>Ga0114981_10000015_pt1 | contig 85875 bp, 64 predicted proteins | sample S_140806_MF_Meta_FD_87028 | JGI IMG/M metagenome (GOLD analysis project Ga0114981, IMG submission 87028) | Freshwater microbial communities from Lake Simoncouche, Canada to study carbon cycling - S_140806_MF_MetaG | ecosystem: Environmental > Aquatic > Freshwater > Lake | place: Lake...
AGTAGTTTAAACACTGACATTTTAGATTCCGTTTGGGAAGGAAATATCTCGTTGACTGCTGCGCAATTCACAGCGCATTTCCAATCGAATGTGAATGTAAATGAAGAAGAGGAAACTGTATTTAAAATATACCCTTCGCCTGCACAAGATTACATTCAGGTTGTTGCTGAAGCCCAATTCAGAGGACTTACTTATTCCATCTTCGACATACAAGGAAAATTGATTCACAGCGGAAATATGCAAAACCAAGGTTCCACTCGAATCGATGTTTCGCAATTCAGCACGGGTATGTATGCCATTCAAATTTCAGATAGCTCAAAAGGAATTGTCGCTAAAAAAATATTTGTTAAGGAATAATCCCCACTTTTGCCGCTCTAAAAAATAAATCATGTCAGTAAACAAAGTAGTTCGCAGAGTTACCACCCATACCCTTCAAGAAATGAAGAACAAGGGAGAGAAGATTGCTATGCTAACCGCATACGACTATTCTATGGCTCTCATTGTTGACCAATCTGGAATTGACGTTATTCTAGTTGGTGATTCGGCGTCGAATGTAATGGCTGGACATGAGACCACTCTTCCAATTACCTTGGATCAAATGATCTATCACGCTGCCAGCGTGGTTCGCGCCTGCAGTCGTTCACTTGTTGTTGTTGATATGCCCTTTGGCTCGTACCAAGGAAATTCGAAAGAAGCGTTGAACTCTGCTATTCGAATCATGAAGGAAACGGGCGGACACGCCGTTAAGATGGAAGGCGGAGAAGAAATTGTTGAAAGTGTAAAACGTATATTAACCGCGGGAATTCCTGTTATGGGACACCTTGGCTTAACTCCTCAGAGTATTTATAAATTCGGAACATATCAAGTTCGTGCTAAGGAAGAAGTTGAAGCCGATCGTTTGATTCACGATGCGAAACTTTTAGCAGAAAGTGGTTGTTTCGCTATTGTCTTAGAGAAAATTCCGGCTGCACTTGCCAAGCGCGTTGCGCAGGAAGTTCATGTTCCAATTATTGGAATAGGCGCTGGTGGCGATGTAGATGGTCAAGTGTTGGTTCTGCATGACATGCTTGGTATTACAGAAGGATTCACTCCTCGCTTTTTGAGGAAGTATTTGAACATGGGAGAGCAAATGAAAACAGCACTTGAACAATACGTAAGTGATGTTAGAAGCGCAGATTTCCCGAACAACAAAGAGCAGTATTGATGAAAAAACACGCGCCCAAAGTTTGGGACCGAGCACCAAAAAAACCGCTTGAAGTAACCACCCTTGAAAACCTTCGCATTCTATACGAAGACAATCACATTATAGCCGTTAACAAGAGAAACTCTGATATCGTTCAAGGCGATAAAACAGGAGATGTAGTTCTAAGCGACATCATTAAACAATACCTCAAGATAACCTACAATAAGCCCGGCGAAGTTTTTTGCGGGACTGTTCATCGCATAGACCGTCCTGTAAGTGGCGTTGTGGTTTTCGCTAAAACAAGTAAGGCCCTTTCGAGATTAACTATCGACTTTAAAACACGCGATGTATTCAAAACCTATTGGGCTGTTGTGCAAGACGCACCGCCAAAAATGGAAGGGTATGTGATAAATTACTTGTGGAAAGATGAGAAACAAAACAAGTCTTTCTTTTATAACGAACCGGCGGCCGACAGAAAAGAATCTGAACTGACCTACAAAGTGCTTGGAAAAGGAGATCATTACACGTTTGTCGAAGTATATCCGAAAACAGGAAGACACCATCAAATTCGAGCAACACTTTCGCAATTGGGATGTCCAATTAAAGGAGACATTAAATACGGAAGCAAGCGCACCAACGACAACGCAAGTATTCATCTTCATGCAAGAAAAATTGAGTTTACACATCCTGTAAAAAAGACTCCTGTTGTAATCTCGGCACCCCCACCGGAAGATCCACTTTGGGATGCATTCTTGATTAAAGCCTTTGAATAACGTGTGCGTAAAATCACACATTGTAAAGCATCACTCACACTATATTTGTGCTCTCAAAAAAATTGAATTATATGGAAGCGAACGAACACATTAAATGCCTTATCCTCGGCAGCGGACCGGCAGGATATACAGCAGCAATCTACGCTGCACGTGCAGATATGAAGCCTGTCATCTACCAAGGGCAACAGCCTGGCGGACAATTGATGGACACCACGGAAGTAGATAATTTCCCTGGATATCCTTTAGGAGTAAAAGGTCCTGAGATGATGGCTGATATGGAAAACCAAGCCAAGCGCTTTGGTACTGACATTCGCAACGGATGGGTGACTAAAGTTGATTTTTCTGGAAGTAAGCATCTCATTGAAATAGACAACGGAAAACACATTGTAAGCGCAGATTCAGTCATTATTGCAACAGGTGCTTCAGCCAAATGGTTGGGTCTTGACAATGAAATTCGTCTTCGCAATTTAGGCGGAGGAGTTAGTGCTTGCGCAGTATGCGATGGATTCTTCTACCGCAATCAAGATGTTGCTATCGTTGGTGCTGGAGATACGGCGGCTGAAGAAGCTACCTACCTCGCTAAACTTTGCCGCAAGGTTTATATGATTGTTCGAAGTGATAAAATGCGTGCTTCTAGAGCCATGCAAAATCGTGTTATAGAAACCCCTAATATTGAAATTCTTTGGAACTCAACCACAGAAGATATTTTAGGAAAAGACGGAGTTGAAGGAGCAATCTTCAAGAACTCTGCTACTGGTGAAAGTCGCACCGTTGACATTACTGGATTCTTCGTGGCAATCGGACACAATCCGAACACAGGCGTATTCAAAGAATTTATAACCACAGATGAAACCGGCTATATTATAAACACTCCAGGCTCTTCGAAGACCAATGTTGAAGGGGTCTTTGTTGCAGGAGATGCAGCAGACAAAAATTACCGTCAAGCAGTAACTGCCGCGGGAACGGGATGCATGGCTGCCTTAGACGCTGAACGTTATTTGGCTTCAAAAGGAATTCATTAAGAGAATTTATTCCAAGAAAAAAAGGTCGACGTTGTCGACCTTTTCTTTTTTTAGTGGGGTGGCTTATGGGATTCGAACCCACGACCCTCAGAACCACAAACTGATGCTCTAACCAACTGAGCTAAAACCACCATCTAAGAGGGCGCAAAGATAAACACATAACTTCTATTTGAACAAATACCCCCTAGTATTTTTTTGAATTTGTATCTTGCAGCAGTGAAAAAAAAGCTTCATGTCCTTTTTCTAAGCAGTTGGTTTCCGAGTAAAACCCACCCTACTCTTGGGAATTTTGTTCAGCGTCATGCCGAAGCTGTTGCGCTCTTCGCAAATATCACTGTGCTATACCTTTCAAAAAACAATAAGACCAGCGCTTTCGAGATTGAAGATGAGGTAGAAGGAAATGTGCGCATAGTTCGAGTTTACTATCGTTCAAACGGATTCTTGTTTCGAAACAGAATTCAAGCATTAAAAAAAGGAATCGCCCATATCAATTTCAACCTAAACAAACCAGATATCGTGCAATTGAACATGGTTTGGCCTGAAGGATGGCAAGCCCTTTTCATTCAACAAAAATGGAAAATTCCATTTGTTATATCAGACAACTGGACAGGCTATCACCCGAATGAACGTTCGCCTCTTCCCTTCCACATAAAAAGATACATGCGCTTCATTGCGAATAGATCAAAACTTCTATTGCCTGTTACGATGCAGCTCGAAAAAGCAATGCGTGCATTAGGATTCAACAAGTCCTCGGTAATTGTTCCTAACGTGGTGAATACGGCTTATTTCAAGAATGAAAAGAAGAATGAAATTCATACGTACGTGCATCTTTCACATCTCGACAACGATCATAAAAACATTGAAGGAATTCTTAGCGCTTGGAAAATATTCTCTGACCAAACGGAAGACGTTATCTTAGAACTTGGCGGCGATGGTGATATTCCACATTGGAAAAAAAGAAGTTTGGAAATAGGGATTCGAAAAAATAGTATCACCTTTTTCGGAACCTTAGATCAACAGGAAGTTGCAAAAAAAATGAATGCTTCCCACACCTTTGTACTTTTCAGTAACTATGAAAATTTACCTTTGGTCATGATTGAAGCTATGGCCAGTGGAATGAACGTTATTGCTACTCGCGTTGGAGGAATTGCAGAGCACATGGGCTTCTGCAAATGGAACAAACTCATTGACGCGAAAAATGAAGCGCAACTTTTGCATGCACTAAATGAATCTCACAGCGAAATGAATGAGATTAATCGCGAAGAAATTTCTGAATACGCAACGAATCATTTTTCTTTCGAGGCAGTTGGAAAACAATTCATGAACGCATACGAACAAGCACTGAACAAATGAAGAGAGTAGAATATCTTTCCATATTGAATCGTGCGTTCGGACTGGTTTCGGCGTTGCTCTTGGTGATTATGAATTTGCATTTCGTCCATGTTGAAGGACAAGGCACCATTGCGTTAATCAATTTCGGAATTCTTATCGTTGCAACCCTCAGTCAGTTTATTGGAGGAGGCGCACTCATCTATTTGATCCCGCGAATTGGCGAAAACAAAATTGCATTGCCCTCCATTATTTGGATCGCTATAAGCGCAATTATAACTTTTGTTTTATTGCTAGTCCTAGGTGCTCCTTTCATTGGATTTACTTTGCTTCTTGGGACTTTGCAATCGCTATTCGTTCTGCAGCAAATGATCCTATTAGGAAAAGAAAAAATCGAGTCCTATCAAATTCTCCTTTTCACTCAGTCCTTTTCTTCCCTGCTCTTCGTTGCTTGTTTTTATATGTCAACCGACTGGGGAATTCTTGCGTTCATTTCAGGACAACTGCTGTCTTTTGTTGTAACTGCAACTGTTGGTTTTTTTCTCACTCCACATGTCTGGAAAAAGATGCGTTTTGATTTGTCGAAAAACGATTTACGACAAACCGCAAAGCTGGGTGGATATGCACAATTGGGTAACATTTTTCATTTAGGAAATCAGCGTTCTTACTTGTATTTTCTCGAGAATCTCGGCGCTGAAGGTAAAATTTTCACTGGCGTTTTTTCCATTCTAATGTATGTGGCTGAAGCACTTTGGTCTGTCGTGAAAAGCTTATCGTCTATTCTTGCATCTCGCGTTGCGCAATCATCCGATTTCAGCGAACACCTTTTGCTTACCAGACGCTACTTAATGCTTGGCGTAACAACAACCGTCTTCGGAACACTGTGCTTTTTAGTTGTTCCAAACAACTGGTTAGCCCCATTCGTGAACTTCGACATTGCGTTTATTAAAGAAGGTTTTTTCTTTCTAGTACCGGGTATTATTGCGAACACCATTACTGTTTCAATTGCGCATTTATTTTCTGGAAGAGGCCTTCATCAAAACAACTTTTACTCGGCCGCAACAGGATTTGTTATAGCCATTCTCTGCTCATCTTTACTTATACCTACCGATCATTTAAATGGCGCATGTATAGCTGCATCAGCAGCCTTTATTTCTCAGAGCCTCGTTCAGACTTTTTTATTTTTCAGACTTAAGAAAAAAGAATTGTCAATCTAAGTTGAAAATATCACGCATTCCAATAGGTCTCGAGCAAACGAATCCTTCAGCATATTCGTAACCCGCAAGCCGACCAAAATCCATTGCCCTTCCTTTAACGAAATCAAAAAACTCCTTTCCTGAAATAGGTGTGTTCGGCTCTTCCGAATTCGGGTCGAAAAACTGACTTGAAAAAGATTTTAAAGTTTCAATTTTCAAGTCCATTTGTTGCGTAATGTCAATTACGAAATCCGGCGTGTTGTAATAATCTTGATTGAAATGATACAATGCGCGTGGGCGCCATGCCGTATGTTTGGTAACGATCTTCGGAAGGCCTGCATAGAAGCAACAATCTGCCACCAACTTAGCCGCTCGAGCGTGATCTGGATGACGATCACGCAGGGAATTGGTAAAAACAATTTCCGGTCTATATTTCCGAATCGCATCTATGATACGCATTTTGTTTTCTTCAGTATCGGTAAAAAAGCAATCGGCCAATTCCAAATTTTCTCTGAAATGTGTCCCCATAACTTCCGACGCCTTCTGCGCTTCTATCATGCGTAAATCCGCACTTCCTCGTGTGCCGCGCTCACCTTGAGTAAGGTCAACCAATGCAACAATCTTTCCTTCTTTTACTGATTTAATAATAGTTCCTGCCGCACTAATTTCAGCATCATCGGGATGTGCAGAAATAACAAGTAAGTCAACTTTATTCATAATGCAAATCTCCGAAAATAAAGTCCATACTAAATAAGAAATTAATTCTTATTTTAGCAGAAGATGTTTAGGAAACTTTCAATAGTTGTAGTCATTGCTCTTTCAACACTTTTCTCGCATGCGCAGCCATCAGGAGGAGTTGAATCTGCCTTGCTATTAATGGCAGATACGTCGTCGTGGTCGAACGCCGCTGAGTTTCTAAAGCCAAAAAAAACCAAGTTCAATCCGTCAGTTGATTTAACCCAAATAGAACTCAACCTTCACGGAGTAGCTGATTCTCTTCTAATGATTCCAAGTTATTACAGATATCTAAATTGGGACACTCAGAATATTTGGCACAAGAGAAGAAATGTCAACTTCACCAACGATTCTGCTATTTATTTCAGACTTGCTAATGACAGTTGTGATTTTGTTTTCCCTCTTGCCAAAGGTCACCAAACGTCTCCTTTTGGACCTCGTTGGGGAAGATTACACGCAGGATTGGATTTAGATTTGGAAACAGGAGATCCTATTTCAAGTGCTTTCGAAGGTCTCGTGCGCATCTCCCAATTCAGCGATAGCTATGGGAACGTGGTTGTGGTAAGGCATCCGAACGGACTTGAAACGTTGTATGCGCACATGTCAGCTAGAATGGTTGTTTCTGGGCAATATGTTCAAGCTGGAGATTTGCTTGGACTAGGCGGTAACACAGGGCATTCGTTTGGAGCACATCTGCATTTTGAAACTCGTTTCCTCGGCAATCCTTTCGATCCCGCATACCTCATTATTCCGAATAAAAAATCGCTGAAATCAAAAGATTTTTATCTCACACAAAAAAACCTATACACGCCCACCAAAGCCCCTGCAAGCCAGCAAACAAAAACAGCTAAAACCAATAAAGAAAGCAGAGAGACTAAATCAAATAGCAACTCCAAAAAAAATAGTGAAAAGAAATATTACACTGTAAAAAAAGGCGACTCATTAACTAGCATTGCCTCCAAAAACAAAACAACAGTTTCGAAAATCTGCAAACTCAATGGTATTAAGTCCTCGTCAAAATTAAAGGCAGGCCAAAAATTACGTGTTAAATAGCGGAGTGCACATTAGAAAAAGGCAAACCTTTTTTAACAAAACCAAAAGAACAAATAGCGTATTCAGTTGTTTTAAAAACATGAAGAAAAGAGTTGCAGTCGTTGGTGCTGGATTTGCCGGATTGTCTGCAGCGTGTAGATTAGCCCAACTAGGATTTGAAACGCACGTGTTCGAAAAACATTCCACACCTGGTGGCAGATGTCGAGTGTTTGAAAAAGAAGGTTTCGTTTTCGATATGGGCCCCAGTTGGTATTGGATGCCTGAAGTTTTCGATCAGTTCTTCGAACAATATGGCGAAAAAAGAAGTGATTACTACTCCCTAGAAAGATTAGACCCGTCCTACCGAGTTTACTTTTCAAACAAAATATTAGATATTCCCGCATCCGCAGAGGAATTAGGTGACAAGCTAGAATTACTCGAATCAGGTAGCAAAGAAAACCTCAAGAAATTCCTTTCGGAAGCGAAATACAAATACGATACGGGTATGGGAGAATTCGTATGGAAACCATCCCTATCAGCTACAGAATTTCTTGATTTAAAGTTGTTGAAAGCTGCAGTGAGGATTCATCTTTTCAATTCCATTTCATCACACATTCGGAAATATTTCAAACACCCCGAAATAATCCAGTTATTGGAATTCCCAGTCCTATTTCTCGGCGCAAAACCCGAAAAGACGCCTGCTCTTTATAGTCTTATGAATTACGCAGACCTTGAATTAGGCACTTGGTACCCGCACAAGGGAATGGGTGAAATTCCCAAGGCTATGGAAAAGGTCGCGAAAAAATTAGGCGTTACCTTCCATTACAACAACAATGTTTCGCAAATTGAATCGCTCAACCGAAAAGCCAAACGCATAATTACCTCATCAGGAAATTTCGAAATAGACGCCGTAATTGCATGCGCTGACTACCACCATGTGGAAACAAAAATGCTTGCACCAAACGACCGCACCTATTCAGAAGACTATTGGAAATCGAGAACAATGTCACCTTCTTCCCTTTTATTTTATTTGGGAGTAAACAAGCGTGTGAAAAATCTATTGCATCACAATCTATTTTTCGACGAACCCTTTGATCAGCACGCTATAGAAATTTATGACAATCCGCAGTGGCCCTCACAACCACTTTTCTACGCATGTGTTCCTTCCAAAACAGATGATTCAGTTGCTCCTGAAAATTGTGAGAATATTTTTTTACTCGTACCCGTTGCTCCTGACTTAAGCAGTGACGAAGCTTTGAGAGAAAAATATCTAGATAACATGATTGAGCGCATTGAAAAACGAACGGGGGAATCTCTTCGTGAACACATTGTATATAAACGAAGTTTCGCTCACGAAGAATTTATTTCAGAATACAATAGTTTTAAAGGGAATGCCTATGGGCTCGCAAACACGTTAAAACAAACTGCTATTTTAAAACCTGCTATGCGTAGTAAAAAACTAAATAATCTTTTTTACGCAGGCCAGCTTACTGTTCCCGGACCAGGAATGCCTCCAAGTATTATCAGTGGGCAATTAGCGGCAGAGACCATGAACAAACTTCTTTTTCAATCCTAAATCATGACAGGAAAACCACTATTCGATAATGTCTCGTTTGATTGCAGTAGATTAACTACTCATGCATACAGCACGAGTTTTAGCCTTGGCATTCGCACCCTTGGAAAAGAAATTAGAAATCCTATTTATGCCATTTATGGTTTTGTGAGATTCGCAGATGAAATTGTAGATACATTTCACGATTACGAGAAGCAGGAACTCATGGCGCGTTTCCGAAAAGACACGGTACTTGCAATTGAAGAGCGTATTTCATTGAACCCCATTTTAAATGCCTTTCAACATACTTATCATAAGTACAATTTAGAGTGGGAACTTGTCAATACTTTTTTGAAGAGCATGGAAATGGACCTTCATCAAATAGAACACGACCAAAATTCCTATGAAAATTATATTCTCGGATCTGCTGAAGTAGTTGGACTCATGTGTTTGCATGTTTTTGTAAACGGAAATCAGTTGGAATATGAAAAGCTAAAGCCCTCAGCTATGAAGCTCGGTGCGGCATTCCAAAAAATCAACTTCCTGCGCGACTTGCATGCAGATTACAATGCCTTGGGCAGAATTTATTTCCCGAATGTCGACATGAATCAATTCGACGAATCTGCGAAAAAGACGATTGAAAAAGAAATAAAGGAAGACTTTAGACTTGCATACATTGGTGTGCTTCAGCTTCCAAAAGAAGCCAGATTCGGAGTGCTCATTGCATTCAAATATTATTACAACCTGTTTTTAAAAATTCAAGCGCTTCCATGTGATCGAATTTTGAAAGAACGCATTCGCGTGGCAAACCCAAAGAAAATCGCACTTATTGCAAAAATATATTTACAACACAACCTAAATCTATTGTAATGAAATTGTTTGTCAGATTTATATTGATTGTGTTTTTCTTAGCAGGCAATTCAACACTACCATTTGCACAAGAGATTGCCTGTCAAAAACTTTTTATTTCGGCTCAAAATGAATCTGCGAAGAAAGAATTTTACAATCATTGCGCAAATCTAACCAACCGAAACAATACCCAAGAGGCCTATTTCGGAGTGGCAACCGCTATGTATGCAGAACTTGTTTCTAATCCGGCAGATAAACTCAGTTATTTCAGTCAAGGAAAAGATAAAATTGAAAAAGCAATTGCCAATGACTACTGGAACGAAGAACTTCGATTCCTCCGATACTCTGTGCAAGACAAAGCGCCATGGATGCTTCAATACCACGACAAACTAGAGGAAGATTCATACTACATATACCTATCTCTTGCTTCAGGTAAAATAAACAAAACCAAAGCGTTTTGGAAAATAGTCATTCAGTTTATGATTCAAAGCGACAACATCAGCGATGACCTAAAATCTAAATACAATCAACTATAATGGAGTTTGTTGTTTTAGTGGATGAGCAAGATAACCCCATCGGGAAAATGGAAAAACAGCAGGCCCATATTGAGGGTTTATTGCATCGCGCTTTTTCCATTTTTATTTTCAACTCCGAGAAAAAATTACTGCTTCAAAAACGTGCTTCTTCTAAATATCATTGTGGTGGTTTATGGACAAACTCTTGCTGCTCACACCCAAGAGAAAACGAAAACATTCAAGACGCTGCCAATCGTCGACTTGCTGAAGAAATGGGAATGCAATGCTCTTTAAAGCCTATTTTTACTTTTATGTACAGAGCTGAGTTCGACAACGGTTTAATCGAGCATGAATTCGATCATGTTTTTTTCGGAGAATCTGATCAAAATCCTAAAATCAACCCTGAAGAAGTGGAAACGTATAGATACATAGCCATGGAAAATCTTCAACAAGAAGTAAAGGAATTTCCTGAAAATTTCACTCCTTGGTTCATCATAGCCCTTGGCAGAGTCCTTGCATTTAATTCTACTCAAGCATGACAATCAACATAGCCCTAATAGTTATTACATTTATGATCATGGAAGGCATGGCTTGGCTTACTCATAAATTCGTCATGCACGGATTTATGTGGTATTTCCACGAAGACCACCACCAACCTTCTCCAGGATTTTTCGAAAAAAACGATGTCTTCTTTTTAATTTACGCTATACCCAGTTGGCTCCTAATCATGTTTGGAATGATGAACGGTAATGATTTCCGCACGTTCATTGGATTTGGGATTTTGGCCTATGGCATCGGTTATTTCTTAGTTCATGAAGTTCTGATACATCGAAGATTTAGCTGGTTCGACAATACTGACAACCTTTATTTCCGAGCGATTCGAAAAGCACATAAAGTTCACCACAAAAATCAATTTAAAGAAGAAGGTGAATGTTTCGGCATGCTCATCGTTCCTTTGAAATATTTCAAAGCGGAACTAAAATTCAAACAAGCAAAGGCCACTAAATGAAATCGAGCTACGCCTACATACTCGTAGACCTTTTCTGCTTAGCCGGACCATTCTTATTGAGTTTTCACAAAAGCGTAGCTTTTTACAAAAATTTCAAAGCCCTTTTCATTGGACTTTTGGTGATGTTTTCAGTTTACCTTCCTTGGGATATTTTATTCACTCATTGGGGGATTTGGAATTTCAATGCAACGTATACTCTGCAATACCGTTGGTTCTTACTTCCCCTTGAAGAATGGCTTTTTTTCCTTGCTGTTCCCTTTGCATGCGTATTCACTTTCGAATGCGTTCGACACTTTAAAAAATCGGCTCCTTCAAAAACATTCACAACAATTTCCGCAACAACCATTTTGCTCATTTCCTCATGCCTCTGCGTTTACTCAGGAGTCAAAGAACTTTGGTATACATTCAGCGCAACACTTCTTTGCAGTGCGTTACTACTGTTCCACATTCAACGTCGATCGGAATTTCTTGGTTACTTCCTCTTTGCGTGGTTCATTCTGCTTATTCCTTTTTACATATCGAATGGTATACTAACAGGACTCCATTTTTATGATTATCCTCTGATTAACACGAACCAAGTAAACATCACGGAAGCCATTGTGCGTTACAACAATCAGTTCAATCTCGGAATTCGAATCTGGAGTGTTCCAATTGAAGATTTTTTCTATGGATTAGCAATGGTACTTCTGACACTTACTCCCTATGAATATTTCCGATTGAAAGGAAAAGCTAAAACTCAACTATGATCGGATGGTGATCTGAGAACCCAGCATCACTCGTTTTATAATTCCGCACACTCAAACCTTTGCTGTGCATGATGTAGTCAATACGCAAGCCGAACAACGGGCCTTTGTAGGTGGTTCCTATTCCTGAGCCACCTTCTTTAAAACCGTCTGTTAAAATTCTCGTCAAACGGTTGTATGTATATGAAATAGGAGTGTCGTTAAAATCTCCTGCCAAAATAACTTTAAACCTGCATGATTCAATATGCGCAGCAAGAACATCGACTTGTTTGGAACGCTTCAGTGATGATCGATAAAGTTGAACGAGTAGGGGTTTACTCTCATTCTGAATTTCATTCATATCTATTTTCTCGTCAAATAATTCCAACGACTTCTTCTTCAGTCTGAAACTCTGCAAATGAGCATTGTAAATACGAATCGTATCACTTCCAACCAAAACATCTACGTAAATACAAAAATTATTTACCTCGTTTTCAAAAGGGACTTGACCCCTGCTCACTACTGGATAATTCGTGAAAATAAGTAATCCAAATCTACCTCCGTCTGAAAGCACATGAGTTGTTCGTTCATGAACTGAATAGTCCGGGAGAATATTATTTCGCGACTGCTCCGAAAGAAAATCCCCTCCTTTTGTGTTCCAATAGCATTCCTGCAAACAAAGAATATTCGGTTTTACATTTTGAATTTCTGAAAGAACAGCATCTCTGTTTTTTTTAGCGTTCTCACCATCGTAATAACCCATTAGATGAGTGTTGTGCGTCATTAAGACCATGCCCAAACCCGAAGTAGATTTTTCCGAACCCGAGTTAAAATTGAAAAAAGAAAGGAAATCAGGTAATGATAATGCAAAGAAAATTCCAAATACAATTAACCATTTCCATTCTTTTCGAAAAGCCATTATTACAGCAGACAACAAAAACAAAACGAAAAGCGGCCAAAAAAATAATCCCAATACACTAACAAACATGAAAACACCTGGGTTAAAATGTGATGAGGCGTAAGACAAAAAATAGCAAGAAATCACAACCAAGCTCAAGAGACGAAATGCAAAACGCATGGCCTTACCTAAGTGGCTCAATTTCTTGATCTCTTTTCCGGGCGATTCCATTACTTCTCTTTGTGTTGTTCCAAGAATTGTTTTTCCTTTACCGACAGACTTTCAAATCCTGAACGCGAAATTTTATCTAAAATTGAGTTTAAATAATCCTCTTTCAATTTTCGCTCAGCGTTAAACTCCTCATCTGTTTGAAACCGTTTATTGCTCCGCTTAACAGTTAAATTAGGTGCAGGCCTAAACCACAACAATATTTTTTTAATCCAATTCATTTTTACCCAATCAAATTTTTCCAGAACCGCTATTACAAAACCTCCCAACGCGCCTCCTATATGTGCAAAGAGAGATAAGTTTCGTGCCTCATAATTCCAGACATCTACTATTTCCAAAAGTAAAAACACGGCGCATCCTAACCAAAAAGACACATCTCTTTTATGACTATTTCCGATGTCAGCAAACAACCAACCCATCCAAAGGGCGGTTATTCCAGCAGAAGCGCCAATCAAAGACACTTCCTTTTCGAACAAACCAAGAAATAATAATCCACCTAAAGCTCCTGAAACCCAATAAATCAAGGCACCTAAACCAATGTACCTATCCTTCGACCAATAAATCAAGAGCAATAACAAGAGATAATTCCAAATAAAATGACTAACCTCCGCATGAAAAAAGCTATAGGTTAGCCACGTCCAAAACCAAGTTACCGATTCACTCTTTGTTGAAAATCCAACAAATGAATCAAAGGCAGAAACATCAGCAGCACCATTATAATTAACTGAGAGAAGTACAATCAAAAGACGAATAATAAATCCAAATGCCAGCAGAGCGCTTAGCAATTTCAACCCGATAGAACTCGCGCGAAAACGATCTACCATACTTTCGAATTTTTCTGCCAATACTTGAGCAGAAGATAACCGAAAAGCATACCACCCAAATGCGCATAATGCGCCACATTATCACCCGTGGTTTGTCGCATAGCTAAATAGAATTCTATGGCTCCATAGATCATAACGAAATATTTCGCCTTAAGTGGAATGGGCGGAAAGAGTAACATTAATTCTGTATTCGGGAATAGCATTCCAAAACCCAACAACACTCCAAACACAGCGCCTGAAGCGCCAACTACACCTGTATTAATTGCAGAATACAATTCAACCATTTGCACCTTATAGGCTTTCCCTTCTTCTAGCCCTGTAATCATAACCTGATAAATTTCTCTATCGGTTAGTGCATTCATCATCTTTTGAATTTCAATATAGCTGACCCCCATGTGCAAGAAGAAAGCTCCGACGCCACATGTCAAATAATAAATTACGAATTTCTTTGTCCCCCAATAATTTTCAAGAGCAGTCCCGAATAAATACAATGCATACATATTGAAAAAAATGTGCGTGAAGTCACTCATCGAATGCATGAACATGTGGGTTACTATTTGCCAAGGCCGAAAATTCGGACTGGCAAAATAATAGCCGGTCAAGGCATCATTCAATCCCGGAACAACAAAACATGCTAAGTAGATCAGAACATTAATAATGATGATGTTCTTAACCGCCGGAGTCAAATTCATTCTCATAGTTTTATTTTCCTAATTGGTCTTCTAAATAATCTATTCCAAATGTTAAAGCAATAGGTTTTCCATCAGGTGCGTAATTTTTATTCTCGCATGTATTCCAACGAATCAGCATATCAAGCATCTCAGGAGACGTTAACATTTGACCTTTTCTCACAGACAATCTGCGCGTATAATCCTTAAGCAAATTCATTCGTAAATCAGGTCCTTCAACCCCTATTCTCAGACTCTCTAAAACCAATTCAACAAAATTCAAGGCCGCTTGCTCATCAAGACTAGCCGGCGCTGCTATAATCTCAGGTTCTCCTTCCAAATTCAATTCAAATCCGAAAGAGGCCAATAATACATCGTGATCTTGAAGCAGCGAAATGTCCTTGGGTTGAACATGCAATTGAATAGGAAATAACAACTGTTGCGCGACAAACGAATGACTATTCTGATTGGAATGCTCTTCAAACAAAACTTGCCAATGCAACCGAGTTTGATGGAACATCTTGAACTCAGAATTTATTTCACAACCTATAATTACTCGTCCTATTTGAAAAGGAGTTCCACCTTCCCAATCATCTGAATCGAAACCAATTTCTTCCTGCTGAACTTCACTTTCCTTTTCAAATCCGAAGCCAGCCTGTGCAAATTGCTCCATCCAATTCCGTGATTTTTGTTGCCACGAATCTGATTTCTGAAAAGGATTGAAATCATGGTCCACATCTACCTGAGGCACGCGCACAGAACCCGGGCTAGCCTGTGTCAGAGGAATATTTTCTTGCTCGAAATCGAGCGAAGGTGCAACCTGATTCTTTCCCAGTCCTCTTCTCACAGCCGCATGCAACAAAGCGTGAATGCTACGCTCATCTTGGAACTTAATCTCCGTCTTCGTCGGATGAATATTAATATCTATGGTTGAAGGGGGAACGTCTAATGCTATTAAATAAAAAGGAAAACTTCCTGAAGGAAGAATTTGATCATACGCCTGCTGAACGGCATGATTCAAGAAAGGACTTTTAATGAATCGCTGATTCACAAAAAAATATTGATCCCCTCTTGTTCGCTTCGCTATCTCAGGTCTTCCAACAAATCCAGAAATGCGAACAATCTCTGTGTCTTCATCTAATTGAATGAGCTGATCGTTGTATTTATTTCCAAAGACATGAACCAGTCTTTGTTTCAAATTAGACTTCGGCAAATCGAAAACAACATTCCCATTGTGCGTAAGAACAAAATGAACATCGGGATGAGTCAATGCCACTCGCTCGAATTCATCAATAATATGACGAAACTCTATCGCATCGGTCTTCAAAAAATATCTTCGTGCCGGAATGTTAAAGAATAAATTTCGAATGGAAAAAACAGAACCTTTCGATGCTTCAACAGCATCGTTAGCCAAAATTTTACCTCCCTCCATTTCAATACGCACACCTTTCTCGTCCTCTTCACGCTTGGTTATCAATTCAACCTGCGCAACAGAAGCAATACTCGCTAACGCCTCACCGCGAAATCCCTTGGTGGTAATATTGAAAAGATCTTCTGCCTTGCGAATTTTTGAGGTTGCGTGACGCTCAAAACAAAGTTGCGCATCTACTTCACTCATTCCCTTTCCGTCATCAATAACTTGAATGAGTGTTTTTCCAGAATCCTTTATAACAACGCGAACTTGTGTAGCCTCGGCGTCTACTGCATTTTCAACCAACTCCTTCACTACCGAAGACGGACGCTGAACCACTTCCCCAGCAGCAATTTGATTGGAAACCTGATCAGAAAGTAATTGTATCACACCCGAACTATTCATCTTTCAAATTTACAACAGAACACACCGATTGAGTGCTTACAATTATTCACTTTATATGCGCCCCTCCAAGACTGTTTCCACAGACTCGGTTTCTCCGCGCCAATCAATAATTTTTTGAATAACAAGGTCTACTGTTTTATCTGGACAAGACGCGCCGCTTGTTACGACCAGTTTTAAATTCTCTGCAAAAAGAAGAGAAGGAACAATCTCTTCTTCCTTCAATAATGAAAAATTGAAAACAGTTGCTTTTTGATTTGAAATAAGATCATCAGAATTGCGCACAAAATAAACAGGCATGTTTTGACCCAATATTGTAGCAATCTGAATCGTATTTGAAGAGTTAAAACCACCTACAACCACTCCTAGCTGCGCACCACTTTCCAACACACCTAATGTGGCGTTTTGATTGTCGTTCGTTGCATAGCACAGGGTGTCCCGTGTGTCAGTAGTGGCTTCTTCACCATACATTTCCACAACAATATCTCTTAAATAAGCTGCAATCTCTTGCGTTTCACTGGCCAACATAGTGGTTTGATTAACCACTCCTATTTTTTTCAAATCCCTTGAAACCGAGAATCCATTTGAATATTTATTGGCGAAATCTATTTGAAATTGCTCTTCACTCAATTCTCTTCGAATGTATTTACCAAGCAACTCAGCTTCCTTCCTATTGCGAACAACAATTACAGGGCCCGTTTCGGAAGCGTGCGAAAAAGTAGCGCGTGTTTCTTCATGCAAATACTTTCCATGAACAACCAAGGTGTATCCGCGATTTCCCAATTCAGCCGAGCGCTTCCAAACCCGCTCAACAAATGGACAAGTGGTGTTATATCTTTCAAGCTGAACACCCAACTGCGCAAGCTCGGCGGCCATTTCCAACGTAGTCCCAAAAGCAGGTGTAATAACAATATCATCAGAACTCAAGGTTGAAAAATCAAGCAACCGAGATCCGTGATTGTCGACCAAAAATTGAATTCCCTCGGCAAGTAAATCTTCATTCACTTGAGGGTTGTGTATCATTTCACCCAACAGAAAAATTCGCTTACCTGGATTTTCAGTAACCGTTCGAAACGCAATTTCTATGGCATTCTCAACGCCGTAACAAAATCCAAAATGTCGAGGAATTATGATCTCTGTTTTTCCAACTTGAAAAACAAACGGCGTGTGATCCTTCTTTCGAGGATCATTTAACTTCCGTATCTCCTTTATTCGACCAAGAATAGTAGACCTATAATGCTCGGGCACTTCAAACTTCTTCATTCTATTTCAATTGCTCTAATGATAACAACGTATGTGACTTTTCGTTCACCCACATTTCCTTATCAAAATTCGCTAACTCACCGCGTCTATTGGCTCGGATAAGGGGTCGGAAAATTTTATTTTTCGAATAGGATTCAGAATGTTCAACAATAAACAACAGTGATTTCAATCCAGCCAAACGCTGACTTTCGGGTTTAATCTTCTCCTCGTGTTTCAAGGCGTAGCTTATACTTCCGAATAAATAAGCCAACATCAAATCCTCATTGAAGAGATAAATACTATAGGGACCAATTTCAACATTCACTCTTAGAATCGGGTTTTTCGTCACCCATTCCATAACAAAAATACCCGCTGCACTTCTTTCTACGAGCTGTTCAGAAAGCGGCGTAGAGCAAAGCCATTCCAATAGGTTTTGAACCTCTTTTTGATTTTTCACAAACGATTCCTGGCTGTCCCATTTCTCATCTTTATTAAAAGACGGACACTTTCGGTACTCTTGAGCACACAAGGAAAACGGCAGAAAAAAAAGAGACAAAATTAGAAATTTCATAACTCCTCTAATGTTTCAACAAATGAAATTCCATAATTATGCAAATCACGAAGCAATGGTTTATAGAATTCAGGTGAAACTGGAATCTGTACACCGCGTGAAGAAAAATCTCCGTTAAACAACCGGTCTACTGCAAAAGCTATTGGCATACCTACCGTTTTCGACATGGCAGTTCTAATCTCATCGTCTCCTTCTAAAACCATAGATGAGGTCAACATAAACTTCTTTCCTTTCAAGGTGTATCCGAATTTGTGCACCATCACAATCATATCGCGATCACCTTCTCTCAACACCCACTTTCTCTCGAGTAATTGCTGTAAATGTTGCGCACAAGTAAGCTCATCTTTGCTCAGAGGTTCATTGCTGAAGATTCCAATCTCTTGCAACATATTTGCAACCAGCTCATTTTCATTTTTTATATTGAAGTTAAGACCGAGCAAAGACTGAGAAAGATCTTCCCATGTTGAAAACGCCCCAGCTGGAATCTTCGTATCGTCATTGGTGAATCCGTTCTTAACTAAAAAAGCCCAACCTTTACAATAACCCTGTTTTCTCAGCGTCCCACGAACCAATTTCTGAACGTTTTCTAATCCGTATAATTCTAAATAGTGCACAGAATTTCTATTGGCATACGCGTCATAACGCACACCATCACTGGCAACAACAGTTTCTACCTCATCAAACAATTTGAAATAAGGAACCATTCTAAGTTTGTCGTTCTCGCGGTACATCGCATGCCCCGTGCTTCCGGCTAGAATTATATTCCTTGGGTTCCAAGAAATTTTGTATCCCCAAAGATTATCATCACTTGCCGGAGCAACTAGTCCGCCAGTATAGGATTCGAAAGATGTAATTTCAGCCCCTTGCTCTTTCAATCGATGAATTATCTCCATAGCCGATATATGATCGATTCCAGGATCTACACCCATCTCGTTCAAGACTAACACCCCTTCTTGAATGGCACGTTCATTCATCGCATTCACTTCCGGACTTACATAACTCGGAGTAAAAACATGAACGTGAAAATTTATGCAATCCTTAACCACTTCCGCATGCATAAATGCAGGAAGCATGGAGATTACCAAGTTTGAATGCGCAATTAATTTGTGACGAAACTTCGCGTCACCTGCATCTCCTGCAATAAATTCAACATGATTCAAATGACCATATTCATTGGCCCAATGCGACACATTGGTATCTGCAACCAGCACAGTCCATTTGCCTAACAAAGCTCCTTCCACTAAAAAAGAAACCAAATGGCGAGCGCTTCTTCCAGCGCCAAACAGTATAATTTTCTTCGTATCCATCGCAAACAAAGTTAACCAATACCGTTGGGTTCTGTTTCCTTCGCTTTTATTTTTTGGCATAAACTTTTATAACGATAGAAACATAACTAAATTTACATCCACAACAGATAATTGAACTGATGAAAAAAACTTTACTTCTTTTTACTACTCTATTTGCTTTCACGAACGTTTTCGCCCAAATGAATGCTGTAATTTATTCTGAAGCTGGGGAAAAATTCACGCTATACTTGAACGGTGAGTCTATGAACAGCTCGCCTCTCTCAAATGTGAAACTTCAAGGCCTCACCTCTGAGTTTTATCAGGCCCGCGTAGATTTCCAAGATGCCGCGCTAGCGGATTTTTCCAACAATAATTTCGCACTCCACCCTGGAATGGAGGTTACCTATCAAATCAAGAAAAATAAAAAGGGGGAATATGTTCTTCGATATTTCACTGAAAACGCAATTTCAGCCACTTCAAAAACAAATACCAATACAGACAACAATACTGTAAAAGATTTCGCTGTGGTGGATGATGCACCGAATGCGGCAGCTCCAGCCGGTGGAAATAGCAAAACGACTACAACAACCACTACTACAGGAAGTAATTCAACACAGAATAACACCGGAAATATTGGAATGAATATTAATTTAGACGGTACAAATTTGGGAATGAACGTGAATGTTAATGAAACAGGTAATGGCACTAGCGGTAATGTTGGCATGAACATAAATGTCGACGGTATGAACATGGGAATTAACATGAGTGTTCCGAATGTGGATGTACAATCGAACGGAACAACAACTACTACAACCACCAGCACTTCATCTACCACTACTAATTCAGCTGTTCCTGCGCATACCACTCGTCCAAGTGAACCAGCAAACAACCAGCCCACAAATGCCACAATTAGCGGAAACGAAAATTGCACGCGTTCCATGGATGCTGCTAGTTTTGGCAAAGCAAAACAGTCTATTTCTAGCAAAGGATTTGATGACACTCGCCTCTCTACCGCAAAGCAAGTGGCTAAAGCGAATTGTTTGACAACAGATCAAATTCAAGAAATCATGGCAATTTTCGGATTCGAAGACAGCCGCTTAGATTTTGCTAAGTTCGCTTACGACTACTGCTTTGACCAGAACAACTACTTTAGCGTTAGTCAAGGATTCAGTTTAGACTCGAGCACTGAAGAGTTGAATGAATATATCGAAACGAAATAATTATGAAAAACTGGCTCTACATCTTAACTGCATTGCTCTTGCTTGGTACACAAGCATGTCAAAACAGTAAGCACTTTACAAAACTTGGTCAAAAGCAAGAAGCAGCTGGACTTAATAAAGAAGCTTCTGAAAGCTACTATACCGCACTTTGGAAAAAGCGGGCAAACATTGACGCTCAAATAGGGATGAAGAAAACAGGGCAAACTGTTTTAAACGCCATGCTCAGTGAATTCAGCCAAAAAAGTAGTTTTGGCAACAAAAAAGAGGCTGTATACGCCTTCATTTCGGCAAGAGATTATCGAGCAAAAATTATTGGTGTTGGAGTTGAACTTCAAATCCCCGATTTTTACAATGGCGATTTTGAAAAAGTAAAAAAATCATTTCTCACCGATTTGTACGAGCAAGGGACAAAACTTCTTGAAGAAAATAAGTTCACCGATGCTGAAACGAACTTCAATGAAATAAGTAGACTTGACCCAAATTTTAAAGATGCCGGAGAACTAAAAGACATTGCATACTTAGAGCCCATTTATCAAAAAGCTGTCGCGGAACTCGAAGCAAAACATTACCGCACAGCGTATTCTAACTTCTTGAAAGTTGAAGAACGTAAATTGGGCTACAAAGAATCTGCAGACCTGAAAAAGAAATGCCTTGACAAAGGCAAGTATACTGTTGCTCTTCTTCCTTTCACCAATGGAACGAATATGCAAGGAAGCGATACCAAAGCAACGGCCTATATTCTTAACGCTTTAACACAAATCAACGACCCGTTTCTTCACGTTATCGATAGAGAAAATTTGAATAACATTCTTGCTGAACAACGCATACAAATGAGCGGAATTTTCTCCGAATCAAATGCCGTTGAAATTGGTAAAATCTCAGGCGCTAAGGCACTAATAACGGGAACTGTATTGAACCACACCGTTCAAAACGGACAGATTCGCAAAGTCACTCGAAACGGCTTCGAATCCTATCAAGTTAAAAAAGTAAACGCTGAAGGAAAAACATTTTACGATACAGAATACAAGTCGGTTCAATTCGACGAGTATTACAACTACGCAGAGTCGAATGTATCCATTCAGTACAAGATGACATCCATTGAAACTGCTTCTCTCATTAAAAATGACATCTTCACAGAGAAGAAAAAAGATGAAGTTATCTATGCCATATACGGTGGCAATGCTAACAACCTTTTCCCTGCAAATGGAAACGTTGTAAACACCAACTATCGTGATCGCAACACGTTGAAGGACATGCTAAGTGCCCGAAGAAATTTGCGCGAAGGAAATGATTTAGCAAATGAATTGTATATTGAAATTGCCAAGAAAATCGCAGATAACGTCAAAACACAAATGCAAACGCTCGTTCCTTAATGAAATTACTCTCGAAATACACGCTCTTCCTTGGAATAATTCTGCTCACAGCCTGCGGGGGTAAAGACAGTGTTAAAACCGTTGTGCCACCTCCACAGCCGAAACCTGAATGGGTATCTGCTCGACCTGTTAACTCTTCGTATTACATTGGAATTGCTACAAGCTCGAAAACCACGCAGCCTGCAGACTATCAAGCTATCGCAAAAAAACTCGCGCTAAATGACCTTGCTACAGAAATTTCTGTCAAGGTGGAGGGACAAACATTCTTCAATAGTATGGAGGTAAATAAAGCTTTTAGTGAAAGCTTCAGTTCGAACGTTACTACGTCCTCCTCTGAATTATTAGAAGATTACGAAGTTGCAGGTATTTGGGAAGACAAAGAAACATACGCCATTTATTACAAGCTGAACAAATACGACTACCAAAGTAAAAAAGCGCAAAAAAAGGAGAATTCACTGAGATCCGCTTTTGACTATTTGAAGAAAGGAAGGGAAGCAAAGAAATTGGGCAACATCCCTTCTGCCATTGACCTGTTTTATCACGGTCTATTCGCGCTAAAACCCTACTGGACCGAAGTAAACCAAATGAAAGATGAAAATGGCATTGACATCTTCATTGATAATGAATTGTTTTCGGAAATTCGTGCAGTACTTGCTGATCTTAGATTTGAAACGACTTTGAAGAACATTGTACTTTCTTCTTCCAACACCTTTAAAACACAAGTGCCGGTAATGATAACTTACAAAGGAGTAGGTGTTCGGGGAATTAATGTAAAGTATGCCTACCAGCGCGACAATTACATGAAACCGAAAACAGTAATGTCGGATAACGACGGAATTATTTTAGCAGATATAGATAATGTAAGTTTAAAAGCAAAAAACAACTCACTCGAATTAAGTCTTGTATTAGACGCCTTAGTACCTCAAGATTTAGACTCCGATCTCGCGAATGCTTTAATTGTTGGAATTAATACCGATCAAAGGAAAATTCCCATTGAAGTAATTGCTCCAAGTTTTTTTGTTTCTTCAAATGAATTCAAACTCGACGGAACTAGAACAACAAGCCTCGCCGAAATAACACGCAACACACTTATTAGCAAAGGCATGAGAATCGGAACGAGTGAAACCAATTCAGATTATGTCGTTTACATAAACACAAACCCAAGAGCCGGAGAAGATATTCAAGGTTTTAAGGTTGCCTATATCGACGGGAAAATTACCGTGAATGACACCAAAACAAGTTCAGCTATTTTTGAACACAGTATAAATGGCGTGAAAGGCGTTCAACTTTCACATGAGAATGCCGTCTTGGAAGCATACAAAAAAGAAAGAGAAAATATTGAAACAACGCTGATTAGCGAAATAATTAAAATTATTTTGTAAGTTTGGCATAATAACTGAAAACAACAATTAAACTAATATCTTGACAAAATGAAAACACGTATTACCCTTTTAGCAATCGCTGCAGTGACAATGATTGCTATCCCATCTTGCAAAAAGAACAAAGACGAAGTAAAAACTCCAGATCCAAAAGGAGAAGTAATCATCAACGAGTATTGCTCGGGTTCTGAATACAAAAGCACCAAAGAAGCTTTCCGTTCAACTGCTACCGGCGAGAGCATGGATCGTGAAACGGCTAAGAAAAAAGCTCGTTCAAACTCTATGTCTGAAATGGCAAAAACAATTAACGCTACAATGAAAATTGTTGGAGACAACTACGTTAACTCAACCGAAGTCAATAACAAAGAGGAAGTTACTGAGTCTTTCAACGAAATGGCTCGCACAGTAGTTGACCAAGAGCTTCGCGGTTGCATCGAAATCTGTGAGAAATTAACTCAACGTGCTGACGGAACATATGTAAGTTATGTTGCTCTTGAATTAAGCGGGAACTCAATTGCAGATGCTTACCAAAGCGGTTTGTCTAAAAACGACAAATTGAAAGCAGACTACAACTACGAGAAATTCAAAGAGACTTTCGACAAAGAAATGGAGAAACTTTCTCAAGGTAAATAATCTTTAACCTCGTCAAAAAGGTCACTTCGGTGACCTTTTTTTTTCACTATGAAATCACTTTTCACGCTCATATTCGCCCTTGGCCTTTTGCTTGGATTCGGACAAACGAGTCTGAAACTTCATATTGAAAATATTCCAGCACAGAACTCTAAAAAAGTCTTTCTGGAAGCCTTCGAAAAAGACCAATGGCAAATACTCGATAATGCTGAATTAAACAATTCTGGTGATTTAACCTTTCCTTTTACACCTTCGCACGTTGGGCAATACCGTATTCGTTTTTCTGGAACCGGTAAGTGCTGGACCGATTTTTACGTAAATCCTAAAACACTCCCGAAAACCATTGTATTGACTTTCGATTATTCAAAACTGAACGGCCTACCCTCTTCGTTGTATAATTCAACAGAGCAAACAGATTATGTTGAACTAGCTACCCTCTATTCAGCCCTTCAATTGGAGTATGACGGCTATAAATCTATCTCGCATCCTGCTTTTCTCAATAAGCAAAAAATCATCAATACCCGAATTGTAGACAAAGGAAAAGAGGACAATAAATCGGAAGTGTACTCGAATATCGCTCCACTTTTCTCAAGAAGACTTCCTCATGATTTCATGCAGTTCGACAGCACTATTTACTTCAAACATTTTCTTGGAAATGTAGATTACAACAATGAAATTATTCTCTTCCATTATGCTTTTGTGCGCGGTTTAAACCAGTACTTCAATCAACTTTACAAGGCCTATCCAAAAGAATACGCTCAGAAATTTACAGATGAACTGCTGGGGCGAATGGGCGAAAACGAAGCCGTTAATCAGTATTTGCATTCTTTCATTTTGAACAAAATGTTAGATTATAAAAACGAAGGTGGGTTAAGCTATTACTTGAACAACTACGCAGACGGTTGTTCCGACAATTCTTCTTTCAACGTAAATACTAAAAATCTCATCGAATCACTTAAGAATTGTGCACCTGGTAAAAAAGGCGCAGAACTTAAATACCCCAATGCCCAGGGCAAAATAATATCGCTGGAAGAAACATGTAAAAAAAATAAAATAACCTTGGTTATGTTTTGGAAGAGCAGCTGCTCGCATTGCGAAGAATTCCACCCGCAACTGCAAGATATTTATAAGAAATACCATGAAAAGGGTCTGGAGGTGTACGCCATCTCTATTGACAAAGAGGAAGCGCCTTGGAAAAATAACCTATTAACACACCAACAGCCGTGGATCAATGTACTTCCTCCTATGGACAAGCGGCCATTTCTCGCTAAGCATTACCCCGCCCCGTCTACACCAACACTCATTGCCCTTGATTCCAATATGAAAGTCATTAGCAGACTCATTATGAGAAGTAAGTTGGAAAATTTCCTAGAAGAAAATAAGGCTTATTTTGAATAACCCACTACTTTTGTGCTTTACAAATCAGAATGAGCAAAGTAGATGTATTGTTAGGCCTTCAATGGGGCGATGAAGGAAAAGGAAAAATTGTCGATGTATTAACTCCGAAATACGACATCGTAGCCAGATTTCAAGGCGGACCGAACGCGGGCCACACGCTTGAATTCAACGGAACCAAACACGTTCTCCACACCATTCCTAGCGGAATTTTCCATAATCATGTAACCAATGTAGTTGGAAACGGTGTCGTTATTGACCCAGTCGTTTTCGCCACTGAAATCGAAAAACTACAAGCAAAAAATGTTGATGTAGCTTCTCGACTTCTTATTTCGAAAAAAGCACATCTTATTCTTCCAACACATAAACTCTTAGACGCCGCTTCAGAAGCAGAAAAAGGCAAATCCAAAATAGGATCCACTTTGAAAGGAATTGGCCCAACCTACATGGACAAAACCGGTCGCAATGGCCTTCGTATTGGCGATATTCTTTCAAATAATTTTTTAGAGAAATACAACACGCTGGTTGAAAAACATAAAAAAATGCTTACGCATTTTCAATTTGAATATTCACTCGATGAGATGGAAGCAAAGTGGTTCGAGGGTATTGAAATATTAAAAACATTAACTTTCATAGACAGCGAAAACTATCTGCACAAAGCCATTCGTGAAGACAAAAAGATCTTGGCTGAAGGCGCTCAAGGTTCACTTCTCGATATTGATTTCGGATCTTATCCGTTTGTTACTTCAAGCAACACAGTTGCGGCTGGGGCATGCACCGGACTTGGAATTGCTCCTAACTCAATAGGTTCTGCTTTCGGGATTTTCAAGGCCTATTGTACGCGAGTGGGTAGCGGTCCTTTTCCCACTGAATTAGAAAATGAGGTTGGCGAAAGAATGCGTAAAGAAGGAAACGAATTCGGCTCAACAACCGGACGTGCGCGCCGTTGCGGATGGCTTGACATTCCTGCTCTTCGCTATGCTTGTCGCCTAAATGGAATTACAGAATTATATATGATGAAGGCAGACGTGCTTAGCATCTTCGAAGAAATTCTTATTTGTACGCATTACAACATCAACGGTATTCAAACAGATGAAATGCCTTATGATTTGTTAGATGGAAAAGTAGAACCTATTTACACTTCTCTGAAAGGTTGGAATGCTGATTTAACGAAGATTCGCACCATAGAAGAATTCCCTCAAGAACTTTCAGACTACATTGCATTTATTGAAAAGGAAATGGAAATCCCAATCACCTATGTTTCTGTTGGGCCTGACCGCGAGCAAACCATTGTAAGATAAACTCCGAACAATATATAACTTCATTAAAATAATTCTTGTTGCGCTTTCCGTAGTTCTGATATCTCAGAATTCAGCGGCTCAAGCCAAACACGTGCAACTGGTGCATGCTGACAAAATAGCATTCAATAAAAATCTAATCAATGGTCAGCGACTCATTGGACATGTTCATTTAAAATTCGACGGAACAGATTTTTATTGCGACTCGGCATATAAATTCAGCAATGGAAATTTTCAAGCCTTCGGAAACATTCGCGTAAACAAACCGGGAGAGTATAGCATTTCTGGAAAAAGATTATTCTTCACTGAAGCTTCGCAATCTGCCACCCTGAATGATAATTGCATATTCTCAGACGGTGGAATGACCCTTACTTCGCCAAACATGTCCTACAACATGAGGTCTGAGGTGGCTACCTATTCTGGAGGAGGAAAAGTTGTTTCCAGCAAAAACAACAACGAATTAGTTTCTCAAACAGGTCGCTACCACAGCCCTTCCAACAACTTCACATTTAGGAGAAAAGTCACCGTGAAAAATAAAGACTACACGGTTGTCTCAGACACGATGTTGTACAATACAGTTACAGAAATCTCATACTTCTATGGGCCAACAACCATCACAGGAAAAGACCTTGAAATTAAGTGCGAGAACGGTTACTTCAATTCTAAAATAGAGACATGCAGTTTCAAAAAAAACGCTCGTGTAAAATCAAAAGAACAAACGCTTTTCGGCGATAGTATTTTTTATAACGGGAAAGAAAAATGGGGCGAAGCCTTTCAGAATGTTATAATCCTTGATAACAATTCCGATTTGACCATTCGCGGGGATTATGGACGGCATGAGGAAACAAATGAAATTTCCTGGGTAACTGGAAAAAGTATCCTTGAAAAAATACTCGAAAACAAGGATACACTCTTTATCGTTGCGGATACACTTTTCGCAAAAAAAACAGGTGCTGAAAATCGCGATATAAAAGCATATCATCACGTTCTCCTTTTCAGCAAAGACTTGCAAGGCAAATGCGATTCGCTCTCACTTTCAGAGGCAGATTCGATTATGCGTATGTTCTACTCTCCTGTGCTCTGGAACGATGCTAATCAACTTACAGGAACGGAGATAAACCTGCACTTCAAAAACGACAGTTTAGACTTTCTTTATGTTCCTGAAAAGAGTTTTTTAGCATCTGAAGTTGTTCCTGGCTATTTCAATCAAATAAGAGGAAAATCTCTTCATGGTCAATTCATAAAAAATGATCTTCACGAGGTTCAGATAAAAGGAAACGGGCAGCTCGCCTATTTCTCTACAGAAGAGAAAAATAAAAGAACAAAGATTAGTGGACTGAACCGCACGGATTGCTCAAACATTCGTATTGAAATGGCGGCAAAAACGATACAAAAAGTTACACTTGAAAATGAACCGAATAGTTTGTACAACAGCATTCAAAAAGCCAAAGCCTCTCAATTCAAATTAGACGAGTTTATTTGGCGCGGAAGTGAAAGACCTAAGTCAAAAGATGACCTTCTAAAATTACGCGAAGAGTGGTCTAAATGACATTTGTTCATGCACTTCCATTTTCACAGCACGAATAACATCTTCATTCGAAGCATTAGAAATTACTCTATCAATTGCATTCGCAACAAAAACCATATCACTTGCAAGTAGTCCTCTTGTTGTAATGGCAGGTGTTCCAATACGAATACCGCTTGTCACAAATGGCGATTTGTCGTCGAAAGGCACCATGTTCTTATTGACTGTAATCTCTGCACTTACCAAAGCTTGCTCAGCATCCTTTCCAGAAATATTCTTGTTTCGAAGATCAATGAGGAAACAATGATTATCTGTGCCTCCCGATACAATCTCATATCCTTTGGAAGTTAGATGGTCTGCTAAAGCACTTGCATTCGCTATCACTTGTTTTCCGTATGCCTTGAAGTTCTCAGTGAGTGCTTCATTAAAAGCCACTGCCTTTGCAGCAATCACATGTTCAAGCGGACCGCCTTGCATACCAGGAAAAACACCGCTATCAAGAACTGAAGAAAGTGAACGAACTTCACCTTTCATGGTTTTCGCACCCAAAGGATTTGGAATGTCATTTCCAACCATTATAACACCGCCTCTTGGTCCACGCAATGTTTTGTGCGTGGTTGAGGTTACAATGTGGCAATGCGGAAAAGGGTGATTCAATAAACCTGCGGCAATTAATCCAGCAGGGTGAGAAATATCGGCCATTAATACTGCACCCACTTCATCGGCAATAGAACGAAAAGCAGCGTAATCCCAATCACGACTGTATGCACTCGCTCCGCAAATAAGAAGTTTCGGTTTACATTCAAGCGCTTTTTCTCGAACCTTATTCATATCTACTCGTCCGGTTTCTTTCTCCACTCCGTAAAAAAACGGTTTGTACAGTTTGCCCGAATAATTAACTGGAGAGCCGTGGGTTAGATGCCCACCTTGAGAGAGGTCTAAACCTAAAATGGCATCGCCTGGATTCAATATAGCCAACATAACTGCGCTATTCGCATTGGCCCCACTGTGCGGTTGAACATTCGCCCAAGAGGCTCCAAACAATTGCTTCAAACGATCAATGGCAATTTGCTCTACCTCATCTACAACTTCGCACCCCCCATAATATCTTTTTTTCGGAAGTCCTTCGGCATATTTGTTTGTTAGAACCGAACCCATGGCTTGCATAACTTCATCACTCACATAATTCTCTGAAGCAATTAGTTCAACACCGTTGGTTTGTCTAATTCTTTCGCGTTCGATAAGGTCGAAAATAATTTGATCTTTCATATTGAAATTGTATTCATCAAAAGTAAGCTTGTTCTCATTAAAACTATTGCATTCAAAAAACAAAGCTTTTCCACCAATGCACGAACTTATTCACTTCGGTTTTATGTTTGCACTATGATTAGAAACTTCATCCTTATCCTTTCGGTTTTGATTGTTCAATATGGAAAATCTCAAATCCTAGACAATCGCGAAGGAAAAGCGTTTCAACAAGAAATGTTTTTCAGCCAAGAATTCTTATGGCAAAATAAAATTTCGAGTGTAACAGGGGTATGCCAAATGAAGCGCACAGGAAAAGCCATTGAAAGCCGTCCTGATATTACCGTCTACCACTTCAACGAAACCGGCCAACTCTCTAAAATTGACGCCGTCACTAGTGTGTTGAGCATTGTAGATAGCACACACATCGTTTTTGACCGAAACGAATTGGGATTGGTTCAAAATAGAAATGAGTTAGGTCGAAACGGTTATTCTACAACAGCTTTTTTTTACGACAATAAGGGTAGAGTTTCTCGAATTGACAACTCCGTTTCTGAAAACAAAAGTGTAGAAAAATTAAAACTTATACCCGGATTGACGGTAACAGTAAACTCCGAGACTTTCAAATATTCCGAACCCTCTCCACTCATTCTTAGAAAAGAAAGTTTCAATAATTACGGACTTCCATATTCAATTGATCTTGTGTTTCGCGACACGGCAGGTTTTGTTACCCGTGAAGAAAAGGAACTTACCCTGAGTGGAAAAAGTTTAAGTAAAATATACACCTACAATGACAAAGGTTGGATTGCTCGAATTTCAACCATTGAAAGCGGAACCAACAAAGAAACGAAGCGTGAAAGTTACTTCTACGACAAAATTGGAAATCTAATAAAAGTTGATTTTTACGTAAATACAATCCTCACCCGAGAGATTGAAATATTGTATTCACCTACTTCATTCATTGAGGCAACGCTTGACCAAGATATGGGTTCTAAAGATATACTCATTACTAAATACACTTACGAATTCCAAAAATGAAGAACCTACTCTTTTTCTTTTTCTTCCTCTTAGGGATTGCAGCAAATGCCCAACCTGGAAGCGATGTTATTACACCTGAAAATGCAGGAGCTAAGAAAAAAGAACAACATGACAAAATAGAAAAAGAGTATCTCAATCGCGTAAAGCAGCACCAAGACCTCCAAGGCAAAAAAGAAAAGAAGAGAATGAAGAGACACTTGAAAAAATCTCAGCGGCTGCGGAGATATGGAAATCTGCCGTGGTACAAACGCATCTGGATTCGAAGAAAATAGAGGGTAGAAAAGTAAAAAAACTTTTCATTTCGGTGGCAAAACTCGAAGAAAACCAGAAATTTTTCAAGTGATTAATTAGCTTTGCCTAGAAGTGTGAATAAAACCACCTACTTCTTTGATAATCAGAATGCAAATAAAAAAAACAAAGATTGATTTACTGAACTTTGGGAATTAACCTAAGCTTGCCTTATTTTAGCACCCGTTGTATACTTTAATAATTCCTTAACCTGGTTTTTATGCAGAGAAAATTTTACCTGCTTTTGAGTTTAATCGCCCTTTCAGTATCTAGTGTTCTTGCACAAGGAAATGGTGGAACTTTGAAAGGAAAAGTCATAGACAAAGAGACTAAGAAGCCTCTTCCTTTTGTGAATGTCGTTCTATTTTTGAATGGAAATCTGATAACAGGTGGACAAACAGATCCAGACGGTCAATACACGATTAAGCCAATTGACCCGGGAACCTACGAGGTTCAATTCAATTTCGTTGGATACCAAACTCAGAGTCAAACTGGGATTCCAATTTCAGCCGGAAAGATTCAATTCGCTAATGCTGAATTGAGTTCGGGCGTTGAAATGAATACGATTGAGATTAAGGAATACCGTGTTCCGCTTATCGATAAAGATGGTGGAGCATCCGGAGGAACTGTAACTCGTGAAGAATTAGAAAAAATGCCTAGTCGCGATGCACTTGGTTTGGCCCAAACCGTTGCCGGTGTAAGCTCTGCTGGAACAGGCGGAGGAATTTCCATTCGTGGTGCACGTACAGGATCTACCTGGATTTACATCGATGGAATGAAAGTTCGTGGATCAACTTCACTTCCAAAATCTGCGATTGAAGAGGTTTCTGTTATCACTGGAGGTATTCCAGCGAACATTGGAGATGCAACGGGCGGTGTAATTAACATCTCTCTTCGTTCTGCATCTTCACAATTCAATGGAGGAATAGAAGCAATCACTTCTGGTTTCAAAATCGGAGAACAAGCAAAAGGTTTAGATACCTATGGATACAATCTATTGGAAGGATCATTATCCGGACCAATTTTATTCAGAAAAAAAGCTGACGGTTCTAAAGGCAGACCCATTCTTGGTTTCTTCCTTTCAGGAAACTATACAGACGTTGTAGACGGTGGTCCAACTTTCGGTGGTGTTTACCGCATGAAAGAAGATGCGCGTCAAGCCATATTGGCTAACCCTTTGCGTCAGAACGTTCAAGCAGACGGTACTGTAAACGGGGCGTTGTACAATGCCGATTTCCTTACCGCTAATGACTTCGAGAAGATCAACACACGTATGAACGTGAGATCAAAGCAAGCTAACGTTGTTGCGAAAATTGATTTGAATGCTTCTGAGAATGTTACCCTAACCTTTGGTGGAACAGCGGCATTTAGTCGCGGCAATGGTTTTGACTACGGAAACATGCTTTCAAACTGGCAAAACAACCAACAGAATACTGGTTTTGACTGGAGAGTATATGCGAAATTCGCGCAACGCTTCAAAAATGCTGATGAAGAGTCAGGAACTTCAAACTTAAAAAACGTGTTTTACCGCATTCAAGCAGACTATCAACACGGTTACAATAAATCTGAAGATGCAGCGCATGGCAACAATCTATTCAGATACGGTCACGTTGGAACGTTCGATATCTACCGCAAGCCCTCTTATACGCTGAATAGCTCTGGAAATTTCTTTGAGCAAAACGGTTGGCAAGATGTGAATGTGAATTTCACCCCGTCTGAATACAATCCTGATTTGGCGGCTATCACCAATCAGTTCTTTACCCTTTTCAATACCAACCCATTCGTAACCGAGGTGTTGAATGGAACAGATGGAATTATCACTGACTCACAATTTTTCGATCCAACCATTAACGATTTCACTTCTGAAACTGAGCAAATTGGAAATTCACCGTATGCTTCTATCACAAATATTCAAGGTGGAAACGGATTGGTAAATGGACAACAGCCTGCAGACACATACGGATTGTGGTCGCACATCGGAGCAAAGTCGAACAATTACAGTGTGTCGAACAACAGTCAATTCCGTATTTCCGGTTCTGGTTCTGCCGATATTGGAGATCATGCCATTGAAGTTGGTTTCGAATTCGAGCAACGCAAAGATGCCGGTTATTCCATTGCTCCTATTGGTCTCTGGACCCTCGCTCGTCAATACGCGAACTACCACAACCAAGAATTAAACACAGACGATCCGAACTACTTTAATAATGGAACTTACACTTACATTGATTACAGCAACTTGGTAGGTAGCGGACAATTTGAATTTGACTACAACCTAAGAAATTCATTGGGATTAAATCCAAACGGAACTGATTTCATTAACACCGACGGATTAAGCCCTGACTTCCTATCAGTAGATATGTTCGGCGCAAGTGATCTGTTGAACTCTGGAAATAACGTAGTAACCTATTACGGATACGATCACAGAGGTAACTTGATGAGCAAAAAGCCATCTTTGGATGATTTCTTCACTGATACCTATAGACTTGGAGATGGTGATTATTACACTCGCGCTGTAGGAGCATTCGAACCTGTATACATTTCAGGTTACATCATGGACAAGTTCGCATTTGATGACTTAATTTTCAACGTAGGTCTTCGTATTGACCGTTACGACGCGAACCAATATGTTCCGAACGATCCTTATGTAATTAGTCAAGCTTTCACAGCGGGCGAAGTTGATTTTTCTGATTTTGGAGCATCAAGACCAGCGAATATCGGTGATGATTTCGTAGTATATGTAGATGATATTCGCAACCCAACAGCCATTCAAGGATACCGCGACGGTGACAATTGGTACAACGCGCAAGGTACTCTTGTAACCGATCCTTTCACTAGTATTGCTGCTGGTGGAAAAATCAACCCATACTTAAGCGTTGATCCAGATGCTGCATTGACAAGCAACGCGTTTAAAGAATATACACCAGCTGTGAATTTCATGCCTCGTGTTGCATTCTCTTTCCCTATATCTGAAGAAGCTTTGTTCTTTGCTCACTATGACATTTTAACACAACGCCCAACTTCTAGCAATCGCTTTAATCCAGTTGATTACTTGTTTATGGAAAACAGAAACGTATTGCTGAATAATCCGAACCTTCGTCCGGAAAAAACAGTTGACTATGCGCTTGGATTCCAACAAGTACTTTCTAAAACTTCTTCCATCAAAGTTGAAGCATTCTATCGCGAGTTGCGCGATATGATTCAAGTTCGAAGATTCAACGGAGCTTACCCAAGTACTTACAGTGCTTTCGGAAACTTAGACTTTGGTACTGTAAAAGGATTAACATTGACTTACGATCTTAGAAGAACAGGCAACCTTTGGATGAAAACATCTTATACCCTTCAGTTCGCTGACGGTACTGGATCTACCACTCAAACGCAATTGGCTCTGATTAATGCAGGACTACCTAACTTACGTACGGTATCACCTTTCAACTACGATCAACGTCATCGCATCGTAACAACTGTGGATTACCGTTACGGCGAAGGAAAAGAATACAACGGTCCAGTATGGTTCGGAAAACAAATTTTCGCAAACACAGGGGCGAACTTAATTGCTAACCTAGGTTCTGGTGTGCCATATACGGCTCAAGTATTCCCTACTCCAATTACTGGAGAAATTAGTCCAACAACAGCTGGAGGAATTAACAGTGCTCGTCTACCATGGCAGTTTACTGTTGATATAAATTTCGACAAAAACTTCAGCCTTGCATTTGGCGGAGAGGGTGACAAAAAGAAAGCTGCTAACTTGAACGTTTACCTTTGGGTAACCAACTTATTGAACACTCAAAACGTTACTAGCGTATACCGTTTCACAGGTACTCCTGACGACGATGGATATTTGGCTGCTGCTCAATATCAAAACGTAATTAACACCCAAAACTCTCCTACATCATTCCGTAACTACTACAGTATGTTCGCGAACAATCCTTACAACTTAGGATCACCACGTCAACTTCGTTTAGGGGTAAGATTTGATTTTTAATTTTTTGAGAAAATGAATTATTCAAAAAGCATGAGAAAGAAAATATACATAAGTCTAGTTGCTTTGACACTTGGATTTGCGAACCACACTTTCGCCTACAAGTCTATTCTAGAAAATTCTGGAATGGTTCAGAACAACGAAATCGTTACTGATTCTCGCGCAGCTTTGTGCGCGCCTGCAACAGGATTAAGAGACTTAGCATGGAATAACGTTAAAGCGTTAATCGAAACTGGAGGGTCAATGTGGCAGAACCGCTCGTTGAGTCGCGCTGCCTATGAAGTACCAAAAGGTGGTGGAGTATCTTCAATTTATGCCGGTGCATTGTGGATGGGTGGTATTTCTCCTGACCAACAATTGAAGCTTGCTGCTGTTCGTTTTAGAACTGAAGGTAACGACTACTGGCCAGGTCCGCTTACAAATGATGGTACTGCTTCTGTTACAGAGTCAACTTGTGAGCAATACGATAGATTCTTTGTTTCATTGCGTCAAGACGCTCAAAAACACCGCGCTTACTTCGATTGTATCGCCGCTGGAGGATCAGATTGCGCTACAGACTATGCGATTCCTGGGTATTTCTATGAATATCCTGCAATTGGAAACACTGCAGCTGGTCAAGATTTATACCTTGCTCCTTTCTACGATTATGACCAAGATGGATTTTATAATCCACAAAACGGTGACTATCCTTGGTACGATTTCTTAAGAGAAATCAATTGTGCTGAGCGTCGCAGAGAAGACATTGTTCCATTGTATGGTGACCAAACTTATTATTGGATCTTTAACGATAAAGGAAATGCCCACACTGAATCTCAAGGACAACCAATTGGTATGGAGATTCGTGCACAAGCATTCGCATTTACTTCGAATGACGAAGTGAACAACATGACTTTTTACAACTATGTATTGATTAACCAAGGTTCACAAACCTTGACTGAAACATATTTCGGATCTTGGGTTGACCCTGACTTAGGAACATCTACAGATGACTACGTTGGTTGTGATGTTCAACGTGGATTGGGGTATTGCTACAACGGAGATGCGTTCGATGAACCAACATCTTCATCTTTAGGTTACGGTTCTAACCCACCTGCTGTAGGTGTTGACTTCTTTGAAGGGCCTTATCAAGATACAGACAATAAAGATAACCCACTTACTACTGATATCATTGATGCCATTGACCAAGACGGTATTCCTTACAAAGGTTTAGGTATTGGCTATGGAGATGGTGTTATAGACAACGAGCGTTTCGGAATGCGCAAGTTCGTTTATTATAATAATAGCCAAAATCCTGTGAATGGTGAACCTGCATTACCGAGCCATTTCTACAATTACATGAGAGGTTTTTGGAAAAACGGACAACGCATGAACTATGGTGGTAACGGAGCTTCTGGAGCAAACGTAACCGACATTTCTGCAGACTATATGTTCCCAGACGATACCGATCCATTGCATTGGGGAACGGGCGGTGTAATCACTGATGACTGGTCTGAAGAGTCTGAAGGTAATCCACCAAATGACCGTCGTTTCATTCAAGCTGCTGGTCCATTTACATTGAAGCCTGGTGATTACAACAACATTACATTGGGAGTTGTTTGGGCGAAAGCTAACAGCGGCGATCCATTTGAATCTGTAAGATTACTTCGCGAGTTTGACGATAAGGCACAATCACTTTTCGACAACTGTTTTGAATTGGTATCTGGTCCTGATGCTCCAGATGTTGCAGTTCAAGAATTAGATAAAGAAATCATTCTTATGTTGAAGAATGAAAATGCAATCTCAACGAACTTCCAAGAAAACTACGGTCCTAATCAAGGTGGATTCGACCCAAGTATTCCAGAAGAATTAGCTGACGGAACACAATTGACTTTAGACGATCGCTCATACAAATTTGAAGGATACATGGTTTACCAGCGTGTGAACGACGATGTTAGCGCGAACGATCTGGGAGACATTGAAAAGGCTCGTTTAATTGCTCAGTGCGACGTTGAAAATGGTGTTGGTCGAATTATCAACTTCTCTCGTGACCCTATCACTGGGTACATTTTACCTGAATTGAAAGTTGATGGTGCAGATGCAGGGATTCAACGATCATTCAAAGTAACTACAGACGCCTTCGCTACAGGTAACAATGCACTTGTGAACCACAAGACTTATTACTTCATGGTAATTGCTTATGGTTACAATAACTATTCTCAGTACGATATTTCTTTAGAAAAAGGTCAAGATGAAGCTTTCCTTTCTTCCAGAAAGAGCGCTATCGGAGAAATCCAAAAAATATCTGCTATCCCACACATTCCTTCTCCGGAATTAGGCGGGACCATTCAAAATTCAAACTATGGCGATGGTGTTCCATTGACTCGTATTGAAGGAAAAGGAAATGGCACGAATGACTTAATACTCGGTTCGGAAACTGAAGCTATCATTCTTGCTAACAACAACATCAGTGAATTAACCTACGCTCCTGGCAAGGGTCCTGTTCAAGTGAAGGTTGTAGATCCACTTCGTGTTCCTTCTGCTGATTTTGAATTAAGACTTAAAACAACTGAATTTGGGGAAGACACCCCTGACAGCATGTATTGGGAATTGGAAAACCTAGATAACGGAACCATTTACGGAACCTACAAGAAATTCAATACTTCCAGTGAAGATGTAATTTTAGATTGGGGTCTTTCTGTTACTTGGGGACAATACGACTTTCAAGTTGATGGAGCGGAAGTGAAACACTATACTGAACTACTTTCTTCTTCTGTTTCTTACGACGACCCGTCTAAACCATGGTTAATGGGTATTGAAGATGCAGAAGGTTTCTCTGAACAAAACTGGATTCGCGCAGGTAGTGTAAAAACAGAAGGCACAGATCCTCAAGCTCTTTCGGAAGCTCTTTATGATGACTACGAACAGGGAAGTTCTGGGTTCCCTTTCACTGATGAGCAAGAGAAATACGAAGCTGTTGCCGGTGGTACTTGGTCTCCATACTGTCTCGTATCTGGAACTGTTCTTGATCCAAACGATGCAACGATTATCGTAAACAACGTTGCTCCAACTTCTGATGCGTTGAAGGGTGACCTTGATCAATTGGATCAACAACGCAAGTCAAACATCAAAGGATTGAACAACATCGATGTTGTATTCACAAAAGACAAGTCTAAATGGACACGTTGCCCTGTATTGGAAATGCAGTTCACTCCAGCATTAGCTGAAGACAATGACGGCGACAACACGGTTGATCCTGAAAAAATGAAAGTTCGTCGCGCCCCTTCCGTTGACAAAAACGGAAGAAAAGCAGGACAAGCAGGATACAATTCTGCTGAAGGAGATTTAATAGCTCCTATTGGTATGGGTTGGTTCCCAGGATACGCTATTGATCTTAGCACTGGTGAAAGATTAAACATGGCCTTTGGTGAAGACAGCTGGTTAGTGGGTGAAAATGGTCGTGATATGATCTGGAATCCATCTTCACGTTTGTACAACAACAACGGTCAACCACTATTCGCAGGACAGCACTGGATTTATGTATTCAAAAATCTTCGTTTCGAAGATTACTCATCTACAAGTCCATCCTCTAGTTTAGCTCTTTCTCCTGCCTATGACAACGGTGAATTCCTCTACAGTAAATTATCTGATCCATCGATCAGCTCTTCAAACTGGAAGAAAGTATTCCGTGGTTGCACATGGGTTGGTAGTGGAATGGTTAATCCTGATCATCCGTTGCTTTCTGTTGAAGAAGGATTAATTCCGAATGATGTTCGCATTAGCATTCGCGTTGCTAAACCATATAACAGTTATTCATACAACAATCCTGACATCACTGCAACTGCGGGATCTGTGAACGAATGGAGAAACATATACACTTTCTCTACGAAGAACATCGCAACTACATTGAACGATGCAAACACTCTTACTTCGGTATTAGACATTATCAATGTTGTACCTAATCCATACTACGCATTTAGCTCTTACGAAACTAATCAGCTAGATAACCGAGTTAAGATTACTAACCTTCCTGACATTTGTACCGTTACCATCTACGATTTGAATGGTAATAGAATCAGACAATTCAAGAAAGCCGATAAAATCACAAGTATAGATTGGGATTTGAAAAATGAGAGGAACATTCCAATCGCTTCAGGAACTTACATTATACATGTAGATGTACCGGGTATTGGTGAGAAAATCTTGAAATGGTTCGGCGTTATGCGTCCAGTTGACTTGAATAACTTCTAATTGAAAAACGAATTACGATCATGAAAAAATCAATCATATCACTTACCCTGATTTTAGGATTCACCTCCTCGCTTTTTGCAGGAAATCCTGATAGATCTGGATCAGCTGGTGCAAGCCACTTGCTAGTGAATCCATGGGCTCGTTCATCCGGACTCGGAAATTCATCTCTTTCTTCAGTTACTGGAGTTGAAAGTGTGTTTTTAAACGTTGCAGGATTGGCCTTCACGAAAAAAACAGAATTGCTTTTCACCAATACTCAGTATTTCGTTGGAACAGGTATTCAACTGAACGCGGCAGCCTTTGGGCAAAAGGTAGGAAAATCCGGTGCCTTCGCATTGTCTGTTGTAAATATGAATTTCGGAGACATCGCTCGCACAACAGAAGCACTTCCTGAAGGTGGTATAGGCTCTTTCACTGTAAACTATTCCAACATTGGAATAAGCTTCGCGAAAGAATTCTCTAACAGTATTTACGGTGGTCTTACTGTTCGTTTAATCAGCGAAGCCATCTACAATGTGCGCTCTCAAGGTGTTGCATTCGATGCTGGAATACGCTACGTAACAGGAGAAAAAGACAACGTTCGCTTTGGTATCACTCTTCGTAACGTTGGACCTCCAATGAAATACAAGGGCGACGGTATGACAGTCTCTGCTGTAATTCCTTCAAGTGGAAATACCCTTACAGTAGAGCAACGCTCACAACCCTACGAAATGCCTTCTATGGTTAACGTTGGTTTCGGTTATGACTTCCTAATGAAGAACAGCATGAAACTTACAGCCAATGCAGCCTACACTTCCAACTCTTTCAGCAAAGATCAAATTGCTTTAGGTTTGGAATACAACTTGCGCAATCGTCTTTTCCTACGTGGTGGATTTCAACAAGATATTGGTACGAATACTACCTACAACGCGAAAAGCGCTCTATCCGGACCAACAGGTGGTATGACTATTCAATTGCCAGCAGGTGATAACGGAAGCGTTATTGGCTTAGATTATTCTTATCGCCTAACGAATCCTTTCAACGGAATTCACAGCATGGGAATTCACATTACGCTTTAAAATTCTTACTATATTTGTTTGGAAACCTCGTTCGCGGGGTTTCTTTATTTTAATACATACAAGACTATGTCACACATTGCCTATTACACAGCGGAAGGACTTAAAAAATTAAAAGACGACCTCTACAACCTTAAGATGGTTGAACGTCCAAAAATTAGTCAGCAAATTGCTGAAGCAAGAGACAAAGGTGACCTCAGTGAAAATGCTGAGTATGACGCAGCAAAAGAAGCACAAGGACATTTGGAAGCTAGGATTGCCAAGATGGAAGATCTTGCAGCGAACGCCCGGTTGATCGACGATTCGCACATTGATAACTCTAAAGTATATATTCTCTCTCGTGTTAAATTGAAAAACCTGAAGTCTAACACTGAAGTAGAATACACACTTGTTGCGGAAAACGAGGCCAACCTTGCTCTGAAAAAAATTAGTATTGATTCTCCAATCGGCAAAGGACTGCTTGGCAAAAAAGTGGGTGACATTGCTGAGGTACAAGTGCCTGCTGGAACCTTACAACTTGAAATTTTAGATATTAATCGTTAATGGCTACACTCTTCACTCGTATTATCAACGGTGAAATACCTTGCTATAAAATAGCAGAAAACAATCTTTTCATCGCGTTTTTAGATATTCTGCCTGTAGCTAAAGGTCATACACTTGTTGTTCCGAAAAAAGAAATAGACTATATATTCGATCTTCCTAACGAGGAACTTCAAGCATTGAATCTTTTTGCAAAGGAAGTTGCTCGAAAGATTCAAGCTGTTGTTCCGTGTAAAAAAATAGGTGTAAGTGTTATTGGACTGGAAGTTCCGCATGCGCATATGCACTTAATTCCCATCAATCAAATTCACGATATGAATTTCGAAAAAGAACGATTGATTTTCACACCCGAAGAATATACTGAACTCGCTGCAGAAATTTCAAACGCATAAAGAAAATTAGTGTTATAAAAAAAGGCCCTATTTCTAGGGCCTTTTCTATGTCTTGAAGAAACTAATTAGTTCTTCAACATTTTTTTTCTTGCAACAGCGTTGTTCGAAGTGTGAATCTCTACCGTATACATTCCTGCAGACCAGTTAGAAGAATCTACGAATACAACTTCTTGATTGGTTGTGTTCGAATTGTAAACCACTCTTCCCATTGCATCGAATACACGAATTGCACTTACACGCTCTGACGCGCGAATTGCAAACGACTCATTCGCTGGATTTGGAAATACATTGAATGAAACTTCTTCATTCTCTTCAACCCCAATGTAGCATGGGCTCGTATTCAAATTCAAAGCACAAGCAATACGTGGTACTGAATACCCCATAATTGAATCGCAATATGCCATTCCTTTAGCAGCAGACATGTCTGGGTTAGTAGCTAAACCGTTTGCACTGTTTGGATTCGTTGCAGCATCCCACCATTCCCATGGCGCTGTATCTGCTTCCATTCCTGTTGGACGCTCCAATGGGAACAAACCGTGGAAACCATTGTTGGTTGAGTTTGCAGCATCCGTGTAGGGTTGACCTAGAGCATAACCCTCAGCCAATTCAAAAATCCCGTTGTTTCCGTATTGACTCATCGCCAATTGAACATCATAGCTTCCACTAACCTCCACTACTGGTAGGTTCAAACCAGGAACGATAACCATACCGTAATAATAAGGAGCAAAAGGATCTGAAGGAACTTGGAAAGAAATCATTGGGTTGTCATTTGCATCAATCCAAGAAATATCTCCGCAAGCACCGCCCATGTTTAACGCAACACTTACGTCAGAGCTATAACCTACGTGGTTAGCATAACAAAGAGTATCACCATTCAAAGGGTTAACACCAACAGAAGTACCATTGATATCTCCATTCACGAAATCCAATACCATTGGAACTCCAGTGCTCGTTGTAAACTTAGGCAACAACAAGTCTGTGTATGCATCAATTCCTGTTATAGCGAATGTGATATATCCACCTGTACCTTGTCCCCAAACTGCAACACGAGTTGGATCGATTCCAAATGGATTTCCATCTTCAGCAGCCGTCTTACGGAAAAAACGAACAGCAGTGCGACCGTCTTGAACACCACGGTAAGCCGCGTTAATCAAAGTGTTTACACGCTCTTCTTGAGTCGCTGCAATTGGATTCCATCCTAGACGGTAGTCGCAAGAAGCTACTACATAACCCAATTTAGCTAGACGAGTGCACATTTCAACAATGGTTGAATCTGTGCGTGTACCGCCTGCTCCCTGATTCTGTGGAAAAGGAAGGAAGTTTCCAGTGTGGAAATAAAGAATAACCGGACGGTTCGTTTCCGTGTCTCCAGCTGGAGAATAAACATCCATTTTCAAAGCCTCGGGAACCGCTTGCCCTAGCTGAGAATAATACAATACAGTAGCGTTTACGCCATAGGTAACGTCCGTTTGAACGTTAACCGAAGAAAATTGCTCGGTCATGTAACGTTGTGCAAATGCACTAGTCACACTCAACAATGCAATTGCAATCAATGAGTAGATTTTTTTCATAAGTTATTTATTTGATTTTTGATGATTGAACGAATATTGGATGCTAAGATAGGCCATTCTTCCTATTGAAGGCCCTCCATATACTTGAACTTGTTGGTTATTTAACACGTTCGATGCTCCAAGCTTAACAAAGATATTTGATGAGATAAGACTGTAATTAACCTGCACGTCTACCATATCATACGTATTGATATATCCTGTGAATTGCGGAGACCCTTCAAAGAGATACCCTTGTATCCACTTGTAGTTCACGCTATATCCCCAACAATTTCCGTTATTCGTTTCAAATAATTTATTTCCGGTAAGACTAACGTTGTATTTATGCTTCGGCGTGTTGAAAGCAGGAATTATCGGGTCATTTGGATCGCTTCTTACAATACTATTGAATGAATAATTCGCACCGAAACTATGCTTTTCATGGAAATAATAATTCAATCCAACACTAGCCCCTTGAGTTGTAACTGTATTTTTCGAATTCGCTGAATAACGATACACTTGTAAATCTTCTGGAAGATAAGACGGCGGAGGAAAATTTGCTGAAAGACCAATGTTGTATCCAATGAAATGCTTATAAACACTGTAATAGGCCCCCAAATCTATATAAACTTTTGAATCGAAGAACGAAGCACGATATCCCAACTCCATTGTCTTCACTTGCTCAGGGCGAATAGGGTCAATGTTGAAATACTTTGAGCTGTCGGTATTCAAACTGTTGCGATAGGCGTTGAAACTGCCTAACGTAATCAATGAATCAACACCATATAAATTTCCACTTAATATGGCCGGACCAACATTCAAGCTCAAATACTGATCGGTTAGAGTTGGATTTCTTAATGCCGAAGAAAAAGAGGCTCGCAAGTAGTGATTTTTCTTGGGTTGAAATACAACAGACGCAGCAGGGCTAACTAGTGCATCGAAATTCACATTTTTATCTAAACGCAACGTTCCACTGATAATCAAACGATTCTCTAATAATTTCTTCGTTGCTCCGAAATACAAACCACCTTCGTAGTTGTAAATTTTCTCGACATCATCTGTAAATATGGTTCCTGCCGAATTGGGACGATACAAACGAGCGTTCCCTCCTATCCGATAATCGATATAACCCCTTCCTTCCCATTGATACTCACCTTGGGTGTGAAAAAGCGAAGATCGATCATAGAATCGTGTTCCCCCATCTGCATCATTGTTATTCGAGGATGTTATGCTGTTAAAGTTCGAATTAAATAAGGCCGACCCTGGTTGAAAAAATCCATATTGCCCCGCCATAGGAATTCCAGCGGTGCCGTTGTTGGTCCAATTTTCTACCAACTGATGATAAAAGGCTAAACTATCAGCATTCTGCGCTGACCACGAAGCATACTGTTCGTCGGTAGGTACAATGAAAAAATTAGGTTCTGCAGGCCAATTCGGATTTTGAACGTATTGCGGATAATTCATATCAAGCACTCTGTTCCGTATTGAATCTTGCCAATACTTAACATAGGCATTCGCCCAATTCTCATCAGAACGTGCAACATCTTGCAACTTCAATGCTGTAAAATACGGGTCGAAGCTTTTTCCAGCATTCTCGCCGGTACCATAGAACCGAATGAAGTACTTATCCTTTTTTTTCAATTCTACTCTTCCCTGAAAAAACAAAATATCGCGAAGACTGAATCGATTATCCCCTTGATAAACGGTTGTCCCTTGACCAACATTTCCCGCAACTATAAGTTCCGGCGAATTCTCTTCCAATTCCGGTTTCAAGCGCAAATGAACCGAGGCATTGGCCTTCACATTCTTTGTGTTATAGTTCACTAAATCAGATTCACGATAACCCGTTCTGAAAAAAGTTCCCAATCCAGGTTTTCCATTCTGATCCTCTGAATAATTATTCGCCGGAAAATATTCGTCACCATAAATATTAACCGCATCAAACCTACCCGGATTGCTCGCTGCATACCCGCCGTTATAAATAGGAGATTGATTATCCGCAGCCCAATCCAATGCTTTAAAAGCAAAAACATTGAATTTATAAGCCAGGAATTTAAAGCCTTCTTCGTTGGAAAACGCATGAGCAAAACGTACCGCTGGTTCTACCAACTGCCTCTCGCCCACTCTGAGCTGCGCGGTGAGACCTGTGTATACAAATGGATCTTTTGTTTCCATTTTAATTACACCGTTAAAAGCACCAGGACCGTAAAATGCACTACTCGCCCCTTGTACAATTTCCACTGCGAAAACATCTAAATCGGGAGCGCCTAGAAAATTTCCTAAAGAGAAATTCAAACCGGGTGATTGGTTATCTACGCCGTCTATCAATTGTAAACTTCTTACTGGAGATGTAGAATTGAAACCTCTCGTATTGATAACACGAAATCCTAAACTTGCTGTGGTTAAATCAACTCCTTTCAAAGCTCCTAATCCTTCGTAGAAATTTCCTGAAGCCGAATTTTTTATTGCTGTTAAATCCATTCTTTCGACAGTCAATGGATTTTGCTTTTGTTTCTCTGTAATGCGTGTGTCTTTAATAACTACAGTGGGTCCGAAATCTCCCTGAATCATTTCAACCAAAAGAAATTCTGTATTTTTTACCAAAATCTCTTGATCACTAAACCCCACGTATTTCACAACAATGACCGTTGGCAATTCCGAGACTTTCAATGAAAACTCACCTTCGTAGTCTGTCGCAGATCCATTGTTTGTCCCTTTTTGAAAAACAACCGCACCAGTGAGTGTTGTGCGATTTTGCTGATCAATTACCTTTCCACGCAGGGTTTGCGCATAAGAGCCAATTGTGGCCAATAACGTAAAAAGAAGGAATAGGAGATTTCTCATTTGAAGACAATTTACAACCATTTCTAACAGTCAACGTTACTCAAAAAAGAACTTATTAAAAATGAAATGAAGAAAAAAGGGCCGTCTTACGGCCCTTTTTCAAATTTATTAATTCCTCGAATTATCCGCTACAAGACTCGCAAGAATCTGGATTGTCTATTGAACAAGCAATTGCGTCTACATTTTTCTGAGAAAGAGTATCCGGCGTAATATTCATACTAACAGTAACAGGTGCACTCTCTATTACTACTTCAGCCTTTGGCTGAGACAATTGCGTCTTATCTACAGTGAACTTAATAGCATCTGTAGCCGCTTTAGTGCGTAAATAATACATACCGGTTTTCAATCCTTTCTCCCAAGCGTAGAAATGCATAGAAGTTAGCTTACCGAAGTTCGCATTTTCCATGAAAATATTCAACGACTGACTTTGGCAAATGTAAGCTCCGCGATCGGCAGCCATATCTATGACCACACGTTGTGAAATCTCCCAAGCTGTTTTGTACAGGGCTTTCAAATTATCTGGAATCTCATCTATGTTCTGAACAGAACCGCTGGTTGACATTAACTTGTTTTTCAAGTTGTCGTTCCACAACCCAAGATTTACAAGGTCTTTCAATAAGTGTTTATTCACGACAATGAATTCGCCCGCCAAAGTTCTTCTTGAATAAATGTTTGTCGTATAAGGTTCGAAACACTCGTTATTTCCTAAAATCTGAGCAGTAGACGCCGTTGGCATTGGTGCTAACAACAAGCTATTGCGCATTCCGTATTTCGTAATTTCTTCTTTCAATACGCTCCACTCCCAACGATCTGTTGGAGTAACATTCCACATATCGAATTGAAGAATTCCTTTCGATGCTGGAGAACCTTGGTAAGATTCGTAAGCACCATCCCTTCGAGCTAAATCTTTAGAAGCCGTGCAAGATGCGTAATAAATAGTTTCGAAAACTTCGCGATTCAATTTCTTCGCCTCTTCTGAATCGAATGGGAAACGCATTAATATAAAGGCATCTGCCAATCCTTGAACACCAATTCCAATTGGACGGTGACGCATGTTTGAATTGCGTGTTTCAGGAACTGGGTAATAATTACCGTCAATAATTTTGTTCAAGTTCACCGTTAATTGGTAAGTCACTTCGAACAATTTATCGTGATCAAAAGCGCCGTCCTTAACAAATTTCGGCAATGCAATTGAACCTAAATTACAAACTGCAATTTCATCAGGTGCCGTGTACTCAATAATCTCGGTGCACAAGTTAGAACTCTTGATCGTACCCAAGTTTTGCTGATTGCTCTTACGATTCGCAGCATCCTTGTATAACATGTAAGGGTTACCTGTTTCAATCTGCGACTCTATAATTTTATACCATAAGTCTTGCGCTTTGATGGTTTCTCTTCCTTTTCCTTCAGACTCATACTTCGTGTAAAGCTTTTCAAACTCTTCACCCCAACAATCTGAAAGTCCTGGACATTCATTTGGACACATCAATGTCCATGTTCCACCGTCCTTCACACGCTGCATAAACAAATCAGGAATCCAAAGCGCATAGAACAAATCACGGGCACGAATTTCTTCTTTACCGTGGTTTTTTCTTAAGTCTAAAAAGTCATAAACATCTGCGTGCCACGGTTCAAGATAAATCGCAAATGAACCTTTGCGCTTTCCACCACCCTGATCTACATAGCGGGCTGTGTCATTGAATACACGTAACATTGGAACAATACCATTGCTCATGCCATTTGTGCCTCGGATATAAGAACCCTTCGCACGAACATTGTGAATGCTAAGACCAATGCCACCGGCGCTTTGAGAAATTAAAGCAGTTTGCTTCAACGTGTCATAAATTCCTGGGATACTGTCATCTTTCATTTGAAGAAGGAAGCACGAGCTCATTTGCGGCTTCGGTGTTCCTGCATTGAAAAGCGTAGGTGTTGCATGCGTGAACCATCCTTCGCTAATCATGTTGTAGGTCTTCACAATTTCATCTAAATCTGTTTTGTGAATTCCAACTGCAACACGCATAAACAAATGCTGTGGACGTTCAACCACTGTCCCGTGCATTTTCAACAAATACGATTTCTCTAATGTCTTGAATCCGAAATAGTCGAATTGAAAATCACGGTCGTAAATAATGGTGCTGTCCAATAACGGTGCATTCTCCATAATTACATTGTGCACATCTTCAGCGATTAAGCCAGCACCTTTTCCTGTCTTCGGATCTACATAATTGTACAAATCTGAAATAGTCTGGGAAAAAGATTTCTTCGTGTTTTTGTGCAAGTTTCCAATAGCAATACGAGACGCAAGAAGCGCGTAGTCCGGGTGTGTTGTTGTATTCGTTGCCGCTATTTCTGCTGCAAGCGTATCTAACTGACTGGTTGTAACGCCATCGAATACCCCTTCAATTACCTTCATGGCAATTTTCAATGGGTCAATGATTGGGTTCAACCCGTAACATAATTTTGAAATTCGGGCAGTGATCTTATCGAATTTCACTGTCTCTTTTCTACCGTCTCTTTTTACTACAAACATGTGCTTCTATATATTTCGTTAATGCTTAATTTTCTTAAAAATCATCTGAAAATGAAATCGTTCTTGAATCCTCTGAAGGCCCATCTTTCACTCCAGCTTTCTGATACTCAGCCACACGCTTTTCAAAGAAGTTCGTCTTTCCTTCAACACTTATTAAATCCATAAAGTCAAACGGATTCGTACTGTTATAGATTTTTTCATTGCCCAATTCGCTCAACAAACGGTCAGCTACAAATTCAATGTACTGACTCATCAAATCGCTGTTCATTCCAATCAAACGCACAGGTAATGCATCTGTGATAAACTCACGCTCAATTGCTACTGCTTGTTCAATAATTTCACGAACGCGTTCGATAGGAAGTTTGTTTTGGATATGCTCGTTATAAAGCAAACAAGCAAAATCGCAATGCATTCCTTCGTCACGACTAATTAATTCGTTACTGAAGGTAAGGCCTGGCATAAGACCGCGTTTCTTCAACCAAAAAATACTGCAGAAACTTCCTGAGAAGAATATTCCTTCTACAGCAGCGAATGCAACCAAGCGTTCAGCAAACGTCCCGCCTTTAATCCAACGCAAAGCCCATTCGGCCTTCTTCTTCACGCAGTCCAACGTGTCGATTGCTTTGAATAAATAATTCTTGTCTGCAGTGTCCTTGATGTAGGTGTCAATCAACAATGAATATGTTTCACTGTGAATATTCTCCATCATGATTTGAAATCCGTAGAAAAATTTCGCCTCCGTATATTGCACTTCACGAACGAAGTTCTCCGCTAAATTCTCATTTACAATTCCATCGCTTGCGGCGAAGAAAGCCAAAACGTGTTTAATGAAATGACGCTCGTCGTTGTTCAACTTGGTATTCCAATCAACCAAGTCAACACTCAAATCAATTTCCTCAGCAGTCCAGAAACTTGCCTCAGATGTTTTATACATCTGCCAAATATCCTGATGGACAATTGGAAACAAGACAAATCTATCTGGGTTCTCTTTTAAAAGCGGTTCTTCGTGCTGCATCAATTTATTTTTTCAGTGTTGTGGCCTCCATAAATTCTATTTATTCTACCAAAGAATAAAAAAGAAATTCAGGACTTCAAAGATTCATTATTGATTGTGAAATTGCAACTTAAAACAGTTAACAAGAAGGGCTAGTTTTTAACAATCAAAATTTCATTTCTCTGAACCCCTTGTCCACGTAGGGATTTGTGATTTTTGTGATTTTTTTCTTGTTTTTATGACAGATTTTCCGCTATATTTTATGGCACCACTTTTATTAAGAACTTGGCTCAAATGACTGCTTTTATACCCTTAAAAAAGGAAAGAACACGTTACATTTGTAACCATTAATTGAAGAACCTATGCTTGGAGCGCTGAATACTATTCTGAAGAAAATAATCGGAGATAAAAAAGAGAAAGATCTTGAAGCCATTCAACCGCTTCTTAAAGCCACTAAATCTGCCTGCGAATCTGTTTCAAATGCAAGTGCAGATGACGTTCGACGTATGTCCGTGGAAATGCAGGATCGTATTCAAAAACACGTTCAGCATTTAGAAGACGAAGTTTTGGCATTGAATGCGAAAGCTGACGCACTTCCTCTAGATGCCTTAGAAGAAAAAGAAGGGATTTACGGTGAGGTTGACAAAGTAAGAACAACAATTAACGAAGAGATTGAAGCGGTGCTATTGGAAATTCTTCCAGAAGCTTTTGCAGTGATTAAGCGCACTGCAGAGCTTTTCAAGAATAACGAGGAGATTACCGTTACCGCTAACACAAGCGATAGAGAATTTTCGGCGCAGCCCGCTAAAGATTACGTTCGAATTGAAGGTAACAACGCCGTCTGGAAGAACAATTGGTCTGCTGCTGGGAACCGCTTTACTTGGGACATGGTTCACTACGATGTTCAATTAATTGGAGGTATTGCCCTTCACCAAGGAAAAGTTGCAGAAATGGCTACCGGTGAAGGTAAAACGCTTGTTGCTACGCTTCCTGTATTCTTGAATGCCCTTGCAAACAAAGGTGTTCACGTGGTTACTGTGAACGACTATTTGGCTCGACGTGACTCTGAATGGATGGGACCTTTGTACGAGTTTCATGGATTAAGTGTTGATTGCATAGACAAGCACCAACCCAATTCAGATGCAAGAAGAAATGCCTATCGCTCGCATATTACTTTCGGAACGAACAATGAATTTGGCTTTGACTATTTGCGTGACAATATGGCCGTTGAAGCCTCGCATTTGGTTCAACGTAAACATCACTTCGCAATTATTGATGAAGTAGATTCCGTATTAATTGACGAAGCAAGAACTCCGCTTATTATTTCCGGCCCAACATCAAAAGGAGATCAGCAAGAATTCGATGCGTTGAAGCCGAAGATTCAAATTCTGATGAACGCGCAGAAATCGGCTGTCACAGACTTTTTAACGGAAGCAAAAAGGAAACTTCAACCGGAATCGGGAACACCAAACAAAGAAGAATTAACCGAAGGAGGATTAGCTCTTCTTCGCGCTTACAGAGGATTACCGCGTAACAAAGCCCTTATTAAATTTTTAAGTGAAGACGGAATCAAGGCCATCCTTTTAAAAACAGAAGGCTACCATCTTCAAGACAATCAGCGTGAAATGCCAAAAGCAGATGCTGAGTTGTTCTTCGTCATTGACGAGAAAAACAATCAAATTGAATTAACAGACAAGGGTATTCAATTGATGTCGAAAAACATGGAAGACGAACGCTTCTTCGTCCTTCCTGATATCGGAACCGAAATAGCGCAAATCGAAAAAAACTCACAGAGCGATTCAGAACGCGTGAGCGCCTTAGAAGAACTTCAACGCGATTACAGTGTGAAAAGCGAACGCATTCACACCATTAACCAACTTCTTAGAGCATACGCACTTTTCGAAAGAGACAAGGAATACGTGGTCATGGACAACAAAGTGAAAATTGTTGATGAGCAGACCGGACGTATGATGGAAGGTCGCAGATTCTCTGACGGACTTCACCAAGCCATTGAAGCGAAAGAGAATGTGAAGGTGGAAGCAGCTACACAAACCTACGCTACTGTTACCTTACAGAATTACTTCCGCATGTACCACAAACTTGCGGGTATGACAGGAACGGCAGAAACAGAAGCGGGAGAATTGTGGGACATCTACAAGTTAGATGTTATGATTATCCCAACTCACCGTGCTATTTCTAGAAAGGACCAGGACGATAAAATTTACAAAACGAAGAGAGAAAAATACAATGCTGTAATTGAAGAAATTGCAGAACTGCGTGAAGCCGGAAGACCTGTTTTGGTTGGTACCACCACCGTTGAAGTTTCTGAAGTTTTAAGCAGAATGCTTCGTCAACGCGGTATTGACCACCAAGTTTTGAATGCGAAGCTTCACCAAAAAGAAGCGGAAATTGTATCTCTTGCGGGAAAAGCAGGAACGGTTACCATTGCAACAAACATGGCCGGTCGCGGTACCGACATTAAACTTGGAGAAGGCGTTAAAGATTCGGGAGGATTAGCCATTATTGGAACGGAGCGTCACGACTCTCGTCGTGTTGACCGCCAGTTACGCGGACGCTCGGGTCGTCAAGGGGATCCAGGATCTTCTTCTTTCTATGTTGCATTGGAAGATGATTTGATGCGTTTATTTGGAAGTGATCGTATTGCTAAAATGATGGATAGACTTGGCCTGAAGGAAGGCGAGGTTATTCAGCATTCAATGATTACCAGTTCCATTGAAAGAGCTCAGAAAAAAGTTGAAGAAAATAACTTTGGTATTCGCAAACGTTTGTTGGAATTCGATGACGTTATGAATGCTCAGCGTGAGGTTATCTACAAACGCAGAAGACACGCTTTGTTTGGAGAGCGCTTGAAGCTTGATATCGACAATATGCTATACGACTTAGCTCAAGCAGCTGTTTCGTATGCCCACAGTGCGAAAAACTACGACGCCTACAAAATTGAATTGTTGCGTTATTTCGGTATTGAAGCGCCCGTGACACATGATCAGTTCATTCAAGAAAATGAAATGAATGTGATTCATGCAACTTACGAGGCTGTTTTAATGGCGTATACTTCACGTATTGATAGTCTTGCTGAAGAGGCTTTCCCTGTGATTGAAAATGTATACCGCACCAATTCACAAGGTTATCAGAACATCGCCATTCCATTCAACAATGGTTTGAAAGGAATTCAAGTTGCTGTTAATTTAGAAAAAGCACATTCTTCTGGTGGAAAAGAAATGATTAGCGCCCTTGAAAAAGGAATTACGTTGGCCATTATCGATCAAAACTGGAAAGAGCATCTTCGTGCCATGGACGACTTAAGAAGTAATGTGCAGTTCGCTGCTCATGAGCAAAAAGATCCTTTATTGATTTACAAAAAAGAGAGTTTCGATTTGTTTCGAATTATGATTACTAAGACGAATGCTGAAATTGCAAACTTCTTATTAACCTGTCAACTTCCCTCTGGAAGCCAAGTCAATCAAGCGCCACAGCGGGAAGTCGTTCGAACACAAACAATGAAAGCAGACTCTGGAGACTTGAATCAACATGCAAGTCAAGCCCAAGAAGCTGGTGAACGCATTTCTCAACAACGCAGTGAACCAGTTGTTGCTGACCCGAAAATTAATCGTAACGAACCGTGCCCATGCGGTTCCGGAAAGAAATACAAATCTTGTCACGGAAAATAATTATTCCGCGGCAAGATTTTCCCATTTTTCCATAAGTCCTTCAAGCTCCTTTTTTAGTTGCTCGTACTTGGTGTTTTGTGAATTCACGAGTTCAAGGTTGGAATAATCCATGGTAGACATTTCGTTTTCAAGTTCTGCCATTTGGGCTTCCTTCTTTTCAATATCTCCTTCCACCTTCTTTACTTCTTTCTCCTTCGTTTTATCAATCTTTACGGCCGGTTTAACCTCAACAACAATCTCTTCTTTCTGAATTTTCTCTTGTTGTTTCGCTACTTTCTCATTCTCATAAAGTGCAATACTCGTCGCTTTTTTATCGCGTAAAAATTCTTTCACATCGCCGGGAAAAACAACCATTCTATCGGCCTGAATCTCAAATACTTTTTGGGTTAACCCATCTAAGAAATCCCTGTCATGAGAAACCAACAAAACGGTCCCATCGTATTTCGCGATTGCATTTTTCAGAACTTCTTTCGAAGCTAAATCCAAGTGATTCGTAGGCTCATCGAGAACCAAGAAATTGTAGGGTTGAAGCAACAGCTTACAAAATGCTAAACGCGCTTTTTCTCCTCCCGACAACACTTTCACTTTTTTGTCTATATCATCTCCACTGAACAAAAACGCTCCTAACAGCCCACGCACACCTTTTCGAATCTCGCCAACCGCTTCGTCGTCTATGGTTTGGAAAACAGTTTTTTCACCATCTAAAATATCACTTTGGTTCTGCGCGTAGTAACCGACTTCAACGCTATAACCAATCTTCAATTCACCGTCAAAGGCCTCTTGATTCATGATCATACGAAGCATCGAGCTCTTTCCTACTCCATTCTTTCCTATTAAAGCAACTTTTTCACCACGGACAATCTGAAAATTCACCTTAGAAAAAAGATGTAAATCCCCGTAAGACTTACCCACATCGAATCCTTCCAAGATAACCTTACCCGAATGCGGCGAAGGCGGGAAAGCAATTCGAACCTTCGTTCCATCTATATCATCAACCTCAATTTTCTCTAACTTATCGAGCTTACGAATCAATGTTTGTGCGAATGCCGCCTTGTCTTTTTTCGCACGGAATTTATCAATTAACTTCTTAGTGTCTTCAATGTACTTCTGCTGGTTCTTTGCGGCGTTTTCTTGACGCTCAACCTCTGATTCACGTTGAACAATGTATTTGGAATACGAAAACTTATAATCGTACAATTTCGATTTAGAAATTTCAATGGTACGTTTCGTGACATTATCTAAGAAGGTTCTATCGTGCGAAATAAGCACGATGGCACCAGGGTATTCAACTAGGAATTCCTCCAACCATTCAATACTTTCTATGTCTAGGTGATTGGTTGGCTCATCGAGCAAAAGCAAATCGGGATTCTCTAAAAGTAGTTTGCCCAACTCCACGCGCATTTTCCAACCCCCGCTAAATTCACGCATAGGCCGCTTCAAATCTTTCGACGAGAAACCCAGTCCTTTTAAAACGCGTTCTATCTTTTCGTCGGTACTTCCCACATCGAGTAGAGATAAGCGATGCGAAACCGCTTCGATTTCATCGATTAAATTTGCATAATCGTCAGAAGTATAATCGGAATGATTGGCAATTAAATCACCAAGCTCATCCATACGAGCTTTCATCACCTGCAGTTCACGGAAGGCACCTTGCGCCTCTTCATAGACCGAAGCATCTTCTGAATGCACCATTTCTTGAGGAAGGTATCCGATAGTTGTTCCTCTCGCTAAAGAAATAGTTCCTTCGGTTGGTTTTTGAATTCCGGCTAAAATTTTTAGCATGGTCGACTTACCCGCCCCGTTCTTTCCTACCAATCCAATTCTTTCGCGTGGACCTATGAAATATCCAATCTTCGAAAACAACTCTCTCGAGCCAAAATGCACACTTAAATTCCCTACTGTAATCATTTACATTATAAAAAAACAAACCCCTCGGATAAACCGAGGGGTTCAGATTCAAAACTTAAATTCTAGTAATTCCACAAATCATGTTCGTATTCGTAGATCTCTTTCTTTATTCGCTCACCTTCTAACAAGGCGTCTATTCCTTGAGCGTAGTCCGTAATGTTTCGATCATAAATATTCTCTTCTTTAATCACGTAACCCGAAAAGTGTCTTGTTTCAAACAAATCTTCGAACGTTCCTTTGAAAGCATCATTCATCATGTTGAAACACTCTTTCTTTGAAAATAGGAAGCGACACTCATCGTAATACAACCAAAACAAAGGTTCTATATCTCCATTTGCCTTTTTCGCCATTGGAGCAATACCAATAATTCTTACATACCTCTGAGAACGTTGCTTATCAAAAATCCAATCTTCTTTCAATCGGTATCTTTCAATATCTTGTCCAATAATCACCGGTGGGCAACCATTCTCACTAGGTGTAGGAGAATACAAGCCTGGTATAGCTGGACAAGCGTCATCTGCGTCAGAAATACGATCCAAATCAGTATCAGGAACTGTTAAGTACGGGTCTGTTATCGCACCAACATCAATTGGGATGGACATTACTGTACTCACTTCTTGTAGGTTTACTCTTTCAGTGAATTCGTCATCTTCAGCTCCAATAGGACCCGCATTGGCCTTGTATGCTGTTATGTCTCCATCCTTCAATCCTTGCACAATAACATGCCACAAACTCTTTCTTCCTAACTTCTCATCCTTTGGGTAAAAGAGTGCGTAATTGATTTTTTGATCCAAATCAATTTCTTCCCAAACACGCTTTTTCCATAAAATATCACACTCGCGCAAATTAGGCCACTCCTTAACTTTTCTTTGTCTATTAAGAATCTGTTCGTATGATCGGTCGCGAGGCGGCGGCACATAGCTACCATTTACGACTGATTGACTCGGTTGCGCTAGTGAGACTAGCGAAGTCATTAAGAAAACAAACAGTAGGGCTGAAATTTGTGCTTTCATGGTCAACATTATTTTACGGTAAGTGCAACAGAAGATAAAGTCTTAGGCGGTTCGCCTGTTGTTGAGTAACGAATATTCGTTATAGTTATTTTGTCTCCAGCAGTAACTTTCGATAATGCAGCTCTCATTTTTGGTGTTAAGCTAGCATTTGACGAATTATCTACAAGTGATTTACCTGGTCCTGAAATGTCCATGGTAAATCCAAGAATACTAATTTGAATTCCTGTAAAGACAAAATCCTCAGGCATAAACGCTTCAACAATTGAAGATGATCTACACCCCGAACCAACAGTTGACTCAAGAGACGAGGCACCTGCGAATTTGGCAATTGGTCGTGGAACTGATTTCACAACGAACTGTTTTGGTGGCATACTAACAGATTTCCCGTTAATGGTTGCACTCACACGAATTTCTGCAGTTGCGTTTCCTGAACCAGAGGATGGAGAAACTTCGAAGTTTCCACCACCTTTAGATGAAATACTGCCACCCGTCATTGACACCTGCAATTGGCTCGGGTCAACACCTGGTACAGAAATTTCAACAGGATTTAAAACTCCACGATAGAATACATTCATTTTCGTAGCTGAAACTACCAATGAAGCCTCGCCCACGGTAAACGCAGGAATAATAAAAGGGATAGCCTTGTCTTGACCTTCAGCATCTTGGTATACGATGACACCTTTGTGCGAGTGAGAACCCAAAGCACTTTCATTTATTTTAAACTTACACTTTCCGTCTGAACCTGAAACAAGAGCTTCTTTACCAGCATAGTCAAACAATTCTGGCTTAGCACCTTCTCCAACTTCACCACCCATATAAACTTTCGTCTTGCTAGCTTTGTTATAAGCAGCTAAGTAAATCTCAGCTACAAAGGAGTCTCCCTTAAGGATATAACTTTGCTTTGGAACTACAGCAACTGTAACATCGGAGAATTTCAAATCTGATGCATTGATTTGAGACGCTAAATAGTTTAAAACCGTGTTTTTAACCAAAATAACATCTGATTCAATTTTACTCAAATGTGCAATTACCGCAGCAAGTGGTGAGTGATAGAATAAAGCAGTTTCCCACTTTTCGTCTGGCTCTCCTTTTTCGCTGTTTGGAATATCCGCGAAAGCAAAGGTGTTAGCAATAAGCGCCTTGGCTTCAGGTGATCTGTCAGCAAGAACGTGATTATTACCTTTAAGATCGGTTACAGCTAAGTTTTGACAATCATTTGAAAAGGCAGTTAATTTCTCGCGAAGTTCAACTGCTGACCATGCTCCGCTTCTCGGTGAAGCTGGCTCATCGCCAATTAACATTCCGGTGGTGTTTTGATTCTCGTCTGGCTTAGTTACTTTTTCTTTATCGCCAATATCAATCAAATGTCCATCTACAATGAACTCCTCAAAACCTGAACCATCAGGATTTCCTTTTGCAGAACAAGCTAAAACACGGGCTTTCAACTCAATGATATGAGCTACCAGTGCATCTGCCTTTTCTACTATTTCATGCGCTTTATCTTGGAATGGACGTGCCTTCTCTTTATCGCTCCAATTGTCTAACAAGCCAAGTGTTGCATCGGCACGTTCCTCTGAGTTTGCGCTGTTTTTAACCAATCCGCGATTGATTTGAATGAAGGCGTTTAATACGTCCTTCGAAATATTCATGGCAAGAAGTGCGGTAAGAACGAGATACATCATCCCGATCATCTTCTGCCGTGGGGTTTCTTTTCCACCAGCCATTTTAGTTCCTCCTTATTTTAATTACTACAATTATTATGTGGAACTTATGCTTGACGGCCAGAGCCCATTGCATTTAACATATTCGCATAAACCGTATTCAACGATTTCAAGTTATGAGCAAGCTCAGAGATATTCTCTTTGTACAACTTAGTATCTTCAACAGAGTCTGCAAGGTTTTTAACCAATTCACCCATATCTCCGTACATCGCACGAGTTTTCTCAAGCTCGACAAGTTGTAATTCGTACATACCATTTAAAGCAGCCAAATTTTGAGACATCTTTTGTAAATGAACTCCAGCACTTGCGCCTTGCTCTGAATGCGCAGCCAAACCTGTGAGTTGCTCAGATGCTGCCTCATAGGTAGCAGCCAATTTCGTTACTTTTACAGACGCATCTTGCAATGAGCTTGCATAGTTAGAACTGGCAGTTGCCGCCTCGGTTGAATCAGCCATTTGACGAGCATTTGAACTGAATGTTCTCATACCGTCTCCTAAGCTAGCGATCAAATCGCCATCGATTTTAGCCTCACTCAATAGGGCATCTAATTGCTGAGAAACACCACTGTTTACAGCAGGAGCTGCTTTTTTAGTTTTTGAACCATGACCATGCTCTCCGTCTTCTGGGGTAGCAAGTTCTGGATACACTAACGACCAATCTGGCTCTTCATGAAGTGGCTCGAAAGCTGAGAAAAAGAAGATAACTGCTTCTGTACTCAATCCCACTACCAGCAGCAAGGACGCAAATGGCCAGTGCTGAATTTTAAACATCGCTCCAATAATTACGACTGCCGCTCCAATTCCGTACAGTTTCGACATAAAATTCTTCCAAGCTTTACTTCCAGGTTTCATTGATTTAAAAATTTAAGTTATTATAAGGTTTAATTGGTTTCTAGATAAAAATTACTCGGTTCCTGAAGGACTGTTCCAATCTTCCTTTGGACCACTCTTTCCACGACCTAAGTAGGTCATTACACAACGGAATCCGATATAAGACTTTGCAGTGTCTTGATATTCGTAAGAACGAGATCCGCATTGAATGAAATAACTGATGTCTTTCCAAGATCCGCCGCGAATAACTTTACGCTTTTGCGTAGTGCCATCCTCGCCTTCTTTAGCGCGATAATCAAACTCCGGGTTTAAATCATGCATAATCTCATAGGCCGATTCATCATAGGCTGTGTTACACCATTCTGCAACATTTCCTGCCATATTGTACAAACCCCAACCGTTAGGTGAATAAGATCCGATAGGAACGGTATGAACTCCATTATCATCTGGATAGTCACCGCGCATAGGCTTAAAGTTTGCTAGCGGACAACCTTGGTAATTTCTTACATAAGGACCTCCCCAAGGATATTCTTCGTTAGACAAACCACCGCGAGAAGCATATTCCCACTCTGCCTCAGATGGCAATCTGAACCTTTGAACAAAGGTTTCTCCATTCTGTTGCTTCCACTCGTTAAGAATTTGAGTTCTCCAAGCGCAGAAAGCTTGACATTGTCCCCAGGTTACTCCTACTACAGGGTAATCGTCATAGGCCGGATGCCAAAAATAAGTCTCAGTTAAATGCGTGTTATTCGCGTAAGAGAAATCGTGCGTCCACACCAATGTGTCTGGATAAACATTTATTTCCTCCTCGATTATAAATTGAGATCTGTCTTCATTCACTCTGATATCATGCAAATGATTCAAACTGTTTTTAACAGTCAAAGGAGTTTCACGATTTCCTTTTTTCTTTGCGGCACCTTGAAAGTCGATCCACCAATATTTGTAGTTCAACTTTTTCGTATCCAATTCCCAACGGTCATAAAACTTGTTTTTTCCTGAATAGTAGAACCCGTCACCCTCATCTGCAATGACTTCGAAAATATCGTCGTTAGTCATGTCAATCTCCAACTCCCAATCAAGCTTATATCCTTTCTCAATATACCTTGCCATATCACGACCGTCTTCACGCTCTTCAATCTTGAATCCTTCTATATCGCCTTCAGCAAGTTTATTTCTCATGAGCGAGTCACGTACCCAGTAAACAAATTGACGATACTCATTGTTGGAAATTTCATGCTGATCCATATAGAAAGCAGAAACAGTAACTGTTTTGGACTTAACAGTCATTCCACCTGCAAGATCGCGGTCGTTGTTACCCATGGTAAAGGAACCGAAATGAACATAATTCATTCCATAAGGATTCACTTGAACCCATTCCTCGCGGGGGTATACGCCTACTAATTCTCCAGCTGGTCCAGGATAACACCCTACTAGTAAGGATGACACCAATGCGAAAAACAAAATTGATTTTTTCATGATTTCCTAAATTAATGAGCTAAACTCTGTTGGGTTAAGTTTAACGTATATATAACTACACAAGGTTTCATTTTATTGTTATAACAATCGAGGATCTCCCGAAATTCTTCGAATTGGGGTTTTTCCAAGATTAAATTCATAAGTCAAAAAGAATTCGTGTGATCCAGCGCTGTAGTCTTTAATCGTGCTTAATGTGACATCATATGAATATCCCATTTTGAATCCATGCGTGTAAGTATAACGACCCTGCTGAACAGTATTCAATGTCATTTGCAAACCTGCCATAGGAATAATTGCATCTCCAGGACGGAAAGCAACACCACCCCAAAGCAAATTGTTCCACAATACGTTAGCATTAACATCGATAGCCGGAGATGCTTTCATATCCGTTTTGATTAAGGCGTTGGTCCGAATAACCAATCCGTTATTCAAATCGTGATTGTATCCACCCATCACATAAATGTGCCTCGCTGTTGTGAAACCTAAATCTGACAAACTAGTCGCAGGTAAGTGGGTTGCACTTACTCCAGCGTAAAACTTATCTTTTTGATAGAACATCAAACCAAAGTTTGCATCAAATCCACCTTGCGATAGACCTGTTGTTGGAATGTTAGGATCATTAGGATCAATAGCAATCCAGTTTGTCCCTAAAGTCTTTGAAACCATTCCAACTTGGAATCCAGCAGATAGGATATTATTTCCAATAGGCAAATGATAAGCTCCAGATAATCTTACGAATTTGTTTTGTTCCTGCCCCAAAACTTCAGTCATTGCGGAAAGACCTAAACCAACAGTTCTCCCACCGGCCTTAACATAACCGTTGTAATTAAACAAGTAAGTTTTCGGATCGCGATTGAAGCCATCCCATTGGTCACGGTGGAATGCTTGTATTTGATGCATGTTGTCAATACCAGCAGCTGCCGGATTGAAAGAAATTCTGTCAAACATCCACAAAGAAAATTGAGGATCTTGCTGAGCATTTACAGCACCTGCAAGTGAAAACGCTAAAAGAAGAAAATACAGTTTTTTCATCGTTTGTTTCTTTCGGTTAATTCTGAAAATCCTCAACAAGAGAATCTACAGAGTTTGCTAAAATAGAAAATCTATTTAAAAAAACAAAAAAAACTATGGAAATTCAATAAAAACTAAAGCAAAGGCTTGCAAACACGTATGATTACCAACGTGTTAAGCCCTTAAATTCCTATTGCAAATTCTTGGAATGCTAAAATTGCTTAAACCAATTTCTGAAAAGTTGTCCACCAACGATCCGGCATTTCTTGTTGAGAAGCCATGATGTAATCAGCATACGTGCAGGGAACAACATGATTTCGCTCATGCTTTTCTTCGGTTCCTGCTGGATAAGCAACTTCGAGCCACCATCGGTTTGTTAAATGACTTTTGTAAAAGACCAACTCATCTCCTGAATCGGTTAATAGGACGATAAATTTTTCATACTCTGACAGTGATGCTAATGGGTAGTCTCCCCGACGGCCATGGTAACCGTCAATGAAACACCAAATCAACTGAGCGGTAAGTTTTGCTGATTGACTATTATCGTCGAGCGCTGAGTTAAATTCATAAAAACCAATACACGTGAGCTTCTCGCTCATTCCGGCGTATTTACACAATTGTGCCGCCTCATGTCCAAAAAAACCGTTGGGGCCACTTTTATTGGTTGAAGTGAATTCCGAGTATCGAATAGAACTTAAATCGAAACTTATTAAATCCGCGTTTCGAATAATTGGTTCGGCAATAGCAAGGTCCTGCTGAATTTCGCCTAGACGTATCGCATCGAAGTACATCTTAGAGGTCAGATCAAGCAATGCCTTATCTGTGAGATACCTCTGATGTCCTAGGTTCGAAAAATTAAATAAATAGTTCGGCCTGTGAAGAATAATTCGATTTAGATAACCTTCCGAAGATGAATCATCTGGACTTGACCCAAAATCCAACTTAGAGTCAATGGTCACCAAATTAACGGTTTGTTCCATTGATTCATACGCCTTGTATGTGGCATAAGTTAAATCTTGTGACCCGCCGAGAACAACAGGCACAATATTCAACTTCATGCAAGCTGAGCAAACTTCAGCCAATGCGTAATAGGTGTCTTCAGGAGTTTCTCCGGGTAAAATATTTCCTAGATCAACAATCTTGGAATAATCGTCACATGCCAACAGGGCATACAATTCTCGGCGCACTTCATCCGGAGCATCTGAAGAACCTACGTTACCGATAGAGTTTCGATCTTCACAAACACCAACAATGGCAATTTGACGATCGTTCAAATCGTTTTCATCGTCGAAATAAAAACGCGTTTGAGCACCCAAGGTGTTATTCGCAAACGTGCGATTCGAGCTATCATGAAATAAACTCGGGGAAAGAAATACTGACAAATCCATAAAACGAAACTAAACGGAGGAACCGTTCAATTTCATTCTAAGAGAAAATCATTTCAACAAATGAATGTGATGATTCACATTTACTTCTTGGGCGCTTTTTTCGCAGCGGCCTTCTTGGCAGGAGCTTTCTTCGCAGCGGCCTTTTTAGCTGGAGCCTTTTTAGCTGGAGCTTTTTTCGGTGCAGGCTTTCTCGATGCTGCTTTTTTCGTTGCCTGCTCCATTTGCTCTTCCATTATCTGCTGAGCATTAGCCCACGATATGTCGGCAGGCTCTGCTCCTTTCGGAAGTTTGAAATTCAAGTTTCCAGATTTTAAGTACGGACCGAAGCGACCTCTTATAATTTGAACATTTTCATCTTCAGTGAAAGTCTTGAGCAGGTTTGCATTCACGCCGTTGATTTTATCTTCAACCAGTTTGATTGCTCTTTCCAAATCAATGGTGAACGGATCGTCTCCTTCCTTAACACGAAGAGATGCGTAGGTCGATTTAAATTTCACGTACGGACCGAAACGTCCGATGCCCACAACAATTTTTTCTCCGTTCCACTCGCCAAGGTTACGCGGCATCTTGAATAAATCCAAAGCTTCCTCTAGAGTTATGGTATTGATACTTTGCCCCGGACGAAGCGACGCAAATTTCTTCTCCTCTTCTTCAGCCGTTCCCAACTGAATCATCGGGCCGAATCTTCCAATACGCGCAATGATCGGTTTTCCCGTTGCTGGATCATCTCCAAGAAAACGCTCACCGGAAGCCCTAGCAGCTTCGTTCATTGTCTTATTTACATTCTCGTGAAACGGATTGTAGAATGTGCGAAGCATTTCTTTCCAATCTAATTCACCTTGAGCAATAATATCGAACTCTTCCTCAACTTTCGCTGTGAATGTAGGGTCAAGAATGGACACGAAGTTTTCCACCAAGAAGTCATTCACTACACGTCCAATGTCGGTTGGAAACAACTTCGATCGTTCCGCTCCAGTATTCTCCGTTTTCGTTTCTGACGTAATGTTTTTATTGGCCAAGGTATGCACTGCAAATGAACGCGCTTTTCCCTCCAGGTCTTGCTTCACCACGTAGGTTCTGGCTTGTATCGTGTTAATTGTTGAAGCGTAGGTTGAAGGTCTTCCAATACCTAACTCTTCCATTCTCTTCACCAAACTTGCTTCACTGAATCGCGCTGGTTTCTGCGTGAATTTTTCCTGAGCAACCATATTTCTCAGGTCCAGCATTTGCCCTTCGTGCAACGGAGGAAGAACACCACTTTCGTCAGATTCTTCGTCGTCTGTACCTTCGGCATACACTTTCATGAAACCTTGGAATTTCACAACTTGTCCTTTGGCAACTAATGTTTCAGTTCGGGTTGAAATGTTCACAAGTGCGGTTGTGTTCTCTAACTGAGCATCGGCCATTTGACTGGCTAATGTTCTCTTCCAAATTAATTCGTAAAGTCTTTTTTCGTTGGTGTCTCCGTCAATGGCTTTAACCGCCATATTGGTTGGACGAATGGCTTCGTGTGCTTCCTGCGCACCTTTTTTCGATTTAAACACTCTTGGAAAAGCATACTCTTTACCATAACTCGATTCAATCTCATTCTTCGCAGCATCCCTTGCGAAATCCGACAAGTTCATACTGTCAGTTCTCATGTAGGTGATCTTTCCGCTCTCATATAATTTCTGTGCAACAGTCATGGTTGCCTTCACGCTCATTCCCAATTTTCTTCCCGCCTCCTGCTGAAGGGTTGAAGTGGTGAACGGTGCCGCTGGGGACCTTGTTCCAGGCTTCATCTCTAAAGAAGCAATCGCAAATTCTGCTTCTTTGCAATCTTCTAAGAATGACTGAGCAGCAGTTCCATCAGAAATTTTCCCGTTATAATCTGCCTTCAATACTGCATCTGGCAAATTGAAGGTAGCACGAATTCCGAAATAAGCAGAGGCGTTGAAGACTTCAATCTCGCGTTCTCTTTCTACAATTAATCTCACGGTGACACTTTGTACACGGCCGGCACTCAATGAAGGACCAACCTTTCTCCACAAGACCGGAGAAAGTTCAAAACCTACTATTCTATCTAATATTCTTCTTGCTTGCTGCGCATTCACCAAATCCATATCTATGGTTCTTGGTTTTTCCATTGCCGCTAGGATTGCACTTTTTGTGATTTCGGAAAAAACAATGCGTTTGGTTTTACTCTCATCGATTTTCATTGCTTCTAACAAATGCCAAGAAATAGCCTCTCCCTCGCGGTCCTCATCCGTCGCTAACCAAACAAACTTATTGTCTTTTATTGCCTCTTTCGCCAATTTCTTCAGCTCATTAACAACCTTCACAGAATCTGGATAGATTTCGTAAGTAACATCGAAATTTCCGTCATCGCTTACTGCGAAATTATTCTTTGGCAAATCGCGAACGTGCCCAATACTAGCCTTTACAACGTAGTCACTTCCTAAGTACCCTTCGATGGTTTTCGCCTTTGCAGGGGACTCTACTATAACAAGATTTTTAGCCATATTTTGTTTTTGAATTGCGGCAAAGGTATATGCATTTATCTGTTAGTATCCAAATTGGTTATGCGATTATATATGCTATTTCTATAGAAATAGATTATTTTTGCACACTAATCAAAACAGCCAGACACTGTGGAAGAAAAACAAATTGACGAATCTAGACAGGGCGAATTTTTGGAAATTTCGTCTCCCATAATTGCTCATAAACCGCAAAAAAAACTCTTGCTCGAGAGTTACGGTTGCCAAATGAATTTTGCTGACTCCGAGATTGTAGCCTCTATTATGGCGCAAGAAGGATTCACCACCACACGCGATGTTGAAGAGGCCGATTTAGTGCTCCTAAACACTTGCGCCATTCGCGATAACGCAGAACAACGCATTCGCGGAAGACTCGAATTTTTAAATTCAGTAAAAAAACGCAAACCTGCAATGATGGTAGGTGTGCTGGGTTGTATGGCCGAACGTTTGCGTGAACAACTTCTCGAAGAAGAAAAGCTGGTCGACATGGTTGTTGGTCCAGATGCATACCGCGATTTACCTCGACTCGTTTCACAAGTGGAACACGGAAGCAAAGCCGTAAACGTTTTGCTTAGCCGTGAAGAAACCTATGGTGAAATTACTCCGGTTCGCTTGGACAGCAATGGTGTGACTGCATACATCTCCATTATGCGCGGATGCGATAACATGTGTTCCTTTTGTGTAGTTCCTTTTACACGTGGAAGAGAGCGCAGCCGCGATCCCAAAAGCATTGTTGAAGAAGCCACCGATCTTTTCAATCGCGGCTACCGAGAAGTCACCCTTCTTGGTCAAAATGTAGATAGTTACAAGTGGAACATCACAGCGAAAGGAGATATTATAGACGCGAATGAACCAACCGTAAACTTCGCTCAATTACTTGCGTCAGTTGCTGAGGTTAGTCCGAAGCTCAGATTGCGCTTTTCAACCAGTCATCCGAAAGACATGACCGACGAAGTTCTTATAACTATGTCGAGATATGAGAATATTTGCGATTACATTCATTTGCCGGTCCAAAGTGGAAATTCAGTTGTGCTCAAACGTATGAATCGCGGATACACCCGCGAGTGGTATCTCGATCGCATTGCGGCCATTCGCAAGTATATGCCTGAATGTGCAATTAGCACAGACGTGATTGCTGGGTTCTGCGATGAAACAGATGAGGAGCATGCAGATACGCTTTCACTTATGGGGGAAGTTAAATACGACATGGCCTACATGTATAAATATTCTGAAAGACCTCGCACCTTGGCCGAAAGAAAATTCGAAGACAATATTTCGGAAGAAGTGAAAAGTCAGCGCCTGAATGAAATCATAGCCATGCACATGTCCTGCGTTACCGAACGAACAGCTGCCCATGTTGGCAAGCGACATAAAGTCTTAGTTGAAGGTGTTTCTAAAAAATCCCAAGAGCATTATTACGGACGCAATGGACAGAACGTTGTGGTGGTTTTTCCGAAAAATGAAGCGAAAATGGGTCAATATGTATGGGTAAACGCTCTTTCTTCTACCGCAGTGACATTAATCGGAGAAATTGACACATATATCGACTAATTTTTATCACGTGACAGAATGTCACCTTTCGCTACCTTTGTTTAGTTCTTGACTAAACGGCAATTATGGAAATTCAATCAGTAAAAACTCGTTATGGAATTATTGGCAATGCCCCGGCGCTTAATCGCGCTCTGGATATTGCCATGCAGGTTGCCGCTACCAATATGTCGGTTTTGATCACCGGGGAAAGTGGTGTGGGAAAGGAAAGCATACCGAAAATTATTCATCATTTAAGTTCGCGAAAACACGGCCCCTATATAGCCGTTAACTGCGGAGCTATTCCGGAAGGGACTATTGACAGCGAGTTATTCGGTCACGAAAAAGGATCTTTTACGGGAGCACATGAAAGTCGGAAAGGGTATTTCGAAGAAGCCAACGACGGAACTATTTTCTTAGATGAGGTTGCAGAACTTCCATTAGGAACGCAAGTGCGCTTGTTGCGTGTGTTAGAAACAGGTGAGTTCATTCGCGTGGGCTCTTCTAAAGTTCAAAAGACGAACGTTCGGGTAGTCGCAGCAACCAATGTGAATTTCGGGCAGGCCATTCAAAATGGAAAATTCCGTGAAGACCTATATTACAGATTGAATCAAGTGCCCATCTTCATGCCTTCTTTGCGTGATCGCGGGGCCGATATTGAACTGTTGTTCAAGAAATTCGCGACCGATTTCGCTGAGCGCTATCGCATTCCCGTTCTTCAACTTTCCGATTCAGCGGCAAATACTCTTCGAGAGTATCGTTGGCCAGGAAATATTCGTCAGCTTAAAAATATTACTGAGCAGATAAGCATTTTAGAAACAGAGCGTTCTGTGACTCCTGAATTATTGATTCGTTATTTGCCACAAGATCTTGCAACCAACAAGCCCATGATTATGGGGGGAAGCAACAGCAATGATTTCAGTGAACGTGAGATTTTATATAAGGTTTTGTTCGACATGCGGAACGACCTAACCGACTTGAAGAAATTGGTTTTGGAAATGATACAAAGTGGAAGTGGCTTTGTGAATTCTGATGAAACTGCCGCGTTGTTCCAAAAAGTTTTTCAAGCCGAGGAGCATGAAAATTCAGACCTTCCCGTTCGTATGACTCCAGCGAGTAATATCATACATTTGGGAAGTGGAAATAACGAAGAAGAAGAAGTTGAAGAATCACTTTCTTTGAGCCAGACTGAAAAAGATTTAATAAAAAAAGCACTTCAGAAACACAGAAACAGAAGAAAATACGCTGCTCAGGAACTTGGAATTTCAGAACGCACGTTGTACAGAAAAATTAAAGAATACGATTTAGGTAAATGAAGAAATACGCCGTTGGATTGCTGCTTGTAATGCTTCTTTTCGCTTCCTGCGAGATAAGATATTCCTTTAGTGGCGGACAATTCAGCGGAGCAAAGACTTTTTCAGTTTCGTATTTAAAGCCGCAAACTGCGCTTGCATCTCCAACCTATTCTCAGCGTTTAACTGAGAATTTCAAAGACGTGATGCTTTCTCAAAGTCCTCTTTCGTTAAGCGAAACAAATGGCGATTTACAGTTTGAAGGCAGTGTAACGAATTACGTTGTTGCGCCAATGGCCATTCAGAGCAATGAAACGGCTTCGTTGACGCGCCTTTCCATAACAGTAAAAATAAAATACACGAATACGCTTGAGCCTGATTTGAATTTTGAGAAATCATTCACGAAATTCGCAGACTTCTCAGCAACAGAGAGTTTATTTGCTGTACAAGAAGATTTGTGGAAGCAGATCAACGATCAGCTTGCGCAAGAAATTTATAACGCTAGTGTAGGTAATTGGTAATGGAAAACACACAATTCAATGAGCTGCTGAAGTCGCCACATTTGTTGGCCTCTATGCCTATTGAGGACTTAGAAACCATAACTAAAAATTATCCTTGGTTTAGTTTGGCTCACTCCTATTTAGCGAAAGCTTATCAGGAAAATAACAGTCATAAGACATCCGGACAAATTGCATTAGCCTCTACCCTTCATTCCAACAGAACATGGTTGTATGGTTTTTTGAAGGAGCCGATTCTTCAGAAGAAGACTCCGATCGAATTAGTTGACACCCTTCCAACCGAAATTATTCCAGAAATAATTCTTGAGACTACTCCAGTTGCAGTAGCACCTTCTTCGACTTCGTTGTCGGAATTGGCGGCATCTATGATGGAAGAACCAGAGGTAAGAGAAGTTAAGAGAGGGGAAGAACCAGAGGTAAGAGAAGTTAAGAGAGGGGAAGAACCAGAGGTAAGAGAAGTTAAGAGAGGGGAAGAAGAGGTAAGAGATTTAGATTTCTTGGATAAATCAATTTTAGCGACTGCTGTTTCGAGTTCTATTTTTCTTGAGGTTAGTGAGGATGTTGCGGAGCAAGATTCTGCGAAAGATGTGAAGCAAGATGTTGCACAAGATTCTTCGAAAGATGCTTCGCAAGATGATGCGTTGTTCACTTGGCTGAGGAGTGTGAGTGATTCAGAGGAAAAGGAAGAAGAGGGACAAGAAAAAGTAAGAGAAGTTAAGAGAGGGGAAGAAGAGGGACAAGAAAAAGTAAGAGAAGTTAAGAGAGGGGAAGAAGAGGTAAGAAAATCGACAGAGTCTATTCAGCCGACTTTGAATTTGATAGAGAAATTTATTGCAACGGAGCCGCGCATTACTCCGGGGAAAGTAGAGCAATATACTGGAGTAAGTTTCGCCAAGGATAGTTTGGAAGAGAACTTCGATTGGGTAACCGAGACTATGGCGAAATTGTATGCTGCGCAAGGGAAAATAGACCGTGCGCGAAAGGCATACAAACGGCTGATTGAACTTCATCCCGAGAAAAAAATTCACTTCGAAAATCAACTAAAAGTCTTAAACCAAAGAAAATAAAGGATCTTCCTTTGTTCCTCCTTGAATTCGTGTATCTTTGTGGACTTCAAATTTTAATAAATCATGGAATTTATCGTAACCGTTTTAATCGTAATCGCAGCACTTCTACTTGGATTAGTAGTATTAATTCAAAATCCAAAAGGTGGCGGACTATCATCTGGCTTCGCAGGTAGCGCGCAAATTGGTGGAGTTAAGCGTACAGCAGACTTCTTAGAAAAAGCAACTTGGTATTTAGGCCTCGCCTTATTTGTTCTTTGTTTAGCTTCTACCAGTCTATCAACTTCTGCTCGCCCTGCGACGGAAGAAGAGCAGCAGACTGAGCAAGCAGAGGGTGGACAACAGCAAGGTGGTGGTGACCAACAACAGCAAGGACAACAACAGGGTCAATAATTGTCACAATAGCATTATTAAAATGTCAGTACTTCAAACTACTGACATTTTTTTTGTCCTTTACTGACGAAAGTTCACACTAAACAAACAAAATCCCGCTTGGCACAAATAGTGACTACGACGGGCACAAACATTAAAATCAAACAAACATGTCAAATAACGTTAGACCACTAGGAGATCGCGTTTTGGTAGAGCCAGCAGCAGCTGAAACCACTACCCTTTCAGGAATAATCATCCCTGAAACTGCGAAAGAAAAACCACAGAGAGGAACTGTAATCGCTGTTGGGCCAGGAAAAAAAGATGAGCCAACAACGGTTCAACCAGGAGACACCATTTTATACGGCAAGTATGCTGGAACAGAGATTAGCGTTGACGGAAAAGATCTTTTGATCATGCGCGAATCGGACATTTTTGCAATTGTTTAATTATTAAAATTTAGAAAATCATGGCAAAAGAAATCACATTCGACACCGTTGCGAGAGAAAAACTAAAAGCGGGTGTTGATGCATTGGCAAATGCAGTAAAAGTTACTTTAGGTCCAAAAGGACGTAATGTAGTTATCGATAAAAAATTCGGAGCACCCCACATCACGAAAGATGGTGTAACCGTAGCGAAAGAAATTGAATTGTCTGACCCTATTGAAAACATGGGCGCTCAGATGTTGAAGGAAGTTGCGAGTAAGACTGCTGACCAAGCAGGAGACGGCACAACGACTGCAACCGTTTTAGCTCAGGCAATGGTTGGAGCCGGTTTGAAAAACGTAGCTTCTGGTGCTAATCCAATGGATTTGAAACGCGGCATGGATAAAGCTGTTAAGGCTGTTGTTTCAGAATTGCGTAATATCTCAAGAGAAGTAGGTTCTGACTACGAAAAGATTAAGCAGGTTGCCACTATTTCAGCAAACAACGATGAGACCGTAGGTTCATTGATTGCAGATGCAATGAAGAAAGTAGGAACAGAAGGTGTTATCACCGTTGAAGAAGCAAAAGGAACCGAGACAGACGTTAAGACTGTAGAGGGAATGCAATTCGATCGCGGTTATCTTTCTCCTTACTTCGTAACGAATACAGAGAACATGGAAGTTGAGTTAGAGAACGCTTTCATTCTTATTTACGATAAGAAAATTTCTAGCATGAAGGAATTGCTTCCTGTGTTAGAGAAGACAGCACAATCTGGCAAACCTCTTTTGATTATTGCTGAAGATGTAGACGGAGAAGCATTGGCAACTCTTGTTGTAAACAAGATTCGTGGTGCTTTACGTGTAGCTGCTGTTAAAGCTCCTGGATTCGGTGATCGCAGAAAAGCAATGTTGCAAGATATTGCAGTTCTTACCGGTGGAACTGTTATTAGTGAGGAGACAGGATTGAAATTAGACAACGCTACCCTAGAAGATTTAGGTCGCGCAGAAAAGATTTCAATTGATAAAGACAACACAACTATCGTTAACGGTGCTGGAGTTAAAGAAAATATCTTAGCACGTGTAAACGAAATTAAATCACAAATTGAAAAAACAACTTCTGATTACGATCAAGAAAAATTGCAAGAGCGTCTAGCTAAATTGGCTGGTGGTGTTGCGGTTCTTTATGTTGGTGCTGCAACTGAAGTTGAAATGAAAGAGAAGAAAGATCGTGTAGACGATGCGTTACATGCTACACGTGCAGCTGTTGAAGAAGGAATTGTACCGGGTGGTGGCGTTGCGTTAATTCGCGCAAGTGCTGCTTTAGATACACTTACAGGATTGAACGATGATGAGACCACTGGAATTCAAATCGTTCGCAGAGCAATTGAAGAACCACTTCGTCAGATTGTTGCTAATGCTGGTGGCGAAGGAGCAGTTGTGATTCAAAAGATTCGCGAAGGAAAAGGCGATTTCGGATACAACGCACGCAATGAGAAATACGAAGATTTATTTGCAGCTGGTGTCATTGACCCAACTAAAGTATGTCGCGTAGCTCTTGAAAACGCTTCCTCAATTGCAGGTATGTTATTGACTACAGAGTGCGTAATCTCTGATATTAAAGAAGAAAACTCCATGCCTCAAATGCCAGGTGGTGGAATGGGTGGAATGATGTAATTCCAATCCTAGACAAACAAAAAATGGCGACCGAATGGTCGCCATTTTTATTTCAACATAAAAAAAATTTAAGGTGTGTATTCTGTTGCTCCTTGTAAGATGTAATTCATTTGATAAACGTCATCGGCATTCAAACTTAATTTTCCTTTGAAGGTTAAACGTTCATCTGTTTTATAATTGCGATGTTTACCCTCAAAGCGCAAATCAACTACTGATTCAGGACCACCACCCCCGCAAAAGAAACAATTCGCGTATGGAAATTTCGATACCACATAAAAACCAGCGTCGTAGTCTACCGGAATCAAATATCCAGTAATAAAAACGTCTTTTCCCGAAACAGCTTTAACAGAGGCACCGAAAGTTGGTTTCCAATAATATGCATCCAACTCTTTAACGTAGATATCCTTGTATGTTACGTCAGACAAAGTCTTCCAAGTAATCTCTATAGGACCTTGTCCTTCCGGTAAATAAGGAACAATGGTACTCGGGACCGTTCCTAATTCAACTCGTTTGTACGCGTGTGCCTTCAATTTTTCATTGCCTTCAGAAGCATTCAAGAATAAAATTCCTGAGAAAACAAAAGCTAAAAATTTAATTGACTTAATCATTTGAAAGTGTTTTTGAAATGTCCATAAAGAACGCACGTAACGCAGGCAACAACGATGCCACCACTCCTAGTCCCAAAGTTACTCCAACTAAATAATATTCCTGTGGCAGGAAAATCATGGCGTTGAATTCATCGTGGAAGCTGTCTTTCGCCATGTCTGATAGTAAAGTTATTCCAACCCGGCTCAGCACTAAACCAATGATTAGTCCGAGCGCAACCATAAAGAATCCTTCCAACAGAATTAGAATAAACAACTGAATTCTTCTTCCACCTAACGTGCGAAGAATCGCCAACTCGTATTGTCTTTCACGCAAAGCGTTATAGAGTGAAATGAATACGCTTAAGAATGAAATGATCATGATAAGAATAGCAACGGCCTTGACTACACTCATACCTATTCCAAAATTCTCATTCAACCGGTTGATTTCAATAGCTGGCAAAGCCAATTGCATGTTGGTATTCTTCACCAACTGCGGTAGAATCATGGGTGCCATTGGAAGTCGTTTGATGAGTAGATAAGCAGTTACTTCTCGATCTTCTTCATGAGCGTGTTCGTCTTCTGCGTGATCATGTCCTTCTTCTTCTGCTGCGTGATCATGTCCTTCTTCTGCAGCGTGCTCGTCGGCATGGTCTGCATGAGCAGCTTCAGCGTCATGTTCTTCAGCAGAAACAACTCCGGCATGGGCAGACTCTTCGTGATCGCCGTGATCATGAACCTCCCACACGGACTCGACAGGTGTGAGAATCAAACGGTCAATAACAGTCCCACTAGCCTCGTATATACCCACTACTGTGAATAGTTGATCGTGACCTTCCTCTACTTCACCCTCTTTATCTAGACCATGATTACTCTTGAAGGTTTGCCCTAACTTCAATCCCAATTCTTTTGCTGCATAACTACCGACTGTAACATCAAATGGGGTTTCAAAAACTTTTCCTTCCTTCAATTTCACCCCATAAAATTCCGCGTAGCGCGGGGTTGTTCCCACGACTCTCCAACCTTCGTAATTATCTCCATACGCTAATGGAATCGCTTCTTTAATTGTCGGGTTTTTTATTATTCTTTGAGCTTCGGAAACTTTAATATTCCCTGTTGGAGCATCAATGTGGTATACGTTAGCTAAAATTAATTGTAACGGGCTTCCCTTGGCGCCAAGAACAAAATCTATGTCTTTGATGTTCTTGTCGAACTTTTCACTCAGTTGATTTTCCAACAATAACATCATGGAAATGATCCCAACTCCGAAGGACAACAGCAATAGCGATAACGTTGTTGCTCCCGCCTTTTGCCAGCAATTTTTCCATGCAATAAAAAATAGTTTCATATTGAATTGTGGTTAGAGTTTAGGAGCTGTTAATTCGATGTGTTGCTTCACTTCATCTTTCAGTCGATTGTCGTGAGTAACAATGAGCAGGGCAGCTTTCAGGGCATGTGTTTGCTCACGCAGTAAGTTCAATACCTCACGCGCGTTTTCATCATCAAGCGCGCTCGTTGGCTCATCGGCAAGAATTAGGGAAGGGTTATTTAGCAAGGCGCGCGCAATGGCCACGCGCTGTTGTTCTCCTACACTCAACGTTGATGTTTTTTTATTTTTTTTTGAAAGAATATTCAAACGGTCCAACATTTTTTCAGCATCTGATTTCGATACTTTATTGTTGGAAAAATAGGGTGCCAAAAGAATGTTATCCATGACAGAAAGAGACTGAACAAAATGCGCCGTTTGAAACACCACACCAATATTCTTACCTCTAAAACGATCCAAGGAAGCACCGTTCAGCGAATTCAACTTCACGCCATTCACTTCAACTTCTCCAGAAGTTGGTTTTCTCAATCCGGCTAGCAAATGAAGTAAGGTCGTTTTACCTGTACCGCTGTTTCCCAAAATTAACAATTCGCTGTTTTCCTCGGCTTGAAACGAAGGGAAAATGAGGTTCGGTCCTTTGGAAAAGGTGTATGTTAAATTACTTGTTTGTATGATTGCCATAATTGGCCACTAAGTTAATGGCTAACTCGGAAATTTTATGCACTTTTGTGGGAATCTGAAGACCATGAAATTTCGAAGAAGACTTTTACTTTTTGCAACAGGCCTAACCATTGGTTGTTTGCTTGTATTTATGATGTTCCCAAACTACGACTGGTTGGGATGGCTTCCCGGAAAACAAATCATGAAACAGATCCAATCTTCAAAAACATTGGTTACCAACCATGGGAAATGCCGTATGGATTGTCAAGGAATTTCGATGGAGAATTTCGAGTCTGCAAAATGGCAGGGTGAAGTTGATTTTTCAAAGTCAGATGCACAGAATAATCCGAAGCGTTATTTCCTTTCACACAACAACGTGAATTACATTATACTCTGCACCGACTCTACAGTTACCGTTGCAGAAGCAAGTCGCGAGGGAGAAAAAACAAAATGTGATTGTGCACCATGAAAGAGTTAATTAAAGAACTTTCAGAAAAATATTTCGATGAGATTGTTTCCATGCGCAGATATATCCATGCTCATCCGGAACTTTCTTATCAGGAAAAAAACACTTCCGCATTTGTTGCCAAACGCCTTACGGAATGGGAAATTCCATACACCGAGAATATCGGAGGATTTGGCATTCGTGCAGAAATAAAAGGATATCTTTCCTCTAAGAAATCCATTGCATTGCGCGGAGATATGGATGCTCTTCCCATAACTGAAGACAATGACCTTCCATTTAAAAGTACAGTAGACGGTGTTATGCACGCTTGCGGTCACGATGTGCACACAGCGTCTTTGCTTGGAGCTGCGAAAATTTTGAATGAAACAAAAGAACATTGGGGCGGTTTAGTCACTCTAGTTTTTCAACCTGCCGAAGAGGTTTTGCCGGGTGGCGCATTATTGATGATGAAAGACGGATTGTTTCGAGACGATAAACCAAACGGAATTTTCGGTCAACATGTATTTCCTGAATTGCCTGCCGGAAAAGTGGGTTATCGTGCAGGAGCCTACATGGCTTCAACAGACGAACTTTATGTTACGATTAAAGGAAAAGGCGGACATGGCGCGAAACCAGACCAATGCATTGATCCTATTCTCATAGCTTCACACTTACTTATCGCATTGCAGCAAGTGGTTTCAAGATGGAGCAATCCGCAAATGCCTACTGTTCTTTCCTTCGGAAAAATAATTGGAAATGGCGCGACGAATATTATTCCGAATGAAGTTAGAATGGAAGGGACTTTCCGCACATTTTCAGAATCGTGGCGAACATTAGCACATGAAAAAATTATAGCATTAGCGAAAGGTTTAGTTGAAGGAATGGGCGGAAGCATTGACTTCCATATTGAAAAAGGATATCCTGTGGTTTACAACAATCCTGAATTGACGGAACGAGCTATAGCTCAAGCGAAAGATTATTTGGGTGAAGACAATGTGATTGACTTGGATATGCGAACCACCGCTGAAGACTTCGCCTACTATTCGCAAAAAATGCCCGGATGCTTCTATCGCCTGGGGACTTCGAACGATGACGGCACATTGACCGCTCCCGTTCACAACAGCAAATTCGCTGTCAATGAAAACGCATTAAAAATTGGAATGGGCTTGCTCGCGTGGCATGCCATTCAAGAATTAAAATAGACTATGAGTTTAACTGATTTTCTTTACAATTACGATTCGAAAAAAATCGTCCGTCCTTTCATTATTGCTGAAGCTGGAGTAAATCACGAAGGTTCTATGGACCTAGCGAAAAGACTCATTGACGAAGCTGCAGAAGGCGGTGCAAATGCAATTAAGTTTCAGACCTACAAGGCGGAAACTATCGCAAGCAAAGACAGCCCGTATTACTGGGATATTACCAAAGAACCTACTCGCAGTCAGTTTGAATTATTCAAGAAGTATGACAAATTCTGGAAGAAAGAATTCGAGCAGCTCGCTCGTTATTGCGAAGAAGTTGGAATAGAATTTATGAGTACTGCTTTCGATGTAGAAAGTGCAAATTTCTTAAACGATTTAATGTCTGTTTATAAAATTTCCAGTTCAGACATTACAAATCTTCCGTTCATAGAGCACCAATGCAAATTTGGTAAGCCCATTATTTTAAGCACAGGTGCTTCCTACAAATGGGAGGTTCAGCAAGCGGTTGAGACCATTGCTAAATATGGAAACAAATTGTGTTTAATGCACTGTGTGTTGAATTATCCTACACCTGATCCGAATGCGCATTTGGGTATGATCAAGGATTTGATTTCCACCTTTCCTCAGGCGGTTCCGGGGTATAGCGATCACACCCTTCCTAAGGATATGCATACGCTTGAGGTTGCAACGCTATTGGGCGCAACAGTATTAGAAAAACACTTCACACACGACAAGACCCTGCCGGGTAACGACCATTATCACGCGATGGATAAGGAAGATTTAAAGCATTTCCATTCACGTCTGGATAGAACTGTTGAATTGTTGGGTGGATTTGAATTAACTGCCATTGATGACGAAGCACCTGCACGTGCAAATGCAAGAAGAAGTTTAGTGGCAGCGAAAGCTATGCCTGCTGGGCACGTTGTAACATTTGAAGATCTAACATGGAAGCGTCCCGCTAGTGGAATTTCACCGAAAGACATTTCACAATTGATTGGAAAACAAACAGCGCAAGACATCGCTGAAGACGACGTATTGCGCTGGAATATGTTTCGTTAAAACTTTTAGATGTTGATGTTCCCCGAGAAGGAATCGTCCATTTGATTTCCTTGCTCGTCTTCGAAGAAGTAGATTTTAATTAAAGCAGTATCACGAAGGAAATCTATCTTTCCAATTTCGAAACGATTCACTTTTATTCCAGTTCTTTCTTCAATATCTGCCTTCATTTCCTCTTCTCTTCCTACTTTGATTAGGTCAATTTTTTCATATACGATGATCTTTTGTGCTTCATGGCGCAACAACCATACACGCTCTAAACCGTAGGTTGCGCCAATAATAACAAGATTGGCAAAAGACAATTCCACCAAGGAAATTTTCTTATTGATTAAAGCATTCATTACAGACATTCCAATGACTACAAACAAGTAGGTCATTTCTTTAATTGGAATAGCATCTGTGCGGTAGCGAATAATTCCGAATACCGCGAATAATCCGAGTGCAAAACCCATTTGAAGCTTTACACTTTCTAGCATGAAACACATGAGGAAAATGGTTAAACTAAAGAGCAAATAAGTGAACAGAAAATCTTTTCTTTTTGCAATTGGGTAATAGATTGCTCGTACTAAAAGCAACACAAATAGCATGTGCACTGATAAACGAATTATCAGTCCTAGAAAATCTTCCAAGTGAATAAATTTCATTCCTCCCATTGGGTCAAAATCTGACTGCAAAAAAATTGCATTAAGTGCATCTAACATAATCTTACTTTATTGATTCTAATTTATTTACTTTAATTAACTTCTCTTTGAAATTATTTTTCTTCACGAAAGGCACAAGCATGGCCACGCCTAAACAATATTTACTTATACTCTCTTCACGAACATGTCTCTTTTTGAGTGCTTGCACGAATGGTGAGAGTCGATTTCTATTCTCCTGTTTTACCTCAACAATAACGATTTGCTTCAGTTCTCTTGAGATTTTATTCCACTCGAAAGAGAGCTGTAAGTCAATGGTTATTCTTTCTGGTAAGCTAGGTTCGACTAAAGTTACTCGGGTAAAATTATTTTTTACTTGAGGGGACAAATGGAAATCGATTCCGGCTTTACGCCCTATAAATTTTTCTTCATCGCCGTTTAACTCCATTCCTATTTCTGGAATTCCAGTTCGCTGCTTTTGAGTTCTGCCGCGATTTGTTTTAAATTTCAATTCAAGAAAACTTAGGTCGCTATCTATGTAAGAGCGCTTTCTTATTTTCCATCTATTCTTCTTGCCGTTGTGGTGACGAGTATAGAACAAAAAATCATCGGTGTCGTAATACAACGTTTCATAGTGACTGAATCGAATGTCATTGACTTCGAGGATTCGATAGGTAGTTTTAACTTCATCCAATATTGAAAGCAAATCATCCAACGAAACCACAAATTTGGTATCTGTTCGATTCATCAATTCTACTCCGTCCATTTCTTTCAATGAAATCGGGGTGAATTGCTGCACTATTTGTTCTATTGGGCTCAAAATTATTATCTCGTACGAACTTAACACAAATTTAATGTTAAGACCTCGTAAAAGTCTAAAAGTTTAACTCGAAACGAAATAAAAATTACTGTCCACCCTGTGGTTGAGCTGTATTCGATCCGCCTGAACCGTTTAATGTGAAACGTATCGCAAGACCTGTTGAGATATTCGAGGTTTGGAAACTTGTGGAAATCGCCGGTTTGTTAATCTGATGGTCGTAGAAGAAGCGAAGCGTTAGCTTGTCGCTAATTGCCATATCTGCACTCGATTTCACACTGAACAATGTTTGTCCAGCTGTTACTTGATTTTGTCGTTCCTCGATTTTTCTGATCAGGGTAAAGTTGTCGCGAATGGTAAAATCGACACGTAAATTCAGCGTTGATTTTTCAAGCAATTTTACAGGAAGTTTACTTCCTTTTTTTCTTCCGAAGGGATTCGGCACTTCTGTAATCTTATAACCCAACCCAATTACAAAGCTGTTGCTCTTTGTTTCGGTTATCTGATAATTCGCCATTCCTAATGCTATAGTTCTGTCGCGTTTGTACTCCAATTTGATTAATGGATCGTTTACTTTTTTAGTCTTCAAAGTCATATCAAATCCAACCAGTGGCGACATGGACTCTGTTAAAGTTACTGTTCCAATTTGACGTTGGCTCACGAAGTTTTGCTCTGCGCTCTGATCAATAGCAGTGGGAAGATTATCAAACTCTTCGTACTTCAAATTTGTGATATAAGATGCCGTGGCCGTTGAACGGTAATTATGGGTGACGTTGAACTGCTTGAAATACTTTTTTACAGCAGGAAGTTTTGTCAATCCATCGTAGGTGACTTTCCAGTTGGGCTGCGCTTTAGTAGCAAAAGGATTCAACGCCACTTCGCTCGTTGAACGGCCTGTATACGCCGCTATAAATGAAGGAATAATCACATTTTGTGAAAGTGATCCAAAACCTTCATAGTACCCTGAGTCGTTCGGATTTACTAATTGATAGGTCTCATTATTCCATCGGCTAGAAATCTCCTTTCTATTCGCCAAGAGCTGATCGAATATAGGACTCGCATAGTTATTTTCTTTATCGTCTTTAACAAAGGCGGTGTTCCATGTTATTAAAGAAGCCGAGAAATTACCCGTTTCCATTGGAGATTGAAATGTGTAATCATCGATGGTCGGATCATATCTAAAAAACGAATTGTAATTTTTTCCCTCTTGCCTTGTTGCTGAAAGTTCCACTTTCAAGTAACGGAACGGCTCTAAATTCATTTTCGCATTCCACGTTTCGGTGAATGTTTCATTGTATTGAATATTCAACGATTGACGTTGCACCAACCAGTCATTACTCGCCGCATCTGTTGCGAAATTCCTTCCTGTTGGATTACCCATTAAATCTGTATTCTGTTGACCGACAAGGAATCCAATTCCGGGACCGTTGAACTGATTGTCGAATCCTAAAACACTTGTACTATTCGCGTACCCCGGTAGCAGCAAACCTTCGTTTTTGGTATAGCTTCCATTCACGGTTCGCACCATCATAAAGAATCGAAGAGCTACATCCAACGGATTTACTTTATCCTTTTTATCCTTCTTGTTTAAATCATCTCCGAAGCCATCTTTCTTCGTTGGATCATCTTTCTTCCCCGCATCCTTTTTACCCGCATCTGGTTTTTTTCCTGTAAGGGCTTGTTTCAACCTTGGAACGTTATTGTACAAGGTCTCGAAATTTCCTTGCGCGTTCAATTGAATCTGTCTGCTGTTTTGAATGGTATTACCCAAAGTATCTTGAGTGAACGGTGCGCGGTCCCATCTGAATGTTCCTCCGTATCGAGCATCGGCACTCATGAAGTTGAGCAGTGGGAATTTATCTAATGGAAGTTTATAGGTAACACCCACATTGTGATTGTAGGTAGTTGTTTCGCCGAAGTGTTGAATATTACTCCATACCGAGTCTTTGTATGACTGATACCAATCTACATCGTTCTTATTAATTACTCCGCGCGGTTCACCAACTAATGCAATGTTACTCGCTGTGAAATCGGTTTTTAAGTTCTTCGTTAAATCATACTTCATGGAATAGTTCCGCGTCCAATTCCAATTCTTTTGCGCTTGTGTTTGAATAAGCATGTCGCTATAGACGCCCGTAAGCTCCAATGAGTTATTTCTAATTCGGCTTGTTTCATAGGAGCGGTTCATTTCCGTTCTAAAACTCACTTGTTTAATACCCGCATAGAAGTTGAATTCCTTCAACCATTTAAGATATTTCGAAGTTTTAATGATTGGGAAATTCGCCAGAGGTTTGAACTCTTTCGGTTTATTCGTGAAACTGTAATCGAAGGCACCTTGATATTGCTTTTGTAATCTCCAATCGGTATTGATATCACGGAAGTAGGTTTCATTGTAGGCGTATGACACTGAGAAATTATCTATCCCATAAAATTTCGGTTTGTCTGTGCTTGTGGGTGCTGCTTGTGTGCCTGGTTTACCTTTATCATCAGCGCTCGGCAAGCCGACCCCTTTATCTGCAGACGCGTCTTTCTTCGGCGCAAATTTTACATTTGTGAAATTGATACTCCTACGCTTCGTATACGTTTGTGACTTCTGCTTTAATGGTTTATTCATTGTTGGCAAATCCGTCATTTGAATATCAGGTTGAAGAGGGCTATATCTTGGGGTTTGAACATTCTCCGAAAAACCTAAATACATGGGCAATTGCACACCCCAATCTTTCGGGAAAAACTTACCCAGTTGCAATGTGCTACTCGCATCGAGCCCCATCTTCGTTTCTTGCTGCCTCTGCTGAACACGCTGTTCAATAGCTCCCCATCCGGGCGTACTAATATTTCCAGAAACCGCAATGTTACCGAAGTCGGCTAGTTGAGCGTTGAGTCGGGCAATTGCGGCCGAACCTGACTTTTCATCAAATTCAGAGAGACGCAATTCATTCACCCAAACAATGGCACATTTTCCTTTGCCATCGTCAGTTACTCCGAACGGGTTGGTGTCCTTATCAGGATTTCGAATACCGATCATCATGGTGGTAATGTTCGCTAAATTCGGATTACCCTTCACGGAAAGGTGTACGTTATTGTCGAGTATGGTGTCTACAACAGACAAAACGGAAGTGGTTGAAGGTCTATTGATTTTCAGATTTTGCAAATCTGAAAGTTGAATATCGAAATTGTTATCTGCCGGCCAAATTTCATCATCGTTGTTCGTGTACCATGGCGTTACACTCATAGGAACTTCGTACTCGTAGTAGTTATCATTGAAATCGGAACCTAAACGAATAAACACGGTCACATCGTTGTCCTTCAAGTCTGACTGAATACCCGCAGCTTCAGCATGCGCGAACATGCGAAGACGCTTGTATTGGCGTAAATCATATTTTACATTTCTATACGTAGCACGAGCATCGCCATCTTTCAAATTGCACACACTTAACGACAACGATTGTTCGTTCAAATTTCTAAGGTTTGCAGAAGCGACATCTTGTTCACGAATAATTCCTGGAGGAACGGCGTAAGGCACTGGCTCACGATTTCCGTTTTCTTCAATGTTCACCGCAGCAATACTGAATGTTGTTTCAGGATCATCGTTGATCTCTTGCTCTTGATTTCCCGCTAAGGTGTAATCGTATTTTCTCCATTCCCCTCTTACCAATTCCAAACGTGCAAACCGCAATGTTACCGGCTCTTCCCAGCCTTTCAAGAACATACGAATGTATCTGATTGATCGAAAATCGGGAATGCTTCCCACCCGCTTTTCAAATTCTTTGATTGGAATTTTGAATTGGTACCAACGAATAGGGCGCTCCTCATTGTTCGCGGTTGTTTTCGTTGTAACGAACGTATCCGTAATGTAGTTTTTACCCAAGTTAGCGTCTCCCAAATCACCTGGACGGAGGCTCACTTTATATTGAAAATAACTTTCGATAGTGTTAAGGGTAATATCCTGATTGATATCCTCTGAGTTCGGGATGGTTGTTGCCGCTATTGGGTATCCATCGGGAGTGTTGGTATTCGAATTACCCTCGTTGCGGTTGAAATTTTTATATCGTTCCAGTGTATTCAAGTTTGCAGCATCTGCCTGAGAACTTCTGAAATAACTGAAGTTATCTGCAGAGGGATCTTGCTGGTATTTCGCGAAAGCATCTGGGGTTAAAAACCCTTGCAACTGCAAAAGCCAATTGGAAAAATAGGATTGCTCGGCAACGGAATTCAGTCCGTCTAATCCGATGTCTTGTTGTTCGTAGTTACCCGAAGTGTAATCGAAAGCGTTCACCACGTTGAAGGTTGTGGGTGAAGGATAATTTCCCCACGTGCCTTGTTCAATTGGGAGGTCATTGTTTGCTGAAGGGAATCCGTTTTCAAAACTCATGTGAGAGTCGTTCATGATATCCTCTGAAACATTTCCCAAATTGAAATAAAGATCTCCACCTTGCGTGTTTTCTGAATCTTCGTTGAATGGATCCATGACCCAAAACTGAATGAACTGCACGTTCGATGTTTCGAAATCTGTTGTTGTTAAGGCGCGTTGTATTCCTCCCCAACGAGTTGATGGATCTTTTAATTTACCGTCTGTATTCAATCCCGCTGATCTACCCGAATAACCATTCGGTAATTCGAAGTTGTACATTCCTCTTTCCTCTGGGTAGTAGGTGAGGTCTAGGCAAGTAATGTTCGGTGGGGTGCCTGAAGGTAATTGTCTGTTCGGAAAAACTTCAGACTCTAACACCTCACGCATGCGGTGATCACTTTGCATATCAGCCGTAATGTTTGGCGGCGTGTATGAACTGTTTCTATAGAACAATGGATCAATAATGTACCAAGACAATTGTGCGCGATTTGCACCGTATACCAAGCTATCTTCAAAGTCTCCTTCAGGGAAAAGTGACGATTGTAATTTCGGTGTTGAAGCCATGAACCATTGGTTCAATGAGCGCAAATCAATAACACTTTGACTTCCTTCAAAGTCGTCTACGTAGGCATTTCCATCTTTGGAGATTGCGCGAGAGTGTCCCGGGAAAATTTTCGCAGCCTCGAGACTAAACGTTACTGTAGATTTTTCCTTGGTTTGAATTCCTGGAATACGGTCGATCCATTTCGTAATAATCGGCACTTCTTTTTGAAAATTCATATCGAAGCCAATCATACCGTTATTCACAGGATCGTCTCCCGCATTTACCTTTTGCGTCAATGGTCGCTCTTTCAAATTCATGAACGTCGCCCCCATAGCGAGGTGATCTGAAAACTTGTAGTCGAACCTGCTTCCTAATAAGGTTTTGTATTGCAAGTTGAACATGGAGTTGCTCTCCACTGCAACCTTTATTGGCTGTCCTGAACTCATGATACTTTCATTGAGGATAGTCACCTTCCCCAAATTATAATTCACGGTAAAGTCTGTTCCTTCCACAAGTCTCATTCCACCAGCAGTGACAGTCACAGCTCCTTGTGGAATATTCAAAGCATTCAATGAAATTTCTGAACCCGAAGCACTTTGGTACTCCCCTTTTATTCGAAAGCGATTCAGTTGTGGGAATCCGATTTGAGCAGCTGTTTTGGTTGAATCATATAATGGCTGAAAAACGACTTGAGAAATAACTTGCGCTGCCTGTGGTGTATTTCCCAAGCCGGCATAAATCTGATCGGCAAGGTGCGAGCCGAAAGGTTCAATCATAGGGAAAAATACCCTTCCCGAGGAAGCGTCAATTAATCCACCAGCAGTCGAAGCATTTGGAACAAAGTCAAAGAAACCATCGCTACCCGGCATTTGCTGTGCGTCAATTCTATCGAGATTCATTACCTGCAACAATAATTTTCCACTCAGTGGCTCGCGAGGAATGTAATTCATGTTTACACCCGTTGCTGGGTTGTTGTACCAAACTTCCAATCTAAAATTCTCTGGTGAAATACCGAAAGATTCTAGATTGTAGACGTTCTTCATCATGTTTTTCCAAAGTGGAGAAGGGTCACCATTCGTAAGTTTCACCAAGGTGATAGATGACTTCAACATTTTCAGCATTAAGGCCTGCGGGGCTGCGATTCCGTCTTGAGAAAGAGTTCCTACTTGATAGGTTTGCCCGTTCAAGGTATACTCATAAGATACGGCTAGCACCTCTGCATTATTCAATGACTGTTTTAACGAAATGAATCCAAGACGGCCGTTGTAACTGTATTCCGACGGGGTTAATTTACGCGCGTTTCCCACCCTTTCGTAATGGATTCCTTGACGCATTCCATAACCAAGAGCTGAAATAGCTGAGTTGGCGTTGGAGAAATCTAATATGTTTTGGTTATTGCTTACAACGTTAAAAAGATTGTTATTTTCATTGTCCGGATTTTGAAGTTGGCCTGGACTGATCAACGATGAGTTATTGTAATCGGATGCCATGTATTGGGAATTCTCACCCAAATCGGTAAAAGCCAAAATATTTCGGACATCCTGTGTATTTGCTTGCTGATTCACAACCCAAACCTCAATACGCGTGATGTTGGCACCACTGTTTACAACAGGCAATGAAGCTAGGGCGTTGTCATAGTTGTCTCTGAAATATCCTGAAAGGAAATAGTGTCTATTGGCTTCGTAATTGTCCGCTGCTATATCGAATCGGGTGGTCTGTGCTCCGCCCTGAACGGTAATTTCTTTTCGCTCACCTTTTTGTTGAGTTAGTATTGTGGTGTTCTTTAGCTTTCCCCATTGCGTTTCAATTTTGGCACCGAACAAACCAAGACTACCCGGCATAAGTGTTCCCGTCAATGGAAGCGCAACAGTTCCCAATTCAATTTTACGCATGATTTGGTCTTCATCTCCGGTGTATTCCACCTTCATGTTGTTTTCAAATTCAAACGTGCTTTCGGTGTTGTAATTCACCTTTAACTTCATCTTGGTACCGATGTTACCAATGACGTTCATTTGAATTTTCTGATCGAAATTAAAATTGGTGTTTTTTCGTTGACGTTCCGGAATGCGTGGGTTTTCAGTACGTTGAGAATTCAAACCGAAGGTTATTTCGGCAGAACCTTGCGGACGAATTTCAATTTCATTCGACCCGAAAATATGTTCGAAGTTATCTCCACCAACTTTAATTACCGGAGCAAACTCTTTGTTCGCTGCCGCCTTGTCGTCTTTGATTTTGTTCCAATACTTGGAAACATTTTTATCGAGTTGAAAGTCCAAAAAATCCTCTCTATCCATGGTGGTGGCCCTTCGGTAATCGAACCTACCTCCTACTCTCTGAATCACTTCGTATTTTCCTGTTTCAGGATTGTATTCAATCGAATATTGGATATTGCTAGGAAGAGGAATTTCGATTCCGTTACCTCCTTCACTCGGAGCTGGATTATCGTCATTCGGCCAAATCGGTGTAACGGTATCGGGCGCAAAGACGAAATTGTGGTTCGATTTAGCGATAACTCGAGTTTCAACAGAAGTATTTGCCCAGGCTAGCCAACCAGAAACACAAAGGGCCATTACGAAAATGGCTCTTGAGAGGATACGGAGGACTAGTTCTTTCACAATACTATATCTGTTTCAACACTTGCTTGATTAGTTCTTCCAACGGCAAATCGCTTGCAGTCAGAAGAATTTTATCCAACATTTTTTCGGTTTTGGTTTTGTCTAGGCCCAATTGGGACAGTGCCACTAACGCATCTTGTCGAGTTGTATTGTGTAATCCGCCAATTTTTTCAACAAAAGTTCCGTCAGCCTTACCCACTTTGTTGTGAAGGTCGACTAAAATTCTTTCGGCCGTTTTCTCGCCTATGCCTTTGATTCGCTTTAAAGAAG
>Ga0114981_10000024_pt1 | contig 75760 bp, 67 predicted proteins | sample S_140806_MF_Meta_FD_87028 | JGI IMG/M metagenome (GOLD analysis project Ga0114981, IMG submission 87028) | Freshwater microbial communities from Lake Simoncouche, Canada to study carbon cycling - S_140806_MF_MetaG | ecosystem: Environmental > Aquatic > Freshwater > Lake | place: Lake...
AAAAATTATTAAGTATAAAACCAGTTAGAATAAGAAGGTTTAGTGATTGACCTTAAGAAATAACAATAGAAAAAAATGGGAAAAAGAAAAAAGCCTACTCTTTAAGTAAATTAAACCAATCTTTTTGGTCATTAATTGGAATATTATGTTTTTCGCAAATAATCATAATTTGTCCTGTCCTCCAGTTTTTGGTTTTTCTAAATCGTCGTAGAAAATGCCAAAAGTGGTAGGTCTGATTTTATCCGTTCCAATGGCTTTAATGGTGTCTCGTAATATATAGGCCGCTTTAATGGAAAATCGGTTTTTATCGCCGGAAACAAACTGGTCAATCAGCTTTTCCATTTTTTTATTCCCTTTCGACTGATAAACCACTTCTTCTTCCTCTGACATATTAAAGTCGAACCTAAAATTAAGAATTCTTCCCAAATATTCTATTTTATAAATGTGAGAGAAACAAATACTTAATGAGGACAATTTAGGTGAAAATTATATTATGCAGATTATTTTAGATTTCCTTTATCTTTGCTAATAAAAACGTTTAAATGAAAGGTAGCTACTTCTATTTATTGCTTGTTTTAATAATGACCCAATTGAGCTCCTCTTGTCTGGTTTCAGATGATCATTTCAATGCCTTACCCAAAGGGATTTGGCGAGGTGTTCTAAAACTTGATTCCAGACCCGTAAGTGCAAATCCGAAGGGGGAACCTTTGCCTGAAAAACTTAATCTAAAATTTGATGAAGTGACGGATGGCGAATTACCCTTTACTTTTGAAATAAAATACATTACAGAGGATAGTTTTATAATGATCCTATTTAATGGATCAGAAAAAATTGTTGCCTCAGATATATCTTTCGGTAGAAGTAAGTATTTAGCAAAGGATACTTTTAGAATAAATTTCCCCATCTATGATACCTATATCCATGGTCTTTATGATGAAAATGTCATGGAGGGAGAATGGGTAATTAATTATAGGACAGAAAATAATAAAATTCCATTTGTAGCCAAATTTGGAAGTAATTATAGATTTACTCAATTAAAGAAAGAACCACTCATGAATTTAACTGGTTCTTGGGAAACTGAATTTGGATTGGTTGAAGGGGAAGATCCTTATCCGGGAATAGCTGAATTTAAACAAGTAGGAAATTATTTGACAGGTACTTTTTTAACGGAAACAGGCGATTATAGGTATTTAGAGGGTACTGTTCAAGCTAATAAATTGTATTTATCTGTTTTTGATGGCTCTCATGCCTTCTTATTTGAAGGAAAAATAAAAACCGATTCAACAGTTAATGGAATTTTTAGATCAGGCAAACACTATCAAACAATCTGGCAAGCTAAACCTCGTAAAAATAATGTTTTAAGGGATCCAAATAAAATTACGCAAACAGTAAATTCAGATATTATTAATTTTAGATTTCCCGATATAAATGGAAATCTGGTATCTTTAAGTGACCTTAAAGGAGACGTTAAAATTGTTCAATTATTTGGTACCTGGTGCCCCAATTGCTTAGATGAAACCACTTTTTTACTAGATTTTCTGAAACAAAATAATGATAAAGACATATCCGTTATTGGACTGGCTTTTGAAAGATATAAAGAAAAAGAAAAAGTTCTACCTCTTTTAACAGCCTATAAAAAGCGGTTGAATATTCCTTATCCAATTTTGTGGGCAGGTTCCTACAATAAAAAAGAAGCTTTAAAATCTATGCCAATGTTAAATGAAATAATAGCCTTTCCTACGATGTTGATACTAGATAAAAATAACAAGGTGATAAAAATTCATACCGGTTTTAATGGTCCGGCTACTAGTGAATATGAATCTTTTAAAAAAGATTTTAATGAAACAATTGAAAAAATAATAAGTCAATCCCCCATTAATTAAATCTGAATTGTCATGAATCCAAATGTTGCCATTGCTTATTCCATTGAAAATCAGAAAGCTGTAAATAAAATATTGCAGGATTTCAAGAATACACCTATTAATTTTAACCTGGTTAATTCCAAAGACTATACAGATCCATCTATTTATAATCAATTAGAAAATTTTGATGGTCCTATCATCATTTTAATCAGTGTTAATTTTCTGCAATCATTGGCTTGCATGCAAAACACCCTTTCTCTTGTAACAAAAAAATCGGATCAGATAATACCCATTTTAATAAATGGCCTAATACCTGATCCTGAAACAGGTGGAATAAAGGAAGTGCCAACTTCTATTGATAAAATTGGTGATATAATTCCTTATATAAATTACTGGCAAAGTCAATATCTCGAAGCAAGAAGTCAAAAAAATGAAATTAGATCTGAGGAGTCTGAAAAAATAAAATTCGAAAATTATTCAAATATTCTGAGAATTATTTCTTCAGAAGCAGGTGAAACATTGCGCCATTTAAGAAAATTTTTGCCCCCAACTTTGATTGATTGTAGGTCATTTAAAAATCGATACCAATTAGTTCAAGATAAAATTGAATTTCCATTTCAAGATAATTTATTCCTGGAAGATGACTTAGAAATAGCATTAGAGGAAACTGAATTATCAACTCCTCCCCCTTTTCCTGTGCCAGAATACGTGGAATTTGAAGAAGAAATCATTGATTCTGAGGAATCACGCGTTAAAGAAAACCAAATTTTTGATTTTTCAAGTACTACCTCAATAGCACCATCTGAAATTTCATCCAGCGAATCTGTAAACGTTACGGAACTGGATGGATTGATAGATGATAATGTCGCCGATTTTTCATCGGCTATTCCATTTTTGCCTATCGGAACAGTCGATTTAACTAAACCAAGAGAAGAATTATCCTTATCTGAAAATACATTTCCTTTTGGTGATGATGAACCTGAAGTTCAAGAAGAATTACCCGCTTTACCCCAACAAATAGTGGAAGAAATAAAAATACCAGAAGAAATAATATTACCTGAAGAAATAATAATTCCTGAAGAAATAAAAACACCTGAAGAAATACCTGTTTTTGTTGAATCTGACACAGCTCTGGATTCTGTTGTTTCCTTATTCAACCAAGTGCAAAAACAATATCCGCTTGATATTAACAAACAATTTTTTCATTTAAAACTAGTATTAAGAGAAGCTGAAAATGATAATCAAAGGTTAAATTATTTACGCCCATTTGTTGAAAAAAATCCTAATCATTTAGAAGCAAAAGTAGCCGTATCTAAAATTTTTCAATCCCAAAATAAATGGGAAGATGCTAAAACCCTGTTGGAAGAAATTTTATTGATTGATGCTAATCATGGAGAATGCATTTATGAATTAGCCAGTTTACTTATTTCTCACTTTCCAGACAGGATGGAAAGGGCCGGTAATTTATTGAAACAATGTCTGCGTCAACCCAATTACCCAAAGGAAGCGCTTTATACTTACGCAATTTATCTGAATAGTATTTCTAATAAACCATATAAAGCACTGGAATATTATTTAAAAACTATTGAGGCGTTACCAAATCACAAGTTTGCGTTTTATGATATTGCCACTTTTTACTTTAACGAGGGAGAGAAAAAAATTGCCAGAGAATTTTATCTAAAAGCAGTTCAAAATAATCCGGAACTTAAAATACCTGATAATGATCTGGCCTTCGATGTTCCTCATTCATAATCTAACATAAGTGCAAAAACTACTTCCTTTTGACAACCAAAATCAAGGTAAAATTGCTTGTATAACTGGTGCCAATGCTGGTATCGGTCTAGCAAATTCCTATTACTTTGCCAGTAAAGGCTATCATTTAATTTTATTAGCCAGGAGATTTGAAAAGTTAAAAGAAGTAGCTGACCATATAAAATCATTATATCCGGTAGAAACTTATATTATTTCTGCCGATGTAACTGATGAAAAGGCTATTAGTGACGCCTTTAATTTACTACCTGAATCTTGGAAAAAGATAGATTTCTTGTTAAACAATGCGGGAAAAGCTAAAGGATTTGCTCCTTTTCAGGAAGGAAATCTGGCTCATTGGGAGGAGATGATAGACACTAATGTAAAAGGTCTAATTTATGTCTCTAAAGCTGTTATTCCTTTGATGATTAAACATAAAAGTGGATTTATTTTAAATGTTGGATCTATTGCTGGCAGACAAACTTATCCAAATGGAAATGTTTATTGTGCCAGTAAAGCTGCAGTTCAGGCACTTACAGAGGGAATGAGAATTGATTTACATACTCAAAACATTAGAGTGGCGTCTATTTCACCTGGTCATGTAGAAGATACAGAATTTGCAATTGTAAGATTTGATGGGGACAAGGAAAGGGCTAATATTTATAGTGATTTTAATCCATTAACAGCATTTGATATTGCAGAAACCATTTATTTTATGGTATCAAGACCAGCTCACGTTAATATTCAAGATGTCATCATTATGAGTACACAACAACCAACGGCTACTATTGTAAATAGAAACGGCAGAAATGATTCTTCTATTTAATAAGTTTTTCCGTCTGTATTATTTGGTTTGCATCATTTCTGAAAACTAAAAAATAGTTACCATGCGTTAGGTATGGTAAATTTAAAATCAAGGAATTCTCATAAACTGGAACTTGGTATGTTTTGATAAGATGTCCAGTCTGATTGTATAACATAGCATTTATTCCCTCCTGAAGATAAGGATTGCTATCTCTTTTTATAGTAATAAAATTGCTGGTAACAGGATTTGGAAATACCTTAAATACCTTGGTTGATGCAGATTTATTTGAAATCCCTGAAGGAATAGATCCTGGTTGAGAAATTTTCACAAAAATGGTATCCATTCCATTTGGTAAAAATTTTAATAATCCTTCTCGTTTATTAGAAGTACCATTCGGTATGCAATTAACCTCAATAAATGTATTTCCATTAATATTACTAATACTTGTTGAAATATAGTCTAAAGATTCGTATAAACTCCAGGAAGTATTTGTTGAAATAGATAAAGATTGATTACCTCCTGCTTGAAGAAAATTTAAATTTTGTGGTGAAATAGAAAATACCGGTATAAATCTCTCTTGAATAACTTTAATGATGGTTGAATCAATACCTATTCCCTTTATAACAATATTTCCTGATCTTGGTGACAAGTTGTTATTAGGCTCACATATTACTTTTACAACACTATTATTGGTGCCAGATGAACTTAAATAGTTGAAAAATGGTTGATTTTTATTCAAAGTCCAGGAGGTATTTGAATAAATATTTAAAGAATAATTACCCCCGCTTGATGGAAAATTTAAACTAGCTGGTGAGACAGACAAGGTATATTCCTTTTCAAGAATTGATTTTATATTATATGTATGAATAGACCTGCCAAAAGTACCTGCAATCAATTCTTTTTTTTCAGGAACGTATTCAAGATCGTAAACAGCAATTAAAGGTAGATTAGCGCCTAATTTATACCAATTTTTTCCAGCATTTAATGTACCATAAACGCCAGCATCAGTTGCTACAAATAGGATAGAATCCTTTTGTTCTGGAATTACAACTAAATCATTAATGGAAATATAAGGTAAATCACCTCTGATTGCTTTCCATTTTTCACCTCTTTCTTTAGAAATAAAAAGATGAGATTGCCAGTCATTATCTTTATATCCTGATTGGCAAACGAAAACATGATCTGGGAAAGTTGGGGAAGCCTGAATGGAGGTTACATATCTTTCTGGTAATCCCACCGTAATATTGGCCCATAAACCTGTTTCTGGATCATAACGCCAACAATTGCCATCGGAGGTACCGGCATATAATAATCCTTGAAGGAAGGAAGACTCGTGAATAGTAGTGATATTATGAAAACGGGCTCCGTAAATATTTCCATCTGTTAAATCATTACTAATGGGTACCCAGGTAGCATTTGGTCCGTTGGTATTTTTATAAATCCTTGAAGTTCCTGTATATAAAATATTAGCATTAAAGGGACTTTTAATAAAAGGTGCATCCCAGGCAACAGGTTCAAATTTATCAATACCATTCATAATGGAATTAAAGGACAAACCTTTATTGTTACTTACCAGAATAATACCATTCTGAATAAGCGTATAAATAAGATTTGGATTACTTGCATCAAACACTTGTTGAAAACCGTCCCCACCATATAATCTTGACCAATTTTCAGGATTATTACCTTCTAAGGTACCATGATCCTGAGCTCCTCCATAATAAAAGGTAGGTTTATGAGGGTTAAATGCAATTCTATAAAATTGGGTCGCAGGTATTTGTTCATAATCAGACCAGTTGGAGCCTTTATCTTTAGAGATATAGACCCCACCGTCAGATGCCAATAAATATTCATTTTCATTGAGAAAAACCAAATCATGTTTATCAGCATGAATGTTATTTTCATACCAGGGAGGAGCACCTAAATTCCATGTAATTCCACCATCTTTAGACCTCCATAAGTCAACACCTAATATAAACAGGTCTTGATCGTTGTAAGGATTAATTTCAATTTTTCCAAAATACCATCCAAAACCTCCCATAGCATTATCAGGTATAGGTTTTGAATTAGGTTCTTTAAGTAAATTTGTCCAGGTAAGACCTCCATTTAAAGACTTGTAAAATCCTTCCCATTCATTATTTTCTTGCATTACGATACAAAAAATCAGATTTGGAGTTTTTTTACTGGCAACAAGACCAATTCTACCCTTTGAACCAGGATTTAATCCAGTTGAAACAATGTTCCATGTTGAACCAGCATCAGTACTTTTCCAGATATTTGCATTTGTCCCAGTTAATATACTTTCTCTATTATTTCTTATCCTGGGCCAGGAGGAAGCATACAAAACATTTGAATTAAAAGGATCAAAAATTAAATCTATAATTCCAGCATCATCCGATACATGTAATTTTTTTTCCCAGGTATTACCTCCATCCAAACTTTTATAGATGCCCCTTAGTTTATCTTTTTGAAAAGGAAGTCCCATACTCGAGGCAAATAATATTTTAGGATTATCTGGGTTAACAATAATTTTTGAAGTAACCTGAATACCGGATGGTCCAATGTTTTTCCATGTAGTTCCCCCATCAACACTTTTATAAACGCCATCTCCAACAAAGGGGTAACCAGAAATATTGGCATCTCCTGTTGCAACATAAATAGTATTACTATTTATAGGATCTATATTAATATCTGAAATGGCCAGCCATGGAAAATCGTCAAAAATTGATTTCCAAGTTTTGCCAGCATCGACCGTTTTCCAAAGACCGCCAGAAGAAAAACCCAGAAAGACAATTTGACTATTATTTGGATCAGATTTAATTACATTTACTCGGGCACCAATTTTTGAGGGCCCCCTTAAAATCCAATTCTCATCAAAACCCTTTGGAACTGACCTAAGGTTTGCCATATTAGACAAATTATTAAGCGATTCAATATATTTTTTTGATGTTTGTTCATCATTGAAAAACTGTCTGATAAGGAAGAAGTTTTCAATCGGTTTGAAAATATTTAAATGAGAAATAACCCTGAAATCTGATGTAAAAAAAGCAAATAAAATAAAAAGCAGTAGCATTTTATTAAAAAAAAAACCAGTAACCAAATGATTATATTTCGTTTTCAACCACATTTTTAAAAAATTATTTTATCTACCACCTAATAACAATCTCATTTCCCTTCTTTGTGGAGCCGATTCAAATAATTTATTTTCATTATCAGTTAATGGTATGACGTTAGGAACCGGGACAGGTTTACCCTCAGGGGTACTTAAGGCAACGAAGGTATAATAGGCGTGATTACATCTTCTATAGTTATGTCCTTTAATATCAGCCGCATAAACCTCAACATATACTTCAACAGAGGTATTGAAAGACCTGGTAACCATTGCTTCAATTGTAACAATATCACCAACATGAATTGGCTTTTTAAAGGCAACATTATCCACTGAGACGGTAACTACTTGCTTTTCACAATGTTTTCCAGCACATATACTGGATATTATATCCATCCAACGCAATAGATTTCCACCCATTAAATTTCCCATTGGGTTAGCGTCATTAGGCATGACCATTTCTGTCATCACCGATTTTGATTCTGCAACCCTTTTCGCTTTATTTTCTAAATCCATATTCGTTATAACATATCAAATTCAAAAATAGATGAAATTTCCTTTTTTAAAATTAATTTAACTTCTTCCATATCCTGTTTAGCTCCTAATTCTTTTTCTAAAGAAGTAACTGATTTTTCTTCATCTTTAATGCCGCAAGGAATAATAAAGTTAAAATGCTCCAGATTTGTATTCACATTAAATGCAAATCCATGCAAGGAAACCCAGCGACTTAAGTGAACGCCAATAGCACAAATTTTCCGTTTTTCTGATCCATATTTATCCTTCACCCAGACACCTGTATAACCATTTTCTCTGTAGCTTTCAATATTGTAATGTTTAAGTGTTTGAATAACACATTCTTCCAATAATCTTACGTACTTATGTACATCATTAAAAAAAAAGTCAAGATCAAAGATGGGATATCCAACTATCTGGCCAGGTCCATGATAAGTAATATCGCCACCACGATTTATTTTATAAAACTGAATATTTTTTAAAGCCAGTTCTTCAGGTGATATAATTAAATTTTCTTCTGAACCACTTCTTCCTAAGGTAAAAACTGCATGATGTTCACAAAAAAGGAGGGTATGCTCCGGATTTTCATTGGGGATTAATTTTTTATTATCCTTAAGATGATTGTGAATTTCGGTTTGATACTGCCAAGTATCAAAATAGTCCGTTAATCCTAAATCCTTAAAGATTACCTTTTGGCGCATTAATTTTTGGACAAAGTTAGGATAAATCTGCTATTATTATAAAATGACCTACGATTCAAAATGAATACAATACCCTAATATTAATTAAAATAAAAATTAGGTATGAGAAATTATTTATTACATTTTATTTGTCAAGGCATGATGATTTATATATCAAATAGCCAAACATTAGATTATCAAAGAATTGGAAACCAAATAATGCCCCTTCTTGGTAAAAATTATGCCATTCCTACCAAACAAATTAGTCCCTTTAAGCAAAGTTCATTTGGTATTTTATTGCAGGAGGCACAGTGGTTAGAAGTAAAAACACGGCAAACAGCAGATATTTTGATCTATTTTAAGGACAAAAATCAATATTTTTCTATTTTATACGCTAATCCATATCTAAAAAATCAAGAAATCGAAATAGCCTATTTTAAGCATTTAAGTTCCTTTTTTATCACAGGAATTGAAATGGGAAATAAAAGACAAACTTTCATAAATGATATTCCTATAAATACAGTAGTATTAGCTTTAAATGGTTTGGTAACCATAAAATCAACACATCAAATTTTCGTAAAGTTTGAAAAAGAAGTTTTTCCCGGTACATTAAAAGATAAAAATGGACTAATTATTGGTGTAGACAATAAAATTAATGAATCCTTACACCTTAATTTATGCTATACCTATAATATTGAACGTATAAATCGAGGCCTTAGAGGAAATATTAAGGGTAATTTTAAACTTTTTGAGGGGGAGATTGGATGGGAACCACTACCCTATTCCATCTCTGGAGGAATAGCTTTTAACCTGCCAAAAAGTTGTAAATTTGGTCTGAAATTGCGAAATCACCAATGGCTTGGCATATTAACTTCTGTTTATGTTCAGAAACAATGGAATCTTAAAACAAAATGAAAATACTAATTGTCAGTGCAACCACTTTTGAAATAGATTTAACTGTGGCTTATTTAAATAACCATTGGAAAGCAGGATTATCAGATAACTGGGAATCAGATAACCACGAAGTGGAAATATTAATCACTGGTGTTGGTGCATTTAATACCATGTATGAATTAATGAATTGCTTGAAAAAATCTGATTATTCCTTAATTATACAAGCAGGAATTGGCGGAGCCTATCAGAAAGACAAACCATTAGGTGGTGTTTATTACCTTAATTCGGAAAGATTTGGAGATTTAGGCATAGAAGAAAAAAACGGCGATTTTACATCTATTTTTCAAACGTCTTTAATTAACAAAGATGAATATCCTTTTGTAGATGGCGTATTGATTAATCCAGATGCTACATTGGCAAAATTCTTACCTTTTGCCAATGGAATTACCCTGAATACCGTCACTGGAACTGAAAATAGAGCTAGAAAATTATGCCGTCAATATCCAGATATTGAAATAGAGAGTATGGAGGGTGCCCCATTTTTTTATGTTTGTTTGAAGGAAAAAAAGCCCTTTATGTCCCTTCGTAGTATCTCAAATTATGTGGAAGATAGAAATAAGGAAAATTGGAAGATGAAAGATGCCATTGAATCGTTAAATAGTGCCCTAAGTGAATTATTAAAGATTATTAAGGAACTCTAATTTTGCATTTTACAAGGCTTTAAATCCAAAAACCATTCTTTGTTTGCCACTTAAATCATTTCTGATCTGAACCTTTGAAAACGAAAAATCTGCCATTAAGTCAGCCACCATTTCTGCATATTTATAGTGACACTCAAAAAATAACGCTCCATTTGGCAATAAAGAATTGAATGCCTTTTCCGTTATTTTTTCATAAAATAAAAGTGGAGAATTGTCCGGTACAAAAAGCGCAATAGGTGGTTCAAACTGAGTAACCGAAGCGGAAAGATCCGTTTTTTCAGCTATTGGAATATAAGGTGGGTTACTTACAATAAAGGAATATAATTCATTTATTGGATTTTCTAAAATGTCAGAATGCAACAGATTAACATTCGCATTATATTTTTCAATATTTTTCCTGGCAACTTGAAGTGCGCCATCGCTAATATCCATTGCATCGATTTCCATTTTACTTTCCAAAGAAATCGAAATAGCGATAGCACCTGAACCTGTTCCAATGTCAAGACCTTTACCTGCTGGCAGAAGGTTTAAATTATCTAAAACCAAGGTAACAAGTTCCTCTGTTTCTGGTCTCGGAATAAGGACGTTATTATTTACAAGAAACAAATAGTGTCGAAAAGGTGCTATACCGCAAACATACTGTGTAGGTTCCCCTCCATTTATTCTAACAATAGCATTATCAATTAGTTGAACTAATTCAAGGGTAATTACTTTTTCTAGATTCCATGGCAATTTGAAATTTGCCAAATCGAATAAAATGGATTTGCAAATTGCATTTTTTTCATTGTCATCAAAATCGTCGTTAAGTTTATTCCATATAGATTGAAACAACTCTTTACCATTAAGCATATAGTTACCCCAGTCTATTTTTAAAATCTAGATAGTCAAATTTTTTCCAGCATTTATATCCTTCCTTTTCAGATATATATCCAATTTCTGGATGAGCGACCCCATTAAACTGTGTAGTTTTAACCATAGTATAATGCATCATATCTAGAAAGATAAGTTTTTGACCTATCTGAAGTGGTTCGGAAAAAAAATATTCCTCCATATAATCACCAGCAAGGCAACTCACTCCTCCTAATCTGTAAGAAAATGGACATTCAGATAATGGTACATTTGAGGCATTTAATAAATTAGGTTTGTAAGGCATCTCGAGAGTATCTGGCATGTGAGCCGTAAAAGAAACATCGAGAATAGCTGTTTTAATTCCATCATTTTCAACAATATCTAAGACAGAAGAAACTAATTCTCCAGTCTCCCAGGCGACGGCACTACCTGGTTCCAAAATAATTTTAAGATTGGGGTGATTTTCTTTAAAACGCTTCAATATTGAAATCAGGTGGGGAATATCATAATCTGATTTTGTCATAAGATGACCTCCACCAAAGTTAATCCATTTAAGGTCAGGCAATAATTCTCCGAAATGATTCTCAACAGCAGCCATTAATTTTTCCAAATGATACGAATTAGATTCGCATAAAGTATGAATATGAATACCATCAAGACAAGGTAACTGTTTTAACTCATTAAGTTTTTCGGGGGTTACACCTAATCTTGAACCTGGTGAAGCGGGATTATATAAAGCGACATCTACAGGAGAATAACCAGGATTAACCCTTATTCCTGCTGAAAACAAAGGATTATTTGATGAAATATAAGGTAAATATCTAATGTATTCTGTACATGAATTAAAGGTAATATGACTACTATGTTGGGCAATTTTTTCAAAATCGGAAGGAATATAAGCTGGAGAATAAGTATGTGCTTTTGTACCCATTTCATTAAAAATCAACATAGATTCATGAAGAGAACTAGCGGTTGCACCTGCTAAATATTTTTTCACCAAGGGAAAAACATGCCAAAGAGAAAAACCCTTTAAGGCTAAAATAATATCAATACCTGACTTTTGTTGGATATCCTGTAATATATTTAAATTACTAGTCAGCCTATCCATGTCAAGTACGAAAGACGGAGAAGGAATAGATTGAAAATTTGACATATTCATATTACAAAATATTTTTAAAAAATAAATTAAACTTATTCGGGATAATTAAACTCCAGATTTCCATCTACCTGTTCGTGCCAAGGTAAACCAGATTGACCCAATGCTTCGAGGAATGGATCGGGATTAAATTCTTCCACGTTATAAACTCCTGGTTTAGACCATTGACCTGTTAAGAACATTTTTGCACCAACCATGGCAGGTACCCCTGTTGTATAGGAAACACCTTGCGTTCCTGTTTCATTATATGCATCTACATGTTGACAATTATTCCAGATATAATAATTGACCCAATTACCATCTTTTTTTCCTCTAATTCTTACTCCAATGCTTGTTTGCCCAGTATAATTTTCACCTAAATCACCGGGATCTGGTAAGACAGCTTTTAAGAACTCTAAAGGAATTATTTCTCTTCCCTGAAACAAGACCGGTTCAATATTTGCCATTCCAATATTTTGAATAACTCTCAGGTGTGTTAAATATTCTTCACTAAAGGTCATCCAGAATCTCGCTCTTTTCAATGATGGAAAATTAATCACCAAAGATTCAAGTTCTTCATGATAAATGAGATATGAAGATTTAGGTCCAATATTCGGATAGTTAATATCTAACTTAATTTCATGAGGCTCGGTGAGAATCCATTGACCATCCTCCCAATATTTACCTTTTTGTGTTACCTCTCGTATATTTATTTCCGGATTAAAATTAGTAGCGAAAGCTTTTCCGTGACTACCAGCATTGGCATCAATAATATCTAAATAGATCATTTCATCAAAATAGTGTTTTGCAGCATAAGCAGTAAAAACACCTGTAACACCTGGATCAAACCCACAACCCAAAATAGCAGTCAAGTTTGCTTGTTTAAAACGCTCTTTATAAGCCCATTGCCAGCTATACTCAAATTTCGCCTCATCTTTTGGTTCATAGTTTGCTGTATCCAGATAATGCACTCCTGTTTGCAAACAAGCCTCCATAATAGTTAAATCCTGATATGGCAAAGCTACATTTATAATCAATTTAGGCTTAAACTGATTTATTAAAATGACCAGTTCAGGAACATTATCGGCATCAACTTTCGCTGTAGAAATGTCTTGATATCCTAATTGAATTTTAATATCATCAGCAATTTTATTGCATTTAGAAACTGTTCTGCTTGCTAACAAAATTTCTGAAAACACTTCTTTATTTTGAGCACATTTGAAGGCAACAACTCTTCCTACCCCACCTGCTCCAATAATTATTATCCTTGACATAACAATATTTTTATTTTAAAATGTGGCCAAATATAATGCTTTAGAAGTTAATAAAATAACTGCCTATTAAAAGTATTGAATAAAATAACCACCAACCAAATGGAAGTAAATGATGCATAGATATTTTATTTGCCCACTTTAAAAAGACTAAACCAACTAATTTTTCAAAAAAATAAGCAGCACAAGTCGCATAAGCGATACCTATTAGGCCAAACCATTTAAGACCAATGATGCTACAACATATATGTACAATAAGCTCCAATAATCCAATGATTGCCAAAATTTTTGAATTACCTAAGGCATTAATAACTGCATTTGTTGGAATTATTCTTAGAATAACGAGAAAAAGAAATATTTTAAAGATAGGAATACTTTCCTGAAATTGAGAAGAAAACAAAAGAGGAAACCAAATATTCACGAATAGCATTAGAAAGATAGAAATAGGAAAAATAAGGTGAATTAAGGTACGGGTATTGTTTTTTAATTTAATTAAGCCATTTTGAAGGTTAGTAACTAATGACGAAATTATGCCAATACCAAGCCCCTCAAACAAACCATTTACGAAAGGAAGTTCTCGAGCGCCGTATCGGTAGATGGCAAAAACATCCGCATTACCACTAAAATTATATTGTACTAAAGCTGCATTTATAACGGAAGCTAATCCACCTACTAAAGCAGAAAATAATAATGGAATTGAATATCCTATCCACTTGAATAAGATTTTTTTATCTAATAAAAAATATCCGGAATGATAATGAAAAATTAAAAAAACACACCTTACGACAGACCAAAGCAGGAGACCGGCTATACCCCAAAAAAGATCATTAAAGAGTAGAAGTGGAACTGAGAAAAAAACTATTTGTAAGGGAAAAGAAATCAGACAAAATATTTTTAGCCATTTATATTTATCTTCTAAAAAAAGAACATATTCAACAAGTTGTCCTGGTGTATTAACCAGATAATAAATTAAAAAAATCCACAAAAAAGAAATTTGACTAAAATATTGAAACCCTGGAAATTTTAAATAAATGCAAATCAATAAGATAGTTAAAGAAATAAAGGAAATAAAAATAAAAAACAAAAAGGCATTATAAAGCATATTCCTTTTTTGCTTATCGGGTAAAGATGGATAAACAATCATAAGACCTTGAATTAATCCGGAGACCCAGAAAAAACTAAAGGAAAATGCCAATATTTGTAATAACTCAAAGGAACCAATTTCCGCTTTTGAAAAGCCAAGAAAAGGTAAAAAAAAGGCGTAAAAAAGGACACTAAAATGTCTGCTTAGTTGAAAAAACTGAAGTAGACGGATAGGAGTCCACATTATAGAACAATTAGTTTTTCATTAAAAACCACAGAAAATTCCTTTTCTAATTCATTTAGAACTGGTTCATAGACCTCCTTCATTACAGGAATCTGAACACCTCTTGATGAAATTTTGCCTTCAAGTACGAGTTTAACAAAAATACCTAAGGGTAAGCCAACAGTTTTTGACATAGCCGTCTCCTGGCTATTTTCTCCCATCAATTTCATACTAGAAATTTTAAGATATTTTTTATTATCTTTTTTATATTCTACCTCATGTTGCATGATAATCATGTCTTTATCATCAGGTTGCAGCTCCCATTTTTCACGTAGGAGATTTTCCAATATCAAGGCAGGAGTAGCAAAATTATGTTTAATTTTCTTCTTTCTAAATAATCCAAGCCATTCCAATTGGTCCATGACTTGAGAATTAGCTGGTTTATTTAATAATTGAGCGACTCTTTCCCTCAATGTTCCCCCATTATATTGATCTACATAAGCATCTAAAAGTTCGTGATAAGTAATATTTCCAGAATCGAGGATAGGAAAATCAGCATCTGTAAGACCAATTTGAATTAAAGCGTCCCAGGCTTCACAGAAACCAACAGCTCTCAGTGTACCTCTGATGATATTTGGTATTTTCGAAAGGCCATATACATCCATATAAAGCAAAGAATCTCTATTGGCATACATCTCAAAAGGGCCTTCATTCAAAATATTGACGATTTTCTTTTCCCTAAACAAGCGGTGATAAGGAACATATTTTAATTTACTATTTTCAATAAACTGAGCGGTACCCTGGCCAGAAAGCACCACATTTCTTGGATTCCAGGTAAATTTATAATGCCATGGATTGTTGTCACTTTCTGGGGCTATTAAACCGCCGGTATAGGATCGAAACGAGGTGATTTGTCCACCATCTTCCTTGATCCCATCAATAAGGCGCATGGCAGACATGTGGTCAATGCCAGGATCGAGACCCATTTCACCCATGAAAATTAATTCTCTGTCTCTGGCCTCATCTCCTAAACGGTACATTTCCTGAGAAACATAAGAAGCAGTAATGAGATGTTTCTTTAATTTTATGCAGTCATGAGCTACTTCCAGGTGAAGATGTGCAGGGATAAGAGAAACCACCACATCGGCTCTGCTAATCAATTCACGCCGATCATTAACCTTCATCACATCGAGCCAGGCAGCTCTGGCCGTTAAATGTCCTACAATTAGTTTCTCTGCTTTTAGAGGATCAGCATCTGCCACAGTAACATTCCATCCCTTAGCATCTGCATTTTTTAAAACATATTTTATAAGTGCACTGGAAGAAAGACCGGCACCAATAATAAGGATATTATTCATTTTTATTATCTTTATGCTTTAAGCTAAGAAGTTGGAAAAAACAGTACAAATTCAATTCATCAGATTTCAAAATCTGAGTGAAATTCCGGACAAATATAAAGAAATCCTTGACTCTGCCAGCCATGCATTTCATAATTCTTATGCACCATATTCAAATTTCAGAGTAGGTGCTTGCATTTTATTGGAGAACGGAAATCAAATATTAGGCACAAATATTGAAAATGCATCTTATCCATTGTGTATGTGTGCGGAAAGAAATGCTGTAGCCAAATTATCTTTTGAAGAGCCCTTTCAAAAAATAAAAGCTATTGCAGTTGTTGCAGATAAAAAAAATGTGATGGTTAGTCCTTGTGGCGCCTGTCGACAGGTACTATCAGAGATGGAAAACAGACAAAATAGTCCTATAGAAATTATATTTCAAGGAGAAGAAGGCAGTTATTACTTATTAGATAGTATAAAATCGATACTTCCATTTAGTTTTTCTGCAGAAGCTTTGCAATGATTTTAATCCTTTTTTAATATTATAGTTCTCCTGACAGCTTCTCCGAAAAGGCTTAATCCAGTATTTAATATGCAAAGTCCCAAGGTTCCCAAAAGAATCCATTCCCAGTTAGGTCTCCCATCCCATTTCCAAAATCCTGCCTCGATGGCAATAGAAATACCCATTCCAACAAGAGCCAGAGACACCCCAGGGAGAAATAATGACTTATATTTATTCATTTTACCAGTTTGTTTGCTTCCAATAAATCTTCAGGAGTATCAACACTAAAAAGGGAATCATCTACGAATCCTAAATTAATTTTATATCCTTCTTCCATCCAGCGAAGTTGTTCTAAAGATTCAGCTTTTTCATACCTGCCAGCAGGTAGTTTAGTCAAAATTTGTAAAACCTCGTTTTTGAAACCATAAATTCCAATATGTTGAAAAGATAATTCTTCGTCAGATTCATTTTTCCGATATGGAAGATCATATCTGCTAAAATACATTGCTTCCCGCCTGTTATTAAAAACGACTTTAACTCTATTTGGATTTTTTCTTTGTTGATCCTCTTTAATAGGACATGCCAAAGTAGCTATTCCATCAGTAGCACAATTTAAGGTCTCAATTAATTTCAGTATATCTGTTTCTTTAACAAATGGTTCATCCCCTTGTAAATTTATGATATTGGTATCTGCTGGAAATCTGCAGGCGACCTCTGCTACCCGATCTGTTCCACTCTGATGAGTATCGCTGGTTAATGAACATGGGATATTGTTTTCCTTGCAATGATTTGCTATTTTTTCATCGTCGGTAGCTACGATGATTTCATCAATAATGTTATAATTTTTTATACTGTCATAAATAAATTGTATCATTGATTTTCCTGAAATCTTTTCCAATGGTTTTCCAGGAAAACGAATTGATTTAAATCTTGCCGGAATTATGATGATATTTTTTCTCATTCGTGTAAATTTGCTACCGTTAATTAAATAAAGTTGAGAAATAAAGAGCTATTAATCTTATTCCTTTCTTTTTTCTATCAATTTGAAGCAAGTTGCCAGAGCACTCTTTCCTTTACTGCAAATATAAAGGATACTGTTTTCATTGCCTATTCTGAAGGAAAATATTACATCCATCAATATAATAAGGAAAAGAATTTGATAAAAATTCCAATACTATATAAAGATATTAAAAGTCCTGGTCCACTAAAATCTTATGAGAAAAATGTATACATTCCAGTATATTACCAGATAAAAAAAGGAGACACTAATTATAGAATACTAAAAATTTATTTTCCCAGAGATTCAACAGAAATTAAAAAACATAACTTAATTCAAAGCAATTTAATAAAAGAAGGGGCCAGAATTCTTATCGGTTATTATCCAATCCAATTTGAGAAACAGAAAGAAACTAATTTTGAAGACACGGCAAAATTAACGATGGAAAAAATTAAAAAAACATTAGTTTTAATTTCCGGTCCAGCAAATACTTTCGTTCCTCCCATTGAAAAAACACCCTATCCCTTTGTACTTTCCAATAAAATTCCTGAACATACTGTTATAGAAATCATGAATCCAATGACAAAAAAAACGATACTTGCTAAAGTAATTGGAAAGATTCCTCCAGGCAAATATCCATTGGATATTTTACTTTTGTTGAGTAAAAATGATGCCATAAAACTTGGCTTTATAGATGTTAAATTTTTTATATCTGCTAAATACTATAAATAAAATGAAATACTGCCAGTCTATTTTAGAAACTATTGGAAATACGCCTTTAGTACAAATCAAAAAGATTCTTCCAGGCATTAAAGCTACTGTTTTAATTAAGGTAGAAACTTTCAACCCAGGGAATTCGATTAAAGATAGAATGGCATTGAAAATGTTATTAGATGCTGAAGCGAATGGAGATATAAAGCCTGGTGGAACTATTATTGAATGTACTTCTGGAAATACAGGGATGGGCTTAGCAATTGCAGCTGCGGTAAAAGGGTACAAATGTATTTTTACCACAACGGATAAACAATCTAAGGAAAAAATAGATTTGTTGAAAGCGCTTGGTGCGGAAGTTATCGTTTGTCCTACCAATGTGCACCCAGATGATCCAGGTTCCTATTATTCAGTTGCAAGAAGGGTGAGTACTGAAATTCCTAATTCTTTTTGGTTTAATCAATATGATAATCTATCCAATAGGTTAGCCCATTATGAATCTACAGGTCCTGAAATTTGGAACCAAACAGAGGGTAAAGTAACCCATATTATAACGGGCGTAGGTACAGGCGGTACGATTTCGGGTACAGCAAAATTTCTTAAAGAGCAAAATAAAAATATAAAAGTTTGGGGTATAGATACTTATGGATCTGTATTCAAAAAATACCATGAAACTGGAATTTTTGACGAGCAAGAAATTTATCCTTACATTACAGAAGGAATTGGGGAAGATATCTTACCAAAAAATGTAGATTTCAGCCTGATAGATCATTTTGAAAAGGTTACCGATAAGGATGGAGCTTTAATGGCAAGAAAAATTGCCAGAGAGGAAGGCATGCTTTTGGGTTATTCTGCGGGATCAGCAGTAGCAGGTCTTTGGCAGATGAGAGAGCAGTTAAAAGAAGAGGATGTCGTTGTGGTTATTATTCATGACCATGGTAGCAGATACGTTGGGAAAATTTATAACGACGACTGGATGCGTGAACGTGGATTTTTAGAAAGCGAATTAAGAGCCAAAGACATTTTGGCAAGAAAATCAACGAAAGATTTTAAAAGTATTTCACCGGATGCAACCATACACGAGGTATTAAAAATGATGAGGGATTTTGATATATCTCAATTACCCGTCAGAGAAAAGGAAGAATGGGTTGGAACAATAGGAGAACAGCAGGTTATCAGTGCATTAAGTGAAAACCCTCAGCAAAATATATCTATTAGAGAAATAATGGCGCCTGCACTTCCTGTTGTAAGTGAAGATATAACGGTTACGCAGCTTAGTAAAATAATTTCAAGACAAACACCTGCAGTTATTGTAAAGAGAACTGCAGGAGATTTCCAAATAATTTCACAATTTGATTTGATTCAAAGCCTGTAATAGGTAAACTTAATCAATATATCGTTTGACTAATTCTCCATAAAAATCAATTCTTCTATCTCTGAAGAAAGGCCACATTCTTCGTACCTCTTCCGTTCTTGATTTATTGATTTCAACTAAAAAGCCACCTGTTGAATTTATACCTGTCTTAAAAATCACTTCACCCTGGGGACCACATACAAAACTTTGTCCCCAGAAAGTTATACCATTGGTAACTCCTGTCCAGTCGGGTTCAAATCCACATCTGTTTATGGAGATTAAGGGCAAACCGTTCGCAATAGCATGAGCTCTTTGAATGGTAAACCAGGCATCATATTGCCTTTCCTTTTCTTCCTCAGTATCAGTGTTCTCCCAACCTATTGCTGTAGGATATATAAGTATTTCAGCCCCTTTTAAAGCCATAAGTCTGGCAGCCTCAGGGTACCACTGATCCCAGCAAACCAGAATCCCTAATTTTCCAACACTTGTTTGTATGGGCTCGAATCCTAAATCTCCTGGTGTAAAATAAAATTTTTCATAATAGGCAGGATCATCAGGAATATGCATTTTTCTGTATTTTCCCGCAATACTGCCATCTTTTTCAAACACAACGGCAGTGTTATGATACAAACCAGGCGCACGCTTCTCAAAAAGTGAAGAAACGATAACAACGCCATTTTCTTTAGCACTTTTACTAAGTTTTTCTGTAGATTCTCCCGGAATCAGTTCTGCTAAGTCAAACATAGATGGATCTTCTGCCTGACAAAAATAAATACTGTTATGCAGTTCTTGTAGGGTAATCAATTCTGCTCCTTGTGCAGCTAAGCGTTTAATTTCAAGAATAATTTCATTTAAATTCTCTCCAGGTTTTAAACTTGACGCCTGCTGAATAAGCCCAACCTTTATATGATCTTTTTTCATCTATTTAAATTATTAATTTATGGAACCTTCCGGATATTGCATGGTAATACAATGCAATGAACCATGCTGTTCTATTAAAATGCGCGATGGAACTGGAATAATTTTTTTATCTGGAAATAACTCCATTAAAACCTTCATTGCTTCATTGTCTTGATCAACACCGTAAACAGGTAAAAGAATAGATATATTTGTAATTAAAAAATTTGCATAAGTAGCGGGTAATCTGTGACCATCTGCGGCAAAACATGCATCAGGCCAAGGTAAAGGAACAAGTTTATAAGGATTTCCCTTTATATCTGACAATCCCTTTAATTCTTCCTCCATTTTAGCTAACTCTTCAAAATGTTCATCCTCTGTTATAGGACATTTAACATAAGCGAGAGTATGTGGGTTACAAAACCGGACTAAAGTATCAATGTGTGAGTCTGTATCATCTCCAGCTAAATAGCCATGATTAAGCCAAAAAATTCTTGAAGCTCCAAGTTTGTCCCTCAACAACTGATTAATCTGTTCTTCTGTAAAGTTAGGATTCCTATAGGGCGATTGCATACAATGTCTTGTTGTAATAAGAGTGCCCAATCCATCGGTTTCAATTGCTCCTCCTTCTAAAACAAAATTAATTTGCTCTAAGGGTACTTTAAATGCATTTAATGATGCCAGAGATTTTGTGATTTGATCGTCCTTAGCAGCAGAAAATTTTAATCCCCACCCATTAAAAGTAAAATCAAGAATTTTTAAGGAACTTCCACTTGATACTGTTAAACCACCATGATCTCTGGCCCAGGTATCATCATTTTCTATTTCAAACATTAACAAGTTGCTGGAATTTAAATCCTTAAAGTATTTTTTTGTTTCCTGAATGTTTTTGGATACTAATATAACTTTTTCATCAGGCAATATGGCCTTTATAGCTTCAACAAAAACTTCTATGGCCTCATTTAAATGAAATTTCCAATCTGATTCATCATGTGGAAAAGTAAATTGAATGGCATCTTGTTTTTCCCACTCCGCGGGCAATCTGTATGACATTTTTTAATGTAAAGGTAAATATTTTTTTTTCAAAGTTGAGGGCTGTGTCATTTGTTCAACACTATTAATTATCGTATTTTGTACAATAATAATAAATGAACAGAACTTATGATAGAAAATTTTAATCCTAATTTACGAGAGAAAGCAAAAGAATACTGGTCAGATTTCCTATATATTTATAAAACATTATATCCGAATTCTTCTGAAAACGATTTATTAACACTTATTGAAACTATAAATGCATCCTATCTTGAACGAAAAGATTCATTAAAAGAAATAGATAGCATCAGAGAAAAACAAAAAAACTGGCATTTAGATCAGAAATGGATTGCCACTATGTTTTATGTTGATTTATATGCAGGTAATATAAAATCCATTGAAGACCATCTTAGTTATCTTAAAGAGTTAGGCATTAATTATGTTCATTTAATGCCTTTATTAGAACCAAGGGAAGGACAAGCTGATGGAGGATATGCTGTTAAAGATTTTCGTAAAGTAAATCCTAAGCTTGGAAATAATCAGGAATTAATGGATTTAATTGAAAAAATGCATCAAGAAGATCAAATTGTGGCGATTGATTTTGTAATGAATCATACAGCAAAGGAGCATAAATGGGCACAAAGTGTTTTAAAAGGAGAAGAAGCTTACTCAAATTTTTATTATACTTATTCAGAGAAGAGTATTCCTGATCAATTTGAAAAAACACTACCTGAAGTTTTTCCGGATTTTGCACCTGGTAATTTTACCTTTCAGCCAGAAATTGATAAATGGGTTTGGACAACATTTAATGAATATCAATGGGACTTAAACTATAGCCAACCCATTGTTTTTAATGCAATGTTAAGTGAAATGTTATTTTTAGCTAATTTGGGTGTTGATGTTTTAAGGCTTGATGCCGTTCCCTTTTTATGGAAAAAAATGGGTACAAATTGTCAAAATCAAGAAGAAGCAGTTATGCTTTTGGTAGCCTATAAATATTTAATTCACCTGGTAGCACCCGGCGTACTATTTAAATCGGAAGCAATTGTTGCACCAAACGATATCATTCGATATTTAGGATCAGGTGGTTATGAAGGCAAGGCATGCGAAATAGGCTATAATGCTACTTTAATGAATCATCTCTGGCATGCAATAGCCTGTGAAAACACCCATCTACTCAGGACTACTTTGAGTAACCTACCTCCCATACCTGCTACTTCCACCTGGATCAATTATATACGATGTCATGATGATATTGGGTGGGGAATTTCTGATCAAAATGCTGCTGATGTTGGACAAAATGGACACGAAACACGTTTATTTTGCTCTGCTTTTTACACAGGAAACTGGATAAACAGTTTTGCCCAGGGCTATTCCTTTCAAATAGATAAAACAAATGGGGAATCAAGGATTTCAGGTAGTACCGCAGCTTTAATCGGAATTCAAAAATCATTAATAGAAAATAAAACAGAGGACATTTTTAATGCAGTAGCACGATTTAAATTATTACATGGTATTTTATTTTTCATGAAAGGCATACCGTTGGTTTATGCCGGTGACGAAATTGGAACTCTAAATAATTTTGAATACTTAAAAGATGAAGAAAAAAGAAAGGATAACAGATGGTTACATCGTCCTAAAATGGATTGGGAAAAAGCTGCTTTGCGATTAAATGCAGGCACCATTGAACATACCCTTTTTAATGTAGTTTCAAATCTATCAATGAGAAGAAAGAAGTTAATTACACTTCATGGACTTTCTGAAGAAAAAATTATTATACTGAAAAATGATGCCGTCTTTTGTGTTGGAAAATCATATAAAAATCAAGATATATTACTTCTTGCAAATTTTAGTCGGGAAATTCAATTGATTGATAAGCAAAATTTACCTGTTATATGGCAGGGAGAAACTTACAGAGAGAATATAAACGAGAATGATTATTGTTTTCCTGGTGAAGTCATTGTTATGCCACCTTATGGAATATACTGGCTGACCGTAACCACTGGTTCACCATTAGGAAACAAGACATATCGGTTAAAAATGGATGTGCAGACTATTCCAGGTGAATCCATTTATTTTATTGAGAATAGTTTGACTTTACCTACTGGAAAAAAGCCAAGACAGATATCATGTTATTGGAAGGAAGGAGATGGATGGGAAGTTAATTTAGAACAAAAACAAGGAACCTGGATGAGCTATAATTGGGTAAAAATGTATGGGAATCAAAAAATTGCAGTTTCAAAAGACTATTTTTTCCTTCCCGAATGATCTTTAAGTAACTAAAGTTTCGAATTTGTAAAAATATGATAACCGAATAAATAAGTTTATTAAAAAGGGTAATTTCTGTTTATAACATATTGACTTTTAATAAGTTAAATGCTTTATTTCAATTTAATCAAAACTGAAATATTAGAAACTTGTTGAAAATATTTCTAAGGCAGATTTATATTGATTGTTGCGTTAAAAACCCACTAACGTTTTTATCATACTAAATTTTATACTCATTGTTAAATATCTAAGATCAAAAGGATAGGAAATGTTGCAAATACTAAAAAAATGATTAAAATTCACTTTGTCATCAAAAACTATTCTTACAAAATGCACTAAAAAATTGCTCCTAAACTTTAGTAATTAATAATTAAATGAGATTTACTACAAATTAATACCCAATGACAATTGGTTGCTTGAAATGATACTTTCCATTTTAGGTTCATTTATTTTAGCTTTAATGGTAGGTAAAAGTCTCTTTATAATTCTTAATGATTTTAGATAGTGATTTTTATGAATATCGAAAACGCCAAAATGATCCATTACATCTATTTTCACATGCCCCATTGCATGAAGTAGTTGATTATCAGGTAAAATAATTCCTGAATGAACAATTCGTCCAAATCTATTTTCAAAAAAAGCAATATCACCAGGTTGTGCTAATTCAATAAATTCAACAGAGGAACCAACCTTCACTTGTTCTAAAGGGTCACGGGGTAAAGAAATGCCCACCATTTGATAAACAATTTGCACTAAACCAGAACTATCAATACCAAAGGGAGAACGTCCACCCCATAAATAAGGAGTATTTAAATATTTTCTAGCTAGTTTAATAATCATTTCAGGGCTAGGAATTAATTTATCAAAAGGCAGAGCTTGGCCGCTAAAGGAATATTTTAATTTATTCATTGCAAACCTCAAGCCATCATATTCAGGTAATCTGGACCCCAATGTAACCGATATAAATGAATCAGGACCAACGGCAGGTTGCATCATTTCCAGACAGTACGCAAAATTATTTTTATATTTAAGATAAGTGTTTTCAGAAATAGGAAGGAGTTGATCTTTTTCCACCCATCCAATAAACCCATCTGTTTCACAAATAATTCTAAGCCAGTTTTTACCTTTAGATTCAAGTATTTCTGCCATTTCTCCGAAGAGCATTTGAGAAATAAGTTCACTCCTATGGGAAGGAGATATACGGATTGGGATAACACTTAAGGGACAAATGCCGAATTCAATTTTTCCGTTAAGATTCTTATTTTCTGAAAGTTGCAACATGATGGGGCAAAAATACTAAAAGTTATATTTTTACCGTTATGCAAATATTAAAATTAAACATTATTTTAGCGCTTTTCAAATATATTTCATGCAGGCAGTACTAAAAGCTAACCTAATAACAAGCGTTTTCTGTTTAATTTCTACCTTCCTTTGGAGTCAGGATCCAAATTTTTCCCAATATAATAATTTACCCCTTTATTTAAATCCTAGTTTAAGTGGTAGTTTTGAAGGTAGTTATCGCGCTATACTTGCTCACCGTAATCAAGGAAATGCTCTATTTAATGATCCGTATGTGTCCTTGTCCAGTAGTTTCGATTTAAGGCTTCCGCTTAGGTTTGATGGAAAAATATTAAATGATGCAGCTGGAGTTGGGGTTATGTTTATGCAGGATAAAAACCCAGGCACGGGATGGAACACTCAAAATATCTATGTTTCAGGTGCATTTCATAAAAGTCTGGATCCTACAAACAATCAATTTATTAGTGCAGGCTTTCAGATGGGAATTGTTCAGAAAAGTGTAGGCTATAGTAAACTTACCTTTGAAGACCAATTTAATGGCACAGATAATTACAATGATCCAACTGCTGAAATTTTACCAGCTAATAATTTTGCCTTTTCAGATTTGGCAGCTGGGGTTCAATATTCATTTATGACTCCTAATCAATTTGGTGGATTTCTAGGAGGATCTTTAGCTCATTTTAACAAACCAAACCAAAGTTTTTATCAAAATAATATATTATTTGCCAGCCTGGTAAACAACAGGCCATTACAAATGAGATATACGCTTCATGGTGGATTTCAAATACCTATAACGGATAAACTACAAATCCATCCCAGATTCATGGTACAAAAACAAGGGAGTCATTTATCTGGAATGGGCGGATTTAATATTCGAACTATCATCAACGAAATAAATAATACTTCTTTACATTTTGGCACATCTTTAAGACCTACTCTTTCCAAGCCAAATAATCCACAAATGGAATCATTCATTGTTCTTTTAGGATTGGAACTAAATGAATTGCTTATAGGATTTACCTATGACGTGGGTTTAACGAGTACATTTAACTCGGTGCCTGGAAGAAGAAACGCACTGGAACTAACTTTAACTTATATGGGTAGATATAAAAATGATGAAAATTTCTGTCCGAAGTTTTAATCGGAAATTTCAATGTTTTCTATAATTTCCAATCCATAGCCATCTAAAGCCACCCTTTTTTTAGGATTGTTAGTCAACAATTTAATTTTAGAAACGCCCAAATCTTTTAGTATTTGAGCACCAACGCCAAAATCACGGGGATTCATTTCCTGTTTAAATAAGTTTTCAGTTAAATTATCGGGTTGGATAGAAAGAAAATGTAGTTCGGCAAGTAAATCTTCTTCAGACTTTACACCGGGTCTCATAAATAGAAAAACCCCTTTTCCTGCCTCAGCAATTTGTTTCATCGCTTTATTGAGTAGGCTTGAATTTTCAGAAAATAAAGAAGAGAAAATATCATTTGGTTGCGTGGAGGAATGAACTCTAACTAAAATAGGTTCCTCAATATTCCATTCTCCTTTAGTTATTGCCAGATGAATATCGCCAGAATTGATTTGGGTATAAGCGGTGACTGAAAAATCACCATAAGGTGATTTCAATGGAAATGAAAGTTCATTTTTTATTAAACTCTCCATTTTCAATCTATAAGCAACCAAATCTCTAATAGCTACAATTTTGAGGTTAAATCTCTGTGCAATCTCAAATAATTGAGGTAAACGAGCCATAGTACCATCAGAATTCAGAATTTCAACTAATACACCTGCTGGGTAAAAGCCAGCAAGCCTGGCGAAATCAATTGCAGCTTCAGTATGACCTGTTCTGCGTAAAACACCACCTTGACGTGCCTTTAATGGAAAAATATGCCCAGGTCTGGCATAATCATTTGCAACAATAGTTGGATCAGTTAATTTCTGAATACCTGTTGCCCTATCATAAGCAGAAATGCCTGTAGAACAATTAAATCCAATCAAATCAATGGAAACCGTAAAAGCAGTCTCATGTAAAGCTGTATTTTTTGAAACCATCATGTTGAGTTCCAATTCTTCTACCCTTCTTTCATCTAAAGGAGCACAAATTAATCCTCTTCCATGGGTTGCCATGAAGTTAATAATTTCAGGTGTAACAACCTCAGCTGCACAAATAAAATCACCTTCGTTTTCTCTATCCTCATCATCCACTACAATGATAACTTTACCCTCACGGATATCTAAAATCGCATCTTCAACTTTGTTAAGTTGAAAATTATTGGTTTCGTTTGGTAGGTTCCCAGACATTATTTTTAATTCCTTTTAAAAAATCAATACATCCCATTAAAATGGCTGCATTTATTACCATAAAATATCTTAATCCTCGTAAGAAGGGCAAATGTATATTAATGTTTTCTAAAAATTTATCCAAAATTAGAAGGGTTAATAAAAAGAAACTTAAAATGGATAAATATTTTAGAGCGACTATATAGTAAAGAGACAAAATAGCCATATAAATAAATAAAATAGAAATCAACATTGGACCAAACCATCTAATCACTTTATGTGAAAAGAAAACAAACCATAATTTGAATTGGTTTAAAGAAAAATAAGAAATAAAAAATGAGAGATTCTGAAAATTACCAGCTGAAATGCGCTTTCTTCTTTTAAATTCTATATTTATAGAGGAGGAAACATCTTCATAACATATAGCTTCCGAATAAAGTATCGCCTTTTCACCTGTAAGCATAACATTAAAAGAGATAAAAAAATCATCAACGAGAAAATTTTTAGGAACGGGAACATAACATTTTGATCTCAATGCATAACATCCTCCAGATGCCCCCATAGAAAATCCATTCCATTTTCCTTCATTCTCTTTTAAAAAAGATTCGCGGTTTAAATAGTAATTTTCAGATACAGAAATACCCTTTTGTAGTCTTTCCAAGGGATAAATTTTAGCATCAACTAAAGAAATATCATTTTTTATAAATGGTTTTACAATACTAGAAACTAAATCATTTTTAAGAATAACATTCGCATCTGTAAGGATTAAAATAAAATCATCCTCTTTATAAAATTGTTTGGCTCTTTCCACTAAATCATTGATAACAGCAGGTTTTCCCCTTCTACTATCAAATAAAAGAGGATGAAAATGGGGAAAATCCCTGCATTCATCCATTATTATTTGGTTTGTAGTATCTGTGCTACCATCAGATGCTATCCAGACAGTTAATAAATCGAAGGAATAATTTTGATCTTTAATACTCTGAATTTTATTCTTTATGACCATTTCTTCCTGATAAGCTGACATAACGATCGCCACCTTTGGAAAAAAAGGTTTAATAAAATTAAAATCCTTTTTTTTTGCCCATTTTGCCATCAGATACGGAAAAATGATATAGGTATATCCCAGTAATGAAAAGGAAATAACCACAAGAATAGAAAAAAGGATATCCACTTGAATCAATTATTGGAATTATTTAAGAAGGTAATTAACTTATTCCCCATCATCTTGCTATCAAAGTTGATTTTTATCGTTTCCTGAGCGTTTAATCCTATTTGACGGATTCTATTTTTGATAATAATAAGATTTAAAATTTGCTCAAGAAATTGATTCGGAGTATCTGCAATGAAGACATCATAGCCATTAGTCGCAACAATACCTTCTAATCCAATAGTAGTCGTAATCACCACTTTTCCTATGGCCATTGCTTCAATTATTTTTACGCGCATACCGCTTCCTGAAAGCAAAGGTACGATACAAATATCATGTTGTTTTACAAATTGAGCTGCATCTTCCACCTCACCAACCATGACAACCCCAGGAATTTTCATTTGCTTAATGTCATCTGGCATGTTTCGCCCTGCCACATGAAAAGTTAAATCAGGAAAATTTGAATGTACCATTGGCCAAATATGGTTTAAAAACCATAATAGTCCTTCTTGATTTGGTTTCCAATCGAGTGAACCCATAAAATACAAGGAGATATCTTTATTTTGATTTTCAATTGGAACCTCCACTAATTTTGAATTCCGTGTTATAGGCATAACCATACCTTTTATCTCGGGATAAAATTGATTAAACTGGTAAAACTCACGTTGAGAAATAGCTATTAGAAAATCAATTTCCCTTAAATGTTTAGATTCATAAAGGTATATCTGGTAGCTCAAGACTTTATATAAAAACTTTTGAAGACCCATTTTTGACCCTTCATAAAGCCTGTCCCATATTTCATACTCCAGATTATGTGTTCTTAAAATAATTTTAGCTCTAGAATATTTTTTTATAACGGCAATATAGGGAGTTAAATAAATGGTTTCCAATATTATATAGTCATATTTATAATTGTAAAGACAATCAATTAATGTCGATTTGAAGCTAACATTTACAAATCTGCATATTTGATAAGGAACAGCAGAAAATAGATTAGTAATGAATGAATAAAGGTTGATACTGGTATTTATATCGACCATTGAAATGGCGTTATAATAAGAAAATTTTTCTTTATCCACAGAACCCGTAAACTTATGCTTCTTGGTATTCAGAGACAATATATCAACAGTAAATCCATTCATTACCATAGACTCAGCCAACGAGCAAATAGCCATTGACTCTCCATCTTTCATTTGAAAGGGAACTTTCTTGCTTAATTGTAAAACCTTAATAGCAGGTGAAACACCCAATTTAAAAATTATTTTGAATGAAGGGGATTAATCCAGCTATTATTAGTTCTTTCCAGATCTGCCATTCTTTCAGAAGGGTCAATTTCTATAGAAACAATATCGTCAGACTTTAAAGGGATAATCAATGAATACTGGGTGTTTGTCCATGCCCAGTCCTTATTTATAGTCCAATTAAAAGCATTAAAATCAGCACCTTTTGCCCCTCTCATAATTTGCAATGGAATGGTATAGCCCATTTTACTACCATCTTTTTTAGTAACCACTACATCAACAGGCATTGGTACTTTACCAACTCTTTCCAGAAGCACTATCGTATTATTATCAGCTGAAGCTGTTACATTTTTAACTGCATAATCAATAGTAAAAGTGGTATGATAGAAATATTCTTTATACCAGTCAAGCTCTAAATTACTTGATTTTTCAAAAACCCTCATAAAATCATTAACATTGGGATGTTTTCCTTTCCAAGTATAAAAATATCTTAATAGTGCCTGATCAAAAACAGGTTTACCCAGCACATATTCTAGCTGAGCAAGGAAAACGGAACCTTTTGAATAAGCAGCTAAACCATAAGCACGATTGGTTTGATAATGATCGGAATGTGTTGATAATGGTTCTTCAAAACCTGATTTTGCTAAATTAAAGTATCCAGCATAATTACCTGCCTGTGGATTGGTTGCTACCCTACCCTGTTTTAAAACTTTCGTTTCAATAAGATGCTGCATGACTCTGGAGCTTGCATAGGAAGTAAATCCTTCATCCATCCATGCATATAAACTTTCATTGGTAGCTAACATCATCTGATACCAGCTATGCATTAATTCGTGGACAGCAACACCCGCCAGACTGCCAATATTTCTTTCTCCTGTAATCAAAGTAGCCATTGGATATTCCATGCCACCGTCACCACCTTGGATAAATGAATACTGTTTATAATCGTATTGGCCAAAATTCTCGTTAATATAATCAAATGCTTTATCCATAATGGCAGGTAATGCCTCCCAATTATCTTTTGTTTTTTCGTTTGATTGATAATAAAAATTAAGGGTTAAACCATCAGCCCTTTGCAAAGAAGTATGTGTATAATCAGGATCAGCAGCCCATAAAAAGTCATGTACATTAGGAGCTATAAAGTGCCAGGAAAGTTTTCCGTTTTTATCTGGTTTTGGTTTAACCTCATTTTTAGTATAACCTTTACCTATTTGATCCGCATTTTGAAGATAACCAGTACCACCAATCATATATTTGGCATCCATATTAATGGTTACGTCAAAATCCCCCCAGATACCATAAAATTCTCTTCCGATATAAGGGTTAGCATGCCAACCTTGATAATCATATTCACATAATTTAGGATACCATTGAGCCATTGAATAATCGATACCCTCCGAATTATTTCTACCAGACCTTCTTATTTGAAGGGGAACCTGACTAGAAAAGGTCATATCTAATGAAGTAGTTTTACCAGGTAAAATGGGTTTAGCTAATTTAACTTCTAATATAGTTTCAACCATTTCAAAGACGACAGGAACACCATCTTGTTTCAAGGTTGTTATTTTATGAAAGCCCATTTCATCAGGAGTTAGATTAAAAATTCTATCTCCAACCCTGGGATCAGGATCTGAAATGGTTCTTGAACGGACATCCATCATACTACCTGGCTGAAATGCATTAAAATAAAGATGGTAAAAAATTCTGTCTAAAGTATCAGGAGAATTATTTGTATATTTAATTGATTGAATGCCACTAAACTGATGTTTCTTTGTATCAAAATCAATATTCATTTTATATTGTACACGTTGTTGCCATCTTTCTGGCTGTGCCATTAAAAAGTAGCAAAAAAATAGTAGAAGTGAGGTAAAAACGAAACCTTTTTTCATTGTTTAGGTTTTATCAATATTTTATGAAGAGGAATAAATAAATCTCTGAAGAATAATTCTAAAGAGAAATAAAAGACCAAAATAAGTAAAAGTTTTTAATTTTACATTCTTAATTACATAATCAGAAATGGAGCTTAAAAAACAAAACACCCTAAAATTCGTGTTAATGCTTATTTTAGTCGCTGCTTTTAGTAGATTGATACCTCATCCACATAACTTTACACCAATTGGTGGTATAGCTATTTTTGGAAGTTACTTTTTAGGTAGAAAGATTTGGGCATTTGCCATTCCACTTATTGCCATGTGGTTAAGTGATTTATTTATTAATAATGTAATTTATCCTATACAATATCCTGAATATTATAACGGATTCAATCTATTTGGTTCGATTTGGGTTTATGGTTCATTTCTTTTAATGGTGCCAATTGGTTGGTTAATTTTGAACAAATTCTCATTGACAAGATTGGCATTAACGGGTTTTTCAACTGCTACCTTGTTTTTTCTTATTACCAATTTCGGAAGTTGGTTGAATAACCCTTTTTACCCACAAAATATTATGGGTTTAATGGCATCCTATGCTGCAGGTCTCCCATTTTTTCAAAACACCCTGTTAGGAGACCTAAGTTATTTAGCTATATTATTTGGCATAACAAAGGTTTTTGGATTTTCTTTAAAACCCATTTATGAAAAGCAAGTTAGGATTTAATTTTTTCCTAACATTAGGAATTTTTTACATAGGAATTCCATTATTTGCTAAAATACCACCTTGTTATAAAGTACTTAAAGGCTTTAACGATAGTACTTTTTTTTTAAGTAATCCAATTGTTAAGATTGGAGATGGATGCTCTGGATATCTTTTTCCAGGCACAAATATCATTTGGACGCTTAACAAATGTTTAAATTTTAACTCTTTTAACAAGGAGGCAAAATTAGTTAGTTTAATTACTTCTTCTCCTTTTAAACAGCCTATTCAAATTTTGAATGCAGGAGAAACAGATTTTAGAGATACTTTTAAAAATCCCCAAATTTTATATCAATACAAGAATTGGTCTTTATTAGAAGTGGACTTACCTAATGGTTATTACCAGGAAGGACAATTATTCAAAAATATACTTTCTTCATTTGCTGATACTTTAACGATTGGTTATCCGTCTGTTACTAATTTTGAATCAGATGCTGTCAAAAATTATGTCGATTTGATTCTTTTACCTCAATGGAAATATCAGGAGGATACCTTTTTAATTAGCATAAACCAACAAGATAAAATTTATGCTACTGAATTAAGGAATCAATCAGTAAGTAGATTAGAAGAAATAAAGAAAAACAACAAAGAATATTTAATTAATATTAGAAAATCTGAAGCATCCTATATAAAGGCATATACTACCAATAAAGCCATAGATATTTGCCTAAAGAAATGGACCGATCACCATTATGTCAGAAATAGGATAGCTACACTTTCCAGTTTTGAGGAAAGCCCTTCAAAGCTTTCTAAATTGAAAGAATTACTACAGGCAGAAAATAAAGTAGTCGAAACACAAGGTTTGGCTACCAATTTATATCTTACCTTCTCACTATTACCTATAGATTTATTGCCTACAATAGCCCTTGATATCATCTTAACATTTCAAAAAGATTACTTTAAAGCGGCACAATTTTTAATGGAACAACCTAATATTTTAAATCAGATTAATTTAGCAATAAGGAATATAAGGTATTTACCAATTAACAACCCTAAAGCCAGGCCAAATTGGAATCAGCGAGATACTATTATCAATGGAACAGGATCTTTACAGTTAATTCAAAAAATAATAGATGATAACTTACAAAATAAAGGATATTGGATAGTTCCAGGAATGGACGGAGCTCCTGTTTTTTCAGATGGTAAATTATTGGGCATACAAGAGGAAATACCTTTTTATTATGTCAGAGAATTTAAATTTGAAAAAAAGTTAAAATTTATATCAGTCACAGAATTAATGAATGTGATTGATGAAGAAAAAGATATAGAAATCTTTAAAAAAATAAGCGGGCTCATTAAAAAATGAGCCCGCTTATGATACTATGATAAGAAAATTAATTATTTTTTATCATTCACCTCCTCATATTCTACATCTGTAACGTCGCCTGAGTTATTACCGGTACTTGACTGGTTGCCATTATTAGCGTCCTGCCCAACATTAGGGTCACCTGCCTGACTACCTTGATACATTTCCTGAGTTGCTGCCTGCCAGATTGCATTTAAATTAGTTATAGCAGTGTCAATCGTAGAGATATCTTGAGATTTATGCGCTTCTCTTAAAGTATTGAGGGCAGATTCCAATTCCGACTTTTTATCAGCTGGGATTTTATCACCAATTTCTTTGAGTTGTTTATCTGTTTGAAAGATTAAATTATCTGCTTCATTTAATTTTTCGACCTTTTCTTTAGCTAATTTATCTGATTCAGAATTAGCTGCGGCTTCAGCTTTCATTCTTTCAACCTCTTCTTTTGATAAACCTGTTGAAGCTTCAATTCTTATCATTTGTTCTTTTCCAGTACCTTTATCTTTTGCGCTCACGCTTAAAATACCGTTAGCATCAATATCAAAAGAAACTTCAACTTGAGGTACCCCTCTTGGAGAAGGAGGAATTCCATCGAGAATAAATTTACCGATAGCCCTATTATCTTTAGCCATAGGTCTTTCACCCTGCAAAACATGTATTTCAACACTAGGCTGATTGTCAGCTGCGGTAGAATAAACTTTAGATTTTTTGGTAGGAATAGTACAATTGGCTTCAATTACCACATCATAAACGCCACCCATGGTCTCAATACCCAAAGAAAGAGGTGTAACGTCAAGTAATAAGACGTCCTGAACATCACCGCTTAATACACCCCCTTGAATTGAAGCACCTACTGCCACTACTTCGTCAGGATTAACCCCCTTATTGGGCTTTTTACCAAAGAAGTTTTCTACGGCCTGCTGAATTTTAGGAATTCTAGTAGAACCACCTACAAGTATAACTTCTGAAATCTGAGAAAGGGATAAGCCAGAATCTGCTAAGGCTTTTCTACAAGGTGCAAGGCTACGCTCGACCAGAGGATCAATCATTTGTTCAAACTTAGCACGGGATAGTTTTGTAACCAAGTGCTTAGGTACACCATCCATTGCCGTAATATAAGGCAGATTAATTTCTGTTTCAGAAGAAGAAGAAAGTTCAATTTTTGCCTTTTCGGCAGCATCTTTTAATCTTTGCAAAGCAATTGGATCCTTTTTTAAATCCATATTCTCTTGCTCCTTAAAAGAATTAGCTAACCAATCAATGATAACCATATCAAAGTCATCACCCCCCAAATGAGTATCACCATTGGTGGATTTTACTTCAAATACACCATCACCAAGATCTAAAATAGAGATATCAAAAGTTCCACCCCCTAAGTCATAGACTGCGATGGTCATTTCTTTATTTCGCTTATCTAAGCCATAAGCCAAAGCCGCTGCGGTAGGTTCATTGATAATTCTTCTAATATTTAGACCCGCGATTTCCCCAGCTTCCTTTGTTGCTTGCCTCTGAGAATCATTAAAATAGGCGGGAACTGTTACAACAGCTTCTGTTACTTCGTGTCCTAAATAATCTTCAGCTACCTTTTTCATTTTCTGAAGAATCATAGCAGATAATTCCTGAGCGGTATAAAAGCGACCATCAATATCTACTTTAATCGTGTCATTATCACCTTTAATAACTTTGTATGGCGAGGCACTTATATCACTGGCTGACTCTGAAAAACGGCGTCCCATAAACCTTTTAATAGAAGCAATAGTCCTTTGAGGATTAGTAATTGCCTGACGTTTTGCTGGATCACCTATTTTCCTTTCTCCACTATCCATAAATGCAACGACTGACGGTGTAGTTCTTCTTCCCTCCTCATTTGGAATAACCACCGGTTCGTTTCCTTCCATAACTGACACACAAGAATTTGTGGTACCGAGGTCAATTCCGATAATTTTACCCATGATAATTTGTTTTTAAATTTTTCAAGTGTTTTACGTTCAAACCTACTTATCAAGCTACATGCCATTTCTATAAATCTGCCTTTTTTGTCATTAATAGTCAGATTTTGCTCTTTAAAATATATAGAAAACAAATTAAAGCGTTAATCAACTGACAAATTGGCATCATTTAAATTGTAAGGACTTGGTATAAACACCGTTTTTTAAAGAATCAAGCGTAACTGACGCTAGAGGAATGTCAGGTCTCAGGACTTTTAAACGAGAAGATAAAAAACCTATTCCATGGGTAATATTACTATAACGAGGAATATTCGTCGAACCCGTTAAACCATAATTAGCCTGGTTAAGATTAAGAATTTCTTTAAATGCAACCCCACCAGCAGTCAAAAGTAAATCAACTGATTGCATATTTCTTTGAATATCAGATGAAATACGCAATGAGTTTCCTAAAAATTTATAAAATTCTACCCCCTTAAAACTGAAACTACCTTTCGTGGGATCAGTTCCAGCTTCCAAATTATTTTTTAAAACCCACTCAGTCGATTTATTTATAAATAAACCATTCGTCTGATTACTTTTCTCTTGATAATTTATCCTCATAACAAGATCAAATACTTTTGCCTCGGTCGCATTGTTCCACCCAATTGTAATAATTCTATCATAGCTCAGATTTAATGGAGCAGCAGGAACTCCTTCCCTTAATTGTAATTCTTTAACCATTGGAATGTCACTGCTCACTGATTTTTCCAACGAAGGTGACTCAAAAGAAAAAACTACTTTTGATGGAGGATTAACTTTCCAATCACTGGTTTCAAATTCATAGAGGATATTTGGTGATTGCAAAAACAAACCGTCTTGTCTTTTAATTCCAATTTTTTCTGCATCTATTTTATTTCCAATAATAGATTTACCTGTAGAAGGAATAAATAAAAGAGCTTTTCCAGACTCATAATAAAGGATATCTGGATTTTTTACAAGCTCCGTAATATTTCCTCCTTTTAACTGAAATGCCCTTTCAATCCGTATGTATTGATTGGAATTATTGATATCTAAAACACCATAAACAACAGGAATTTCCTTTTCTGCAGCTTCAATTTCAAAGGAAGTTTCACAACCCCAGAAAATAAAAGAAAGGAATAATAAAATCATTAGCTTTTTCATAAATACAAAGTTAGATAAAGATTAAAAATAAATCGATTTAAATAATTTTAATCCTTACCCAATATGGTTAAATTGCGGAAAATTTAACCTACATGATTAAAAAATATTCCTTCTTATGGATAGTTTTAATATTGATGACAGGAAGCGGTTTATTCCTCTTGTATCAATTTATTTATAGTCCAGTTTTACCTGGTTCTTCTCAAAGTAAAATCATAAAGATTCCATCTGGAACTGATTTTAAAGGTCTTTTAAGAATTCTGGAAAAGGATGAAATTCTATCAAACACGCAGATATTTTCATTGCTGGCTAATAAAATGAATTTTAAAGAAGGAAAAGTTAAATCAGGCCTATATAAAATAGAGAAAGGAACGAACGTTATTCAGTTAATCAGGAAGTTACGTGCTGGTGATCAAGATCCTGTAAACGTTGTATTAACAACCGAACGAATGCCTGAAAATGTTGCAGGTAAAGTGGCCACTTTTATAGATTCTGATTCTATATCTTTACTTGAGTTATTCAATAACAATAAATTAATTGATTCTGAAGGCTTTACAAAGGATAATTTTCAAAGTTTATTTATTCCAAATACCTATCAAATGTTTTGGAATACTTCTCCAGAGGCTTTTCTACTGAGAATGAAAGCAGAATATGATAAATTCTGGCAGGCAAACCAAAGAAAAGAAAAAGCAGCCTTAATATCTTTAACCCCACAGGAAGTATATACGCTGGCATCAATAGTTGAGAAGGAAACATTACAAAAATCAGAAAAAGCTAGAATTGCAGGTGTTTATTTAAATAGGCTTAACATAGGAATGCCTTTGCAAGCTGACCCAACAGCTGTCTTTGCCAGGAAGGATTTTCTAGCTCGCAGAGTAACAGATTATCATACAAAATTTGATTCTCCCTACAATACTTATAAGTATACAGGCCTTCCACCTGGACCGATTGCCATGAGCAGTATTTCAAGTATAGATGCAGTCTTAAATCCTGAAAAGCATAATTATTTATATTTTTGCGCAGTTGGAGATGATTCAGGATTACATTCATTTGCAAAGAGTTTATCAGAGCATAACAGAAATGCACAAATCTATAGAGGAAATTTAATTCGTAGAGGATTAAGGAAAAACAACTAATATGAAAAAGAATATTGCAATCGTCACTGGTGGAGATGTGGCAGAGAGAAATGTTTCTCTGCAAAGTGCAAAGAATATTTCTTCTGAAATGAATAAAGAAAAATATAATATCTTTATCATTGAACTTAATAATGGCAAGTTTACCTTACAAGGAACTGATAATCAATTAGATTTAAATGATTTTTCCTTAAATTACAATCATTCTCATCTTACTTTTGATCTGGTTTATTTGATGCTTCATGGACATCCTGCGGAGGATGGAAATTTACAGGGTTATTTTAAATTGATTGGCATGCCTTTTACTGGTTGTAATCTATTTACCAGTGCTATAACTTTCGGCAAACAGGCAACGAAAGATATTCTAAAAAAATATCAGGTACCAATGGCTGCATCCATCCTGTTAACTAAAAGTGGTTCATGGAGAAAGGAAGAATTACTTGAGTTGGGATTACCCTTATTTGTCAAACCTAATAAAAATGGGAGCAGCTTTGGCGTAAGTAAGGTTAAAAGCCAAGAAGATCTATCTGCTGCTATTAATATGGCTTTTGAATATGATAATGAAGTAATAGTGGAAGCATTTTTATCGGGACCAGAATTTTCAAACGGAGTGCTTAGAAAGGGAAATGAAATTATTGTTCTTCCAATTACGGAGATTATTTCTGAAAATGAATTTTTTGATTATAAAGCCAAATACGAAAATCAAAGTCAAGAAATCACACCAGCAAGACTTTCTGATGAATTAACTTCAAAGTGTAAGGAACAAACCAAATTAATCTATGAAGTATTAGGATGTTCTGGAGTAGTTAGGGTAGATTCGATTTGTGTAGGTGATACTTTTTATTTTTTAGAGGTAAATACTATCCCTGGAATGTCAAATTCAAGTATCATTCCTCAGCAGGTTAAAGCACAAGGTATGACAGTCTCAGAACTATTAGATTGTGTTATTGAGGAAGCCATAAATTCTCCTATTTATTAGAAAGAAACAGCGTTTCCCAAGGATTTAAATTAAGTATTTGATCGGGTAAAATATGGATAGGTTCATCATTAAATGCATCAATATAAAATCCAGAGAATCGATTGCCTAACAAGTTTATTGCAGCAGTTTTATTCGTTAAATTAGATACAACGAGCACTCTGTGCATTTCATTACCAACCATTTTCTCCCGCGTGAAAGCAAAATATTTTTGATTATCATTGGTTGGAACATTTAGCATTTCACCCCCAGCTGACCCATTCCAAAGCGCTTGATTTTTTGATTTTCTAAAGAGTAAATTTTTATAAAACAACTCTTTTGGATAGGAACCAAAATCAATTTCATCTTTATCAAAAAAGGCCAATTGTTTATTCAGATTATTTTCCATACCTGAATAAATGAGCGGCATTCCATCAAAAGTAAAAGTGAGTATATCTATAGTACGTTCTAGATCACCAAAAAATGATTTGGTAGTACCCTGCCATGAATTTTCATCATGGTTTGTGGTAAAATTCATGGCAAAACCCTTTTTAAAGGCTTCTCTGTCTTCTTTCCACCAATTCATTAAATCATTTGGATTTTTTGAACCCTTTGCGATATCTTTAAACAAATGATGTAATTTCCAGCCATAAGTGGCATGAAATAATCCTGAATTTCTTAATTCGGGCTTATCCCCTTCAGCTAAGAAAAACAAATCATTTTTAACTTTTGATAATTCTGGCAAACATTCCTGCCAAAAATCCATTGGAACCTCCCCTGCTATATCAAAACGATACCCATCAATATCAGTTTTATTAATCCAATACTTCAAAGCCCTTGTCATTTCCTGACGCATTGATTTATTATCATAATTTAAATCGGCCACATCTGTCCAACCAAATGATTTTCCAGTTTTTGGATCAAGAGGATCTGTAATATTTCCGTTTGCATCCTTTGTATAATAGTCAGGGTGATTTTTTATCCAGATATGACTCCAACCTGTATGATTAGGTACCCAGTCCAAAATCACTTTCATCCCAAGTTGATGTGATTGGTTCACTACATTTAGAAAATCTTCTTCTGTACCAAAGGCAGGATTTATTTTTAAATAATCTGAAACGGCATAATAACTGCCAAGGGAACCTTTTTTCTTATCTGTGCTAATGGAAAATACAGGCATAAACCACAGGATTTTAATTCCCATTTTTTGTAGTCTGGGTAAAGATGCCGAAAAAGCACGAAATGTACCCTCCTTAGAATATTGCCTGATATTAACTTCGTATATACCTGCACTATTAACCCATTCAGGAATAGGTGATTGAGTTGTAACAACTTCAGGTAAAACAATTAATGCCTCCTCTTTTTGGCCACTATTACAACTAACGTTTGTAAAAATTACAAGAAATAAAAGAAATGTAAATTTAAACAAAGGTTTCATTTTGATATCTATCTACCCAATTGTTCGCGGGTGGGTTTAGTAAGCATTTTCATCACTTTCGCTAAGCCAGATTCTCCGTCAGGAGGATCAAGTTGCTTTACCCAAGACATATTGAATCCACTTGTTCCTTGTATTTCAAAACCAACATCCCACAAATCATTTACTGCAGAATCAAAATATATATATCTAAAAACTTTTCCAGGCTGATGTTCACTTGGACGCTCAGAAATATACCAGTTTCCATTGTCAAAGGTTTCTTGGAACTGACCTTTCGAATAGGAACCATTTGGATTAAATTTATACCAGGTACCTACAAAATTTGGTCCAACACCAACTTTTTCTGGAATAACATAAAATTCGTATACCCAGTAATCGGTAAGTAATAACTGCGTTTCCTTAAAATTGCCAGGGATAGAGGGTGTTCCAATACTTCCTAAGGACGGTTTTCCTGGTACATCAACATTTTCCGCATTTTTACTAACTTTATTGTTAGGCTGGCATGAAAACGTAAGAAATGAAAACAAAAAACAAAGAAATGTTAATTTAGCTATGTTCATATAAGGATTAATTTTTGGTCAAAATTAAATGTTTTTACTTAAAATTACTAATGGAGGAAACCAATTGATTAAATTTTACAGTTGAAAAATCAGTTATTTGATTCTTCTTATTGTTCTTAACATTTCCTGGACAAACACTAATAACATTAAAAGTATCGTTGTGTGTTATATTTTCTATGTTATCTTCATTTTTAAAGAGCAAAATTTCATGAGGTTTCAGATTCATTAAAGCTGCAGCGGACTGGTATAAATCAAGTACAGAATTCTCTATTTGATCATTTGATAAATAAACATTAATCAAATGAGTAATCCTCAACCGATCCAATACTTCCTTTAAATGGGGTTGATTTGATACCACAGAAACCTGGACACCTTTGTTTTTCAACTCCTTTAAAAAAACAAAAAAACCATCTGTCAAATCATCCGGAGAAAGTATTTTAGGGTCAAAAGACTTACTTTCATCAGGACTAATTCCTTTTAAAATGACTCCGAATAAATCAAAAATACATCCATTAATCATAAAACAAACCGTTATTTTCGGTAATATATGAATTGTAAATTAAATAATGAATAACTGTAGCTTTTAAAATGAATATTACCTAAATTTGGATATATTTTTAGAATTCTTTGGAACATTATTTTTTCAAATTACATCTCCAATAAAATAAACCCAATGGAAAGAAGAAATTTTTTCAAAAAAATGATAAACGTGGAGGATGATAAAACAGGTGCTTCTTTAAATCCATATTCAGGAAAATGGGGCAAAGGTGAGGCAATGCATTTATTGAGAAGAACTACGATTGGTCCAAATATTGAATCCATGAATACGGTTATTTCCAAGGGATTGAGAAGAACCCTGGATTTATTGCTGGAAGATCAACTTGAAGTTGCACCACCCGTTAATTACATTTTTGAGACTGATCCATTCGTTCCAATGGGTAGCAGTTGGGTAGATGCCCCATATAATGATACCCAAGACAGTATTAATTACAGAACATCGAGTCTTAGGGCCTGGAACGCAGAAATTCTTCTTATGGAAACCCTTTCTATAAGAGAGAAAATTACCTTATTTTGGCACAATCACTTCCCTATAGATTTAGGTACCGTTCCCGACCCTAAATACATGTATGATTATATTCGTTTGTTAAGAAATAATGGGCTAAAGAATTTTAAAAGTTTGGTGTATTTAATCACAACTAATCCTGCAATTTTAAGGTATTTAAATGGAAATCAAAATGCAAAAGGGGCGCCCAATGAAAACTTTGCCAGAGAATTATTAGAATTATTCACTATCGGAAAAGGACCTATAGCAGGCCCTGGAGATTATACGAATTATACAGAAGGAGATATCAAAGAAATGGCAAAATGTCTTACAGGATGGACAGACCAAGGCTATTATTCCAAAACAGTTACCACTATAAAAAGTAGTTTCAATGTCAATAGACATGACACAACAACCAAGCAATTATCTAATAGATTTGACTCCCTGAAGATTAGTAATGAAAACGAAAATGAGTATAAAACACTCATTAATATAATTTTTTCCAAACAGGAAGTTGCAAAATTTATATGTAGAAAATTTTATAGATATTTTGTTTATTATAAAATTAGTGATGATGTTGAAAAAAATATCATAGAACCTTTAGCAGCTCTATTTATCGCTGAAAAGTTTGAAATAAAACCAGTGTTAAGGGCTCTTTTAAATAGCGAACATTTTTTTGATGTTTCCAATAGAGGAAATATGATTAAAAATCCTATCGATTTTAGTTTTGGATTATTAAAACAAACGGGATTCATTTTACCAACAGATAATAATAAAAGAACCCTATCCCTTCAATCTATTACCCGAAATATTGGGGGACAACAAATGGAGTATTTTTATCCACCTGATGTTTCAGGTTGGAAAGCCTATTACCAGGAACCAAGTTTCTATAGAATCTGGATTAATGCTACTACGTTAAATGCAAGAATGAGTTTCACCAATACTTTAGCAGGAAATGGTTTAACCTATAATACTATAAAATATCAGATTGATGTTTTGAAATTTATTGGGACTTTGAAAAAAGTAAAAGACCCTAATCTACTCATAAAGGAATTGGGAGAATTCTTTTTCCCATTTGGATTAACTGACAACCAAATAGTAGATTTAAAGACCTTAATTCTTCCAGGCGCGCCAGATTATGAATGGGAAGAACAATATGAAGCCTATTTAAAAAATCCAACTAATGTGATAATTAAAACTGCTTTGGAAACAAAGGTCAGAAATTTAATAAAAGCAATGTTAACCATGCCTGAAAACTATTTAAGCTAAGAAAATGATGAACAGAAGAAATTTTATAAAAAATACAGGGGTTCATTTAACTATTCCGTTTCTAATAAATGGTCTAGATATTTTTGCTCAGGCTGAATCTCCTTTTTTATCTGGAATGGATCCTTATGACGATAAGATTTTGATTTTAATTCAAATGAATGGCGGAAATGATGGATTAAAAATGGTCATTCCTATAGATCAGTATGCTGGTTTAATGCGCGTTAGATCAAATATTGCTCTACCAGAGTCAAAAGTTCTTAAATTAAGAGATAATTTAGGATTACACAGTAAAATGACTGGATTAGAAACTTTATATAAAGAAGAAAAGCTGGGTGTTTTACAAAGTGTGGGGTATCCAAATCAAAATAGATCGCATTTTAGGTCAACTGATATTTGGAATAGTGCTTCTACCTCTAATGACTATATAAATTCTGGATGGATAGGTAGATTTTTAGATTCGAGGTATCCTGGATTTCCTGATAAATATCCTTCAGCCGAATATCCTGATCCTTTTGCACTTACCATCGGAAGTACGGTTTCGCAGACCTGCGAGGGAGCCTCCGGAAATTTTGGTATTGCCGTTAGCGATCCCAAAAATTTAAAAGCTCTCGCAGAAAATGATGCTGAGAATTTTGATTCTATCTCCTACGGGGAGGAGTTAAAATATCTTCAAAACTCTATCTTACAAACTAATGCCTATTCAAAATTAATTCAAAAGGCATCAGATAAAGGTAAAAATTTAGCTACTTATCCGACAAATAATAGTCTTGCAACCCAGTTAAAATCTATCGCTTTATTAATTTCCGGAGGATTAAAAAGTAAAGTTTATATAGCCAGAATAGGAGGCTTTGATACGCATGCCAATCAAACAATTGCTACCGATAATACGACAGGTTCCCATGCAGAATTATTAGGCGGTTTATCTTCCGCTATAGAGGCATTCCAAAAAGATATTGAACTTCTGGGTTTATCAAACAAAGTGATAGGAATGACTTATTCTGAGTTTGGCAGGCAGATTCAATCAAATAATAGTGGTGGTACAGATCATGGAAATGCAGCTCCTTTGTTTTTGTTTGGTAGTTGTGTTCAAAATAGAATAACTGGGGAAAATGTTCAAATTGCAAATCCGTTACCCTCACAGGCTGGCGTACCTATGCAAATAGATTTTAGAAATATTTATGGATCTATACTAGTTGATTGGTTTGGGGTGAAGGAAAGTGAGGTAAAACAACTTATTTTCAATGATTTTATAAAACTACCTATCATAAAGAATTGTCAGACTTCAACGCCTGTCAGAGAGGTTCTTTTACCAATGTTTGTTGAATTAAGTCCTAATCCCACCTGGGGTCCCATAAATATTAATCTCCAGTCTGTGGGTGGAGATTGTCACGTTCACCTAATGAACGGTCAGGGCCAAACAATTAAGCAACAAAAATGGAACGGTATGTTTGCTGGTGAACAAAATTTACAAATGGATTTAGGTGATTTGTCGAACGGCATTTATTTTGTGCATATCAGGCAAGGTCTGCAACATAAAACCATGCAGGTATTATTGCAAAGATAAATTATAAAGGAAGACTTATTTTCCCCATACAAACGGAAATATTATTACCAAAATGGGTATTTCCACCGGCAAGTGTTTCATTTGCCAAAGCAGCAAACAAAACCGCTTCTTTGGCATCTCCAGGAATTCCTACTATAGTTGTGTCCAGAAATTCAGACTCAGGTAGCAGCCTATTTAAATGTGACATTAGTAATTTATTATGATAACCACCTCCACTGGCAAATTTTCTGGTTTTTTGCCAAGAAGGTACTTCCTTTTTTATAGCTTCAGCTATAGTTTCTGCACTTAATAAGGTGAGAGTTGCTAGTAAATCATTAGGATTTAAAATGATATTTAACTTATCTTTTGCCATTTCAGTCATTGATTCCAGCGCAAATAATTCAGGTCCAGTTGTTTTTGGAGCATCTTCATTAAAAAAAGGAATTTCTTTCCAAAAACTAAGGACTTTCTCATTTATAGCACCCGATGAAGCTATTTTTCCATCAATATCAAAAGGAATGCTTGGGTAATATTTTTTTATAGCGGCATCAATGAGCGTATTTCCGGGCCCTGTATCTGTAACTATTGCCCCTTGAAAATTTTCATTACCAGGTAAATAAGTAAAATTGGCAATTCCACCGATATTTAGCAACAGTGTAGGGGCCCCTATTTCATTAAAAAGTAAACAATCACCATATAAAGCCAGTGGAGCACCTTCACCCCCAGCAGCAATATGTTTTTGTCTGAAATCACTTAAGGTGATAATGCCCGTGTGAACTGCAAGATGATCACCATCAACAATTTGAAAAGTCCCATTTCCAAATTCATTATTTTTATGCAACCGAAATGGACAGTGAAATACCGTTTGACCATGACTTGCTATCGCATCTATCAAAGAAGGATCAATATGCCATTCCTTTAGGGTATTCAAAATCATTTCTGCGTGAATCTTTGCCAGCCACGGATTTATGAGGGTAAATAAATCAAAAGGGATTACTTTTTTAGCAAACAGTGTAAGAATTTTATCTTTAATATCCTGGTTGTAATTTACCGTTTTAAAAAATTTAACCTCGACTTTTGTTTCAACTCCTGAGCCACTAAATAAACATAACGCAATATCCAGGCCATCTAATGAGGTTCCTGACATTAGACCAATAATCCATCTTTTTTCTGCCCCAGAAATCTTATATAATTTTTCAATTTGACTATTCATAATTAAATACTATTTATCGGATAACTCGGAAGATGGGAAAGAAAAGTAAATTTGTGTTCGGTCTGATTAACCTGGATACAACACACTTTTGATCCGTTTGTAAGACAGATGAAAGGAGCTTTTATGTTTATATTATAAATAGATGCCTGAAAAACAACATTTTCAGACAATGATACCTTAGGAGACTTACATTCAATTAGGATAAACGGCTTCATTTGTTGATCAAAAACGAGTACATCCCACCTCCCCTTTTTCAAGCCTTTATTAACTCCCTTTTCTATTGAAAAATGATTCAACGGATACTTTAATACACTAGATAAATATAAAATGGTTAACTGCCTTACCCACTCTTCAGGTTGAAGAGTAAGCCATTTTTTTCTTACTACATCAAAAATTTCTTCTCCTTCCGCAGTTATCCTGATTTTAACAAACGATTGAACCTGAAGCAAATCGATATCAATCCATGCACTCATTCCACCAATACCTTTCTTGAAACGATGAATTCAGAGGACTCAAAGGAAAGAATATAGGTACCAGTGACTAAATTAAGATTAGAAAAATGAAGTGTTTGTAAATCATTTGTGAGTTGAACTTCTCTTTGCTGTTGGATGGTTCTACCTAAAATATCCCTCAGATTTATCGTGATATTTTTAAAACGCATTGATGCAGTTGAAAATTGAAACCCAATGTCTGTTTTGGATGAATTTGTCACCTGAAAATTAAATTCCTCATTAACTTTTTCGGAAATACTGGTTAACACCCCTGCCATATCTGCTGTTCCATGAACATTGACAAATTCATATTTAACCCCTTTTTTATTCCATAAAACGGCCATTACTTCAAAATTTGAAGCCAATGAATTAGCTGGTAGATTAATATTTGCTGACACTGTTTTGGAATAACCTGCTACAAAAGCTGATCCTGCCAATTCTTCACCAAAAGTTTGGGTAAAAAAGGAATTTCTTAATACATTCTTATGTTCAACGGTTCCTGATAAACCTGTTTGAACTTCCTTTACAGATTTTTCAACTAAATATAAAGCTATAGAATAAGTTCCTGTAACTGCTTTTGGGAAATTAAGCGTTACCTGTGCTTTAATACTTGTATTTCCTGTTGCTTTGGCCACCGTTTTAAGTAAAGCGACCGGAGATTGACTAACGCCATCTTCAATGGAGTTTTTGATTTCTCTTTCTGTTGCTGATCCGCCAGTCCCTTTATTAACACCATTTAGGTAAAACGCAGGTTGATAGGCTGATAAATCAAAATTTCTAATAATATCTAAGGAAGTTTGAGAAAATAGCCGCGAAGTAGAACTGGAATGCGCCGTAAAATAAAAAGCATTATTTTTAACATTATCCATTAACCAATGGTAAGAAGTCCAAGCGGAGCCTGCACATACAGGGCACCAGGTAGCAGATAATTTCACAACAAGTCCATTTTGTTTCGTATCACTACTTTGAGCATGAACAGAAAAGATGGTTAATATTTGGATGGAAAGAATTAAAATAATAAGTCTCATGTTACTTGATTTTGATTTCAAATATAATGATATGTTCTGTATTTGGTTCAATTTTAAAACGATTATCTTGCCTTAATCCGACGACCCAGATAATCTGACCATTTGCATTTAGTAGAACAAAAATTTCATTTTTATTAATCTTATCAATTTTTATATCTGTTAAAAAATCTTGTACCTTTTTAGTGTGATTATTCATGTTTATGGGATGGAAAAAATCTCCTGGTGCCCACTTTCTTAATATTAATGGGAATACAATTTTTTCTGCATCTACTAAAATTATATCCTTGCCATGATTTAAATTTTTAGGTTTGGTTTTTAAACTGTCAATTATAATTTCTTTATTATTTGAAAACGAATATGCTCCAAGACTAAATATTTCTAGTGAATTTAATTCAGTTTTAGTAAAATTAAATTTAACAACCCTGAAAGCATGTTCTAATTTGATAATTTTCCAATCATTATGATAAAAAACAGTACCAATAGAAACTGATTTATGCCTTCTTTGATCCATTTCCAGCATCATATTTGAAGTAAAACCAAGAGGGCTTAGTATTTCGTGTATAAAAGTAATAGGTGCATTAGAATTATTTAAATGATCAAGATCTATTAAAAATTCATTTTCTGAAATTCTCGTAATTATTTTTTGAGATTCTCTTTCTATGAAATCATTTTTAATATTAATCATTTCAATCCAAATCTTATTGTTACTAATGAAAGTAGATAATAAGGAAGGGTTTATAAATTTTAGTAAGGGTAAAATATTATGTCTTATTAAATTTCTGTTGTAGATTAATTTTACATTACTGCCATCGGTTCTAAAAGGAATTTCATTTTGAGTTAAATAATCTGAAATAAATGATTTTTCAACATATAAAAGCGGACGTAAAACAGCATCATTTCTTGCAGGCATGCCAACCAAAGCATTTAGCAGACCACCTCTAAAAAAGTTGAAAATAATCGTTTCTAACCAATCTGAAGCATGATGAGCTGTACAAACAAAATCAATATTATTTTCCAATCTGGTTTCTTCAAAAAAAGAATAGCGAATATTTCTAGCCAACTGTTGCATGTTTCCGCCTTGAGATGCTAAAATTAGCGGCGTATCTATAATTTTTGTAAAACATAACACCTTATTTTCGTCTGCCCAGGTAGTAACAAAATTCATATCATTAATAGAATCAGCTCCTCTTAGAGAATAATTTACATGCGCCAAACAAAATTTAAGGCCACAATTTAAAAATAGAGAAGCTAAACACATGGAATCACTTCCGCCGCTGATGCCAATGAGATAAGACTTACTTTTAGGATCACCCTTAACTATTTTTTTTAAGGCTTCCAAAAATAGTACTTCCAGATTTAAATTTTTCACGATTTTGGTTTCCTGAAAATCATTTGAAATGTTCCATTTATATCTCCATAAATAATAGATTGATGGCTTTGCATGATTTTATTTTTAAGATCATTTGAATAATGTCTAATGGAAAGCAGCGAACAATCCATTTGAATGATGACACTAAAATTAGGCTGTAAAATCTGCTCTAATTGCTTGGCATCAAAGAATGGACAACTGCCACAAACTATAAAGTTCATCCCTGTATTTTGTGATAAATTGACCTGAAAACCAATTTCATGAAAGACATTAAATAAAAAGGATAAATCTTTTTCGGCAATAAAGGAAAAATCTTTAGGTTCAATCGTTAATAAATACTGATTTTTCTCTTCTATTAAAATGGGTGGATAATCCACAACCGATTCAATCCCAAAAGAAGTTCCGGGTATTTCAGGGTAAAGAAAAGACTTAACTTTTAAAGGGATTTTTTTTGCTTGTAATGGCTTTATTGTTTTAAGATGAATAACTTTTGCGCCATAATAGGTCATTTCTATGGCCTCCTGATAGGAAATAATCGGTAAGAGGACTGCATCTGGATAGGATCTTGGGTCAGCATTATAGACACCAGCAACATCTTTCCAGATAGTCAAGCTTTGAGCATCTAAGCAATGACTGATAATAGCAGCAGAATAATCAGAACCCTCTCTTCCGAGTGAAACTGAGGTATTATCTGCGGTAGAGCCTATAAAACCAGGGATAATAACACAATCATTATTTAATAAAAGGGGATGAATTATTTTGTTACATTTTAAATTTGTTTCATTCCAAAACACCCAACCTTCACGATAATTATCATCGGTAGTGATTATATCGCGGGCATCGAGCCAAGATACCTTTAGCCCATTTTTCAATAAAAGGGCATGCATTATTCTAGATGACAACAACTCACCAATACCAATAATTTGATCATAGCAATAGTTAAAGTCAGTTCCAGGATCTTCGTCCAGAATCCATTCAATTTCTACAAAAAGGTCATTAATGATATCAAAAATATCATCATCCTGATTCAATAAGGAAGAAGCTAAATGAAGATGATAATCTTTAATCTCTATCCAGATAATATTTTGAGAAGGAAGTCGATTAAAATACGCCTGAATTAAAGATTCAAGTTTGTCCGTTATTTTACCTGATGCTGAGAGGACTACCACATTGGCTGGATAATCTCTAAGTATATTTGCTACATTTAAAAATGATGCGGTATCTTTTAGCGAAGCACCGCCAAATTTATATACCTTTAAATCCGAATTCATCTTGTTTACATTTATTTAAGGATTTACAAAAGTAAAATGAATAAATGGATTTAGTTTTTTATTTTTGAGAATTAACCAATCAATCATGAAGAAAACAGGAATTTCAACGGCGGTCATTTTAATATCCACCTTTTTATTTGGCGCTTTTTTTGAAAAAATGGTAGAACCCATTTTAACAAGAGAAACGATTAGGGAAGCTTCAAATATCATAGGTCTAAATTTCACGATGCAAGAAATCGACTCCTTATTACCTGGAGTAGCCGAATTTAGCAAAGGATTCAATAAAAACAGAGAAGTAGATATTAACAACTCAGTTTCACCTGCTTTTATCTTTGATCCAAGACCATCCGGATTTCAAGCGCCAAAAGGCATATCAGGCTTAAAAACAAGTACGATAAAACCATTCACCATAGATAGAGAGAAATTACCCTGGTATACCATACCTGAATTAGGTTACCTGATTAAATCAAAACAAATAAGTTCTCTGGAACTTACTAAGTTTTTTATTGAAAGAATTAAAAAATATAATAATAAGTTATTCTGTGTTATTACGCTGACAGAAGACTTAGCCATTCAACAGGCAAAAAAAGTAGATGAAGAAATAGCTGCTGGAAAATATCGCGGATTATTGCATGGGATACCTTATGGCGCTAAAGATTTACTTTCAACTAAAAATTATCCAACTACCTGGGGAGCTACGCCATTTAAAGATCAAACCTTTAATGAAAATGCAACCGTAATTCAAAAGCTAAATCAGGCAGGAGCTATTCTAATAGCAAAAACATCAATGGGTGCCCTAGCCTGGGGAGATGTCTGGTTTGGTGGAACAACTAAAAATCCTTGGGACACTGAAACAGGATCAAGTGGATCATCTGCAGGAAGTGCCTCAGCGGTTTCTGCCGGATTAATGCCTTTTGCCATTGGAACAGAAACCTTAGGAAGCATTGTTTCTCCCTCCACGGTATGTGGAACCACTGGATTAAGGCCTACTTTTGGAAGAGTAAGCAGACATGGTGCAATGGCATTAAGCTGGACCATGGATAAGATAGGTCCAATATCTCGATCAGCTGAAGATTGTGCATTGGTATTTTATATCATTTATGGTTCAGATGGCAAAGATTTATCTGTACAGGATTACCCTTTTAACTACCATCCGGATTTGGATATCAAGAAATTAAGAATTGGATATTTAAAAAGCTCTTTTGATAGAAATTATGCGTTTAAACAACAGGATAGTCTGGTACTGGAATTGTTAAAAAAGGAAGGAATCACTTTAATACCTGTTGAGCTTCCAGAGCTTCCTTATTTGTCACCTATTTTATCGGCGGAATCAGCCGCCGCATTTGATGAGTTAACAAGAACTAACAAAGATGATTTGTTAGAAAGACAAATAAAAAATGCCTGGCCAAATAAATTCAGGGAATCAAGATTTATTCCAGCGGTAGAATATATACAAGCAAACAGGAAACGGAAAATACTCATGGAAGAAATGAAAGAAAAAGTTTTTTCAAAAATCGATGTTTATTTAAATCCATCCTGGGGAGGAACCAGTTTAACAATTACCAATTATACCGGACATCCTTGTATAGTCATACCTAATGGATTTATAAAGGGAAAACCAACGAGTATCACCGTAACAGGTAATTTATATCAGGAATCACAATTGATTTCATTAGCAAATTTCATACAATCTAAATCAGATTTTCATAAGCAGCACCCATCTTTTCCATGAGTAAACCAACTGTTTTGATTATTGGAGGAGGGGCAGCAGGATTTTTTTCTGCATGTCAACTTGTAGAAACAAAAAACAATTTCAAAATAATTATCCTCGAAAAAGATAAAGAAGTTTTAAAAAAGGTGAGAATTTCAGGTGGTGGTCGCTGTAATGTAACGCATGATTGTTATGAGCCTAAGGAATTAATCAAATATTATCCCAGAGGAGAAAAGGAACTCTATGGCCCATTTTTACAATTTCAACCAAGAGATACTATTGATTGGTTTGCAAATAATGGCGTAACCTTAAAGACAGAATCTGATGGAAGGATATTCCCCGTAACAGATTCTTCAGAAACCATCATAAATTGTTTCCAACACATTTGCAAAAAAAATCAAATAGAAATTAATTTAAACTGTAAAGTAACATCCATAAAAAAATGGGAAGAAAAATGGGAAATAATAAGTGTTGAAAAAACATTTTATGCTGATTATCTAATTGTTACAGCAGGAAGTAGTCCGCTTATATGGAATATAATCACCTCATTAGGACATTCTATCATTTCTCCAGTTCCATCTTTATTTACTTTTAAGATTAAGGATAAATCATTGATTGAACTTGCGGGAATAAGTTTGCCAAGAGTTACGATAAAGATTAAAGGTTTAAAATATATTACTGAAGGACCAGTTTTAGTAACACACTGGGGTTTAAGCGGCCCAGCTATTTTAAAAATGAGTGCATTTGCTGCGTTAAATCTTCATGATTTGAATTACGAATTTGAAATAATGATCAATTGGGTATCCGAACCACTGGATAAAATTTTGGCGGAAATTAAACTGGTGAAAGAAACAGATGCAAAGAAGCAGACAGGTAATGTAGCATTGAATAAAATACCGAATCGATTCTGGCTTTTCCTTTTAAGAGTTTCAGGAATTAAGCCTGATGAACAATGGGCAAATTTAACAAAAAAACAAATTACAGATTTAGCCATTCAAATGACACAAATGTCCCTAATAGTCCAAGGGAAAAGCACGAATAAAGATGAGTTTGTTACTGCAGGAGGCATTTCTTTAAAAGAAATAAACTTTAAAAATTTTGAAAGCAAAATAAATGAAAATCTATTTTTTGCCGGCGAAATATTAAATATCGATGGATTGACAGGAGGTTTTAATTTCCAGGCTGCATGGACAGGAGCGTATTTAGCTTCAAAGTCAATATTATCAAAATTGAATTCAGGAAATTAATTATTAGTCAAATTCCTCATTACCTTCCACCAATGTTTATCTGGTGTTTCAGCTTCAATTTTTATGATTGTTTTTTTAACCGGATGAATAAAAGATAGAGAATGACAATGTAAAGCAATAGAAGCATCTTGTAATGCTGTTGGAAAGCCGTACTTTAAATCTCCTACAATTGGGCAACCAATAGAAGCTAATTGAACCCTGATTTGGTGTGGACGACCAGTTTTAGGTGTTACTTCTAAAAGGAATCTACCATCTATAATTCCAATTAATTCATAAGCTGTTTCTGCATATTTTGCATCAGGGTTACGCCTGGAAGGTGCAGTCAAAGCTTTAGAAATATTTCTTTCTTCATCCTTAGCAATATAATGTGTGATTATTCCCTTTTCAGCAGGGGGCTTATAAGCAACAATGGCCCAATACTTTTTGGTAATTAGATTATCGCGGAATAATTCATTCATCCTCACCAAAGCCTTAGAAGTTTTTGCAAAAATAACAGCACCACTTACTGGCCTATCCAGACGATGTACCGTTCCAAGAAAAACATCTCCGGGCTTTTTATATCTATCTTTAATATATTTTTTAAGCCAATCACCTAAGGTGGCATCTTCTGTTTTATCACCTTGAACTAATAGTCCAGCGGGTTTGTTAACCACAATAAGATGGTTATCTTCGTAAATTACCTGCAATTTATTAACATTTAAGTCACAAAGATATGCAAATTACATTGGGCTTTTCACCTTGTCCTAATGATACCTTCATTTTTGATGCAATTGTGAACAAAAGAATTGATTTAGAGGGACTTAAGTTTGAAATTATTTTAGCTGATGTAGAGAAATTAAATCAATTAGCTTTTGAAAACACCTTAGATATTACCAAATTAAGTTATCATGCTTTAGCACATCTGTTATCTGATTATCAACTTTTACATTCCGGTAGCGCATTGGGGAACAACTGTGGTCCCCTTTTAATTTCCTCAAAGAATATAGATTTGAACAATATTTCAAATTATAAGATTGGGATCCCCGGAAAATTTACAACCGCCAATTTTTTATTAAATTTTGCATTTTCAGAACCCAAAAATGTCCAAGAATATATTTTTTCAGAAATTGAAGGGTTAATACTTGAAAATAAAATAGATCTGGGACTAATTATTCACGAAAATAGATTTACCTATGAATCTAAAGGATTAAAAAAGGTCATTGATTTAGGTGAATATTGGGAACATATAACTGGATTACCTATACCATTGGGAGGTATTGGAGTGAAACGAAATTTACCCTTAGAATTAAAATATAAAATAGACAGATTGATTAAAAAAAGTATTCAATTTGCATTTAAAAATCCATCTTTGAGTTTACCCTATATAAAATTAAATGCACAAGAAATGGAAGATGAGATAGTTAAGAAACATATACATTTATACGTGAATGAATATTCTGAAGACATTGGTGAAAAAGGAAAAGCCGCCGTACTTTACTTATTTAAAAAGATAAATAACCTGAATTCAAATATTGATGTTTGGGTGTGAATGAAAAAATGGAATTAGCTGTTCTAAATTTTCAATGATTAATTCCGATTTTATGTTTTCGGGAAGTTTTTTATTGTCTGGATTAAACCAAATTGTTTTAAATCCAAATTTTTGAGCGGCCTCAATATCCGTTTTTGGATTATCCCCAATGAGTAAAATATTTTCTGAAGGTAAATTTCCTGTCTTTTCTTTAGCAAGTTTAAATATTTCAAGATTTGGTTTGGAAATCCCAATCTCATCTGAAACAATAATTTCATCAAAAAAGTGTACTAAATCAGCCTTAAATAATCTGGGTCGTTGCGCCTCTTTCAAGCCATTGGTTAAAATACCCATTGGTATTTTATTTTTAAAAAAAAGCAATAAAGAAAGTGCTCCTGATATCAATGTAGTTTCTTTAATTAAATAATGGATATAAGTCTGATTCATTTCAAAAGGATCCACCCTATCTGACCAATTCATAGCCAAAAAAAACCTTTTGAATCTTAAAGATCTTAATTCATGGGAAGAAATTAAATTTTGTTCAAATTCAATCCATGTTTGATGATTTCCAGACTGATAGATATCAAAACAAGAATGATCCAATGGCAATTGATAATGATTCAACAAATGAATAAACGCATTTTTAGAAGCATTTGTAAAATCCATCAAGGTATCATCTAAGTCAAAATAAATGAATTGAATATTATGGAACATAAGGATAGTATTTAGTGAACCAAAGATAGTTATTCAAAATAAATCATAGAGAATACGGCATAAAATACTTATTTTTGCGGCGCTCAAAAACCATATAAAATACTACAAAATGAAAATTGGCGTACCTAAAGAAATCAAAGCGCAAGAAGCCAGAGTTGCATTAACCCCTGGCGGCGTTATAGATTTTATAAAAAAAGGACATACCGTTTATTTACAAACAAATGCTGGCATAAACAGTGGATTCTATGATTCTGACTACATAGCAGCTGGTGCTGAAATATTACCGGATATTGCATCTGTTTATATGAAATCTGATATGATTATTAAAGTTAAGGAGCCTATACAAGAGGAATATGCTTTGATAAGGGAAAATCAATTACTTTTTACTTATTTTCATTTTGCTTCTAACGAAACCTTAACAAAGGCAATGATAGAAAAAAAAGCAATTTGCCTTGCCTATGAAACGGTTGAACTACAAGATGGATCCCTGCCTCTTTTAATACCAATGTCAGAAGTAGCTGGTAGAATGTCTATACAAGAAGGTGCTAAATATCTTGAAAAGCCATCTCAAGGAAAAGGCATTTTACTTGGTGGAGTTCCCGGAGTTGAACCGGCAAAAGTAATGGTTTTAGGAGGGGGTATCGTTGGAATGCAAGCCGCAAGAATGGCAGCTGGATTTGGTGCAAAAGTTACTATTTTAGATCTTAACCTAAATAGATTAAGATATCTTTCAGAGACCATGCCAGCAAATGTGACCACCTTATATTCAAGTGAATATAATATTAGAAGACTAATAAAGGATACTGATTTAATCATTGGTGCAGTGCTGATACCTGGTGCAAAAGCACCAAAATTAATTACTAAGGAGATGCTCAAAGAAATGCAACCAGGTACTGTTTTAGTTGATGTGGCCGTAGATCAGGGAGGATGTTTTGAAACAACTACCGCTACAACTCATGAGAATCCAATCTTTATAATAGATGGCATTGTACACTATTGTGTGGCAAATATGCCTGGCGCGGTTCCAATGACTTCAACCATTGCTTTAACAAATGCAACGTTACCATTTGCTATTCAGTTGGCAACAAAGGGATGGAAAAAGGCCTGTCAAGATAACCCGGCATTACAACTTGGTTTGAATATTATTCAAGGCAAGGTAGTTTACAAAGGAGTATCTGATGCATTCAATTTACCCTTAACCCCATTAGAAAATTTGCTTAACTAAGTTATTTCATACCAGGAACAGGAATTAATTCCCCATTAACTTCTCTAACAATGTAAGCATCTTTAAATCCAGCCAACCTAATCTCATTTAAAACTTGTTTGACATTATTCTCAGAATAGTCCCCAATAACTTTTGCCGTGATGTTATTAGGTTTTTTATATTCTTTGATAATTCCTAAATGATTTATCATTTTAGCATCAAAAAATCTGGTATCCCTCAAAGCAACGAGTTGTATTTTATATTTTACAGATGAATCAAACGTTAAGTTTGGTTCATCTGTTTTGACTTTTGGTGTCTCAATCTGAGGATTTGGTAATACAGTTTGGGGTGGTGGCTTAATTATAACTTTGGGTTTTTCAACTTCAACCATTTCGACAGGAACCAAGTTCGTAAAACCTGGACCATTTGTTTCTTCCACAATAAAAGCTTGAGGATAACCATTTTGCTTTACTCTTTCTAAAGCTTGCAAAACCTCCTGTTGTGTTTTAAAAACACCCATTCGTATTTTGACTTGATTATCTTCTCTCTTTACATATATATCGGCGATACTCCAAAGATCACTAAACTGATTCGAAGGAGGTGTATTATTAAGCGCAACAATTTGAATAGATAAACCTTTGTTTAAATTATCTTTAAGCTCACTCTCAGACACATTTCCATTACCCTTTGATAAAAAACTTTCTCCTAAAATAGTTCTATCTCTGCCGTCAAGCGTTGTTTTAACTATTTTAGAAAAACTGGTAAAACCCTCTTTTAAAAATGATAATTTATAAGTGGCATTAGGTTTGAGTGCAAATTCAAATACACCATTGGAACTACTTTGGCTATACATTTTTTGGTTGTTCAATAAATTTTCCACTGAAACATTTACATCAGCTATTGGACGTTTAGATTGAACATCAAAAACTTGACCCAGATATATTTCACCTAATCTAATAATAGGAACAGTTAACTCTTCCGCCTCCAGGATCGATGAAGTTATTGAAAAAGTTTTAGTTGAAAATCCCTCTTTTGAAAAAGTTAAGGCACACGGTGTATTCAGATTTTCATTTAAGTTATAAACGCCTAAAATATTAGTTAACATAGCAGGTTTGTCAGCTGACTGGCAAGCACCCCACGCTATTTTCACATCAGAAACAGGCATACCATCTAAAGCATTTACTATTTTTAGTATTAACCCTGCCGATTTCTTTTTATAATTATAAATATCTTCCGCACCTAAACCACCGGTTCTATTACTAGTGAAATAACCATTATTCCCTATAGACATAAAATCAAATTCATCAAACGGAGAATTCAACGGAAGCCCGAGATTGGTTATATCAGACCAGTCATTATTTTCCTTTATAGAAACATTAAAGATATCGTATCCTCCAAATCCAGGATGCCAGTTTGATGAAAAGTATAATGTTTTACCTTGTAAAAACGGACTTATTTCATCTCCTTGAGAATTTACCTTTGGACCTAAATTAATAGGATCTGTCCAATTAGAACCTTCTCTATAAATGACATAAAGATCCATACCACCAAAACCACCTTCCATATTACTTGAGAAATAAAGTGCATTTCCATCCTTAGAAAAGAAAGGGTACCCAAATTGGGATAATCCTTGATTCAGGGATAACCCTATTTCATTTACAGCATAATTAACGTTATCGAAGGTGTAATTTCCCCACTTTAACTTTGAACTAAATCCAGATTCTGGAATTAATCGAACATTTTTCTTGGCATTAATATGTGAAAAAGCGATAAACGATTGATCCTTTGAAAGAGAAAAATGAGCTAAAGGTTGATTAATACCTTGAAAATATATTGGTTGGGGTAAACTTATAGGTTGAGATGAAAGGTTATCAATTTGGAAATTCTGAATTTTTGAATTTTTCAGGGAAGAAAAAATAATTTTCCCATTCACATAAACAGGAGAAAAATCAGCTTCTTTTGAATTAAAACCAGCCATAGAAACATTAAATTCATCTGATTTATTTCCATTCCTAAGAGCCCAATCACAAGAATTTATAAAATGATCCCCTAAGGTTTGATTAATCTGGCTATAATTAACAAATTGGTTTTTCGCTTCCCTATAATTCCCGGCAGATCTCAATGATTGTCCATAGTATAAATAAAAAGATGGAGGAAGATTACGGGCATTAACAATACTATTAAAAATTTTATTAGCCTCATAAATTTTATTACAACGCCAAAGAGATTCACCTAATTTTACTACCACTTCAAGATCACTATCCTTTTTCTTTAACGCTTCAGAATAATACCTTTGAGCTTCTAAATAAGATTTAGCATTGTAAAATTCATTTCCCTTCTGAACCAAAATTTTATAACTTTGGGATAATCCTATATATGGAACGAGCTGAAAAATAATAAAGCAAATAATAGTTGATACTAAAATTGGTGCATTTATTATTTTATTTTTGACCTTCATTATAATATTTTTAAATAAATTAAGCATTAAGAATGAAAACTGTCTCAAAAATAATCATTTATCCGATAAAATCATTAAATGGTATTTCTGTTCCTTCAGCAAAATTAACATCTAATGGGTTTTATAATGACAGGAAATTTATGCTAATAGATGTAAAAGGAAATAATATGATTACCCTGAGAGAATTTCCAACATTATATCAATTAAAATTAAGATTTATAGATCAAGAAGTGATTAAATTGGAAAACGAAAAAAATAACCAAATACCCTTAATTATAAATTTAATTAATACAGCTACAAATTCAGAAATAAAAAAAGTGAAAGTTTGGGATGATTTAATTGATGTTCAGCCATGGAATGAGGAAGCGGATGATTGGTTTTCTGAAGCGTTAGGAATTGAATGTCAATTGGTTAAAATGGCACCTGATTTTTTCCGTCAAGTTGATAAGCGTTTTGCTTCTATTGGTCAGGGAGTATTATTTTCAGATGGATTTCCATTTCTAATTTGTACGGAATCATCTTTGGAAATGTTAAACAATGAGTTAGAAAAAAAAGTTTCTATTTATCATTTCAGACCTAATATTGTCATTAAAGGGGGGTTAGCTAACGAGGAGTTTAACTGGAAATATTTAACTATCAACGATCATAAATTTAATTCTTTTAAACCCTGTGCACGCTGCCAAGTAATTAGCATAGAACCTGACAGCCAGATTATTAATGAAGAAATATTACCATTAATGTCTAAGAAGTATTTAAAAGATAAAAAAATTATATTCGGTTTAAATGCTTGTTGGGAAAAAAGAACTGGGGTTAATAGTCTTAAAGTTGGAGATTCTGTAATCTGTATTAATAAAGTAGATCTGTAATAATAAAGGCTCCCAATAATATACTTGCTAAACCATTTGAGACAAAAAAAGCTTGATTGATTTTCGACAGGTCTTTTCCATTTACTAATAAATGTTGTCTAATGAGCATTAAAATAAAGAAAGAAACGGCAAACCAGGATAAAATGCCAATATTAGGATATTGATTATCCATCATAATTATGGCAAAAAGGAGAAAAATTGCCGATAAAAAATGAGATATTCTAGAAATAAATATTGCTTTTTTTACCCCAAAATGAGCTGGAATTGATTTTAATCTAAAGGATATATCGAAGGAGGCGTCTTGAAGGGCATATATTATATCGAAGCCTCCAACCCAAAAAAATACGCTGATTCCCAATACAACAGTTAAATAATCAAACTGTCCACTGATGGACAGATAAGCCCCTATGGGTGCTAAAGATAGGCCAAGACCCAAAACATAATGACATAACCAAGTAAACCTTTTGGTATAGCTATAACCAAGTACTACCATTAAGGCAATGGGTGATAAATAAAAACATAAATTATTTATAAAGAAAGTGCTTAAAATAAAACCAATTACATTTAAAATGATAAAAAATTTGGCAGCATTGGCAGAAATTTTACCTGATGGAATTTCTCTATCTTTTGTCCTTGGATTATTTGAATCAATATTTCTGTCAATATATCGATTAAAAGCCATAGCCGCACTTCTGGCAAAAACCATTGCCAAGAGAACCAACAAAAATTTTAATAAAAAATCATTCGGGTGATATTTTATGTATGCCAGATAAAATCCGATGAAAGCAAATGGCAAGGCGAATATAGTATGGCTAAATTTAATTAGAGACAAATAGAGATTCAGCATAATACAAAAAAAGGGAACTCCTTGTGGAAGTTCCCTTTGTTATTTTAGTTTTTATTAATTTCCTTGAGGTGCAGCTCCTGAAACATCTCCTTCTAGATAAATGAAAGATTCAGGAGGATTAGTATTAGCTACAATAGTAACTCTTTTACTTTGAGCGCCACTTTTTCCATTACTATCAAAAACAACTTTAATTTCACTTGACTTGCCTGGGGCAATAGGCTCTTTTGGCCATTCTGGAACAGTACAGCCGCAGCTACTGCTCGCGTTTGTAATGATTAAAGGTTCCTTGCCAGTATTCTTAATTTTGAAATTGTGCTGAACTTTTTCACCAGCTGTAACAGTTCCAAAATTAAATCTTTCTTCAGAAAAGGTAACTGTTGTTGTAGGTCCGCTTGGTGTTTCTGAAGGCATTGCCGTTGGATCAGTTGCTGTAGCAGATGTAGTAGTTGCTTCAGGACTTAAACTATCACGGGCAGCATCTCTTACATCACCTTTAGAATCACAGCTTACTAAAAACGTTGATGCAACAAATAACATCAAGAAAAAACTATTTTTGTTCATAATCATTTTTTTAAAAATTAAGAAATCTTAAATCTTTCGCAAAAATAGGTACAATAATTCAAAATCATAAGATGTCATCTATTTTTTTTGTTAACAAGCCGTTAATTTTATTTTTTTAAGGCTGTTAAAAATGAGTTTACATCTAAAGCATTTAAGCAATATTTTTTCAACAATTTACCCTTCCTTGCCATATTGACCCCATGATGAATATCCATAATTCCTTTTATCGAATGGGCATCAGGATTTATTGATATTTGAACCTCCTTATTCATTGCATAAGGAATCCAATGCCAATCGAGATCTAATCTTCTTGGATTTCCATTTAACTCTATAGACACCTTATTTGCACTGCAAGCATCAATTATTTTTTCCATATCTAGTGGATAACCTGGCCTGGTTAATAATAATCTGCCTGTTGGATGGCCTAAAATATGGGTAAATGGATTTTCAATGGCCTTAATTAACCTTGACATAGCTCTTTCTTCATTCATTTTCAATACACTATGAACGGAAGCAATAACAACATCAAAGGTACGCAGTATATCTTCATCATAATCGAGGTCACCTGAAGATAAAATGTCACATTCTATACCTTTAAGAATTCGGAAATCATCCTTTTTTTTATTTAAGGTATCAATTTCAAGATGTTGTTGTTGAATATTTTCCCATTTTAACCCGTTGGCATAAAATGCAGCCTGAGAATGATCTGTCATAACCAAATAGGAATATCCTTCATTTTTAGCTGCATTGGCCATTTCTTCTATTGAATTAGAGCCATCGCTATATTTGGAATGGGTATGCACTACTCCTTTTATATCTGTAATCTGAATTAAATTTTCCAATAAATTTCCATCAGAAACCTCAGAAAATGCATATTCTCTCAGTTCAGGAGGAATAAATCCTGAATTTAGGAAAGTAAAAACTTCCTTTTCATTTAATAAATCTGGGGATTCGGGAGATACCAAATTGAAAGGCAGACTTTCTATAAAAAGAGTATTACCCGTATAAACCATTAATTTATTTGCAAATTTTTCCTTTTCCGAAAAATATAATTTTATTTTAAAATGGGATTTCCAACTTCCGTCTACTTGATTTGTATTTGATTCGATGACTAAAAAATCAGGAATAGGCGTAAAATCAATGTCTAATGGAAACCCATCGATGATAAATTCAATGTTCCCAGAGTAGGGTAACTTACGTTTCAGATCACCTGTTAATTCGATGGTTATAGCTGGATAAAAAGCCCTAAAAGCAGTTAAAAATTCATCCGCCTCCTTCATCAGATCAGGAAAAAGAATTAAATTTTGGTGGGCGAGAAGAAAGAGTACTTGTTTATGCAACTCATCTTGAGATTTCTGGCCGAAACCTTTCAAAGAAAGCAATCTGTTTTCTTGAATAGCATAGAGCAGCTCTCCAGGTGTTTCAATACTAAGTTCAGACCAAAGTTGCTTAATTTTCTTAGGCCCAAACCCTTTTATTTTAAGTAATTCAAGAATACCTGGCGGGGTGATTTCAATTAATTGCTGTAAAGCAGGTAATTCACCTGTTTGTAAAATGGATGTAATTTGATTTGCTATTGATTTACCAATCCCCTTAATATTTGCCATTTCAGAGGCAGGAAGATCAGATAAAGGAAGGTCTAAATTTTTAATATTTTGATAGACAAATTGATAGGATCGAATGCGAAATGGGTCTCCATCGTGCAATTCCATGAGATTTGCTAAAAGCTGGAATGTCTGAGCAATTTCTTTGTTAGTCATAAAATTTATTTACTTTTGCAAAAAAAATATATGAAACAATTAGGATTTTTAATCATTTTGGCCTCGATTTTTTCTTCATGTACTAAAGAAGTAGTTGATCAGGATATGGTTGATCAGGAAGTTATATTAAATTATTTAACTTCAAAAAGTTTAACAATGACCAAAGATCCAAGTGGAATTCATTACAATATTATTACACCTGGAACTGGGAACAATCCTTCACCAACGGCTACTGTAGAAGTAAAATATAAAGGCACTTTAACAGACGGCACTGTTTTTGACCAAACAGCCACAGGTAAAACAGCCACTTTTCAACTTTCAGGTTTAATTTCAGGCTGGAGAATTGCCATTCCTTTGTTAAAGAAGGGAGGCAAGGGAACTTTTATCATACCTTCAAACTTAGGATACGGACCTTATGGATCAGGAAGTATACCTGGAAAAAGTGTCCTAATATTTGAGATTGAACTCTTAGCCTTTTCAAATTAATCAGGCTTCTCCCCTTGTTGTAAAGTGCATTGGCGGAATATAATTATTAGCATTTGGATCAATAATTTCACCAAATTGAGATTCATATCTTTTAATATTATCAGCCATTGCACCAAGCAATCTTTTAGCATGTTGAGGGGTCAAAATAATTCTAGATTTGACTTTAGCCTTTGGTACATTTGGAACTAAAAGGATAAAATCTATCACAAATTCGGCATTACTATGTGAAATGACGGCTAAATTGGAATAGATTCCCTCTGCTATATCTTCAGATAACTCAATATTCATTGAATTCTCCATTTCCTGTAAATCCAGGTTTTCGTTTGATTTCTCCATTGATAAATTATTTAGCTTTAGATTTTTTTGCCGTTGTTTTCACCTTAAATGCATCTGGTAATTGCTTTTCAATAATCTTCTTAATAGCCTCTATATCAAATTGAGCAGCCATATCATCATCCACTTTAACCCCATCAGTTTTAGGAAAAGAAATCATTTCCTTTTTAAAACGAATAAATGGTCCCCAACGACCTCTTTCAATACTAATGTTTTGTGATTCCCATTGTTGAATGAATCTGGTGTTCTCCTTATTAATTTTAGCAATAATAAGTTCCTCCATTTCTTTTTCAGAAATAATATCGGGATTGTATTTTTTGGGAATATTGATAAAAAAATCTTTCCATTTAAGGAATGGGCCAAATCTACCTTTTCCTTTAGTAACGGGAATATTCTGGTAATTATAGACTGGGGCATCTTCCTTCTCCTTTTGATCAATTAACAAGATCGCGTCGTCCAACGTTAAAGTAAAGGGATCATTTGATTTGGGAATAGAAATGAATTTTTCACCAAATTTAACATAAGGTCCAAATTTACCTTTTCCGATAGAAACTTTTTCCTCCAGATAAGTTCCCAGGTCTCTTGGCAACGAAAATAGGAGAAGAGCCTCATCAAAAGTAAGTGTTTCGATAGACTGACCGGCTACTAAATTACCATATTTTGGTTTTTCGTCAGGTTTCAATTCATCTTGTGCTCCCATTTGCACAACAGGACCAACTCTCGTCATTCTTGTTAAGATAGTTAACCCAGTTATTGGATCTTTACCGAGAATTCTTTCCCTGGTAGGTCTTGAGGCACTTTCCATGGTTTGGACAACAAGATCATGGAAAGGGAAATAAAAATCATTTAACATCTTAGTCCATGAAATTTTCCCAAAGGCTATTTCATCAAACTTTTCCTCAATATCAGCGGTAAAGGAATAGTTCATAATTTCGACAAAATTTTCATCGAGAAAATCTGCGACTGTAATTCCCATATCTGTAGGTACTAATCTATTTTTAAAGGAACCCGTATTTTCCTTTAAAGTAAGCGTAGTAATTTTATCATTTTCAAGTTTCAATACTTGAAAAATCTGTTCAACCCCATCTTTTGATTCTTTAACCACATAACCCCTGCCCTCTTCCATAATTTTACTAATAGTAGGAGCATAGGTTGAGGGTCTACCAATACCTAATTCTTCTAATTTTTTTACTAACCCAGCTTCGGAATATCTTGAAGGGCCTCTGGTTTGTCTCTCTGTAGCTTTCATTTCTTTTAATGGAAGTTCCTGATTAACTTTAAGAGGTGGTAACATACCTTTCACTTCATCTTCGTCTTCATCATCATTAGATTCCAGATAAAGTTTTAAAAACCCATCAAATTTTAAAACTTCACCTTCTGCTTGAAGTACTGCTTTTGGAAGCGTTGAAATTCCTATTTTAACTAAAGTTTTCTCCAGAACAGCCTCAGCCATCTGCGATGCCATCGCTCTCTTCCAAATAAGTTCATAAAGTCTGGATTCATCTCTATCCCCAGATATCTGCGCTTTTTCAAAATAAGTAGGTCTTATCGCTTCGTGGGCCTCTTGAGCGTTTGCTGATTTACTTTTATATCTGCGTGGCGTTGCATATTTTGCTCCAAAAGAACTGGTAATTTCAGTTTCAATAGCTTGAATAGCTTGCTCACTTAGATTTGTTGAATCAGTTCTCATATATGAAATATGACCAGCCTCATATAATTTTTGGGCAACAATCATTGTTCGTTGAACTGAAAATCCTAATTTTCTACTCGCTTCTTGTTGTAAGGTCGAAGTAGTAAACGGAGGAGCAGGTTTTCGGGTCAGCGGTTTAACCTCAATAGACTGAATATGGTATTGAGCACCAATACATTGATTTAGAAAATCACTAGCCTGGGATATTCCTGATAATTTATTTGTAAGTTCAGATTTTAATATTACAGATTTGCCCAATTCATTAAACACAGAGAAAAAGGCTTCAACTTTAAAGAACAGTTCTGAATTGAATTGATTTATTTCTCTCTCCTTTTCGACTATTAATTTAACTGCAACCGATTGTACTCTTCCTGCCGATAGTTTTCCTTTAACTTTTCTCCAAAGGATTTCAGATAATTCAAAACCAACCAATCTATCCAGGATTCTTCTAGCTTGCTGAGCATTAACCAGATTTAAATCTAACTTTCTTGGGGATTGAATGGCCTTGGTTATGGCAGGTTTAGTAATTTCTCTGAATACAATCCTCTTTGTTTGATAAATATCAAGATTTAGCACTTCACATAAATGCCAGGAAATAGCTTCACCCTCACGATCCTCGTCCGTTGCTAACCAAACCTCATCAACCTTTTTGACTGCATCCTTTAAATCTTTTACTAACTTTAGTTTTTCAGGTGATATAATGTAATGAGGTTTAAAATCCTTGGTTACATCAACTGCACTGTTTCCTTTTTCTAAATCTCTGATATGACCATAACTTGATTTAACAGTAAAATCGCCACCCAGAAATTTTTCAATGGTTTTTGCTTTAGCGGGGGACTCAACAATAAGAAGATGTTTGGGCATAATAAAATGTTATATTCAAGAATTGATTTTTGAATCAAACCTCAAAAGTATTGTAAAAAAAATAATAATGTCAAATTAATCACTGAAATTTAGGGTTAAAATAATTTGAAAGTATTTTAATAACATATAAAGCATTGAAAAAATGATACAGTTGGATGGTTTTGCCTGTAAATATATTTATGTTGCAGCCTCAAGTCAACATGTTGGTAAAACAACTTCAACCTTGGGCATTGTAGCAAATTTACTTGCAAAAGGTTATAATACAGGTTATTGTAAACCTGTAGGTCAAAAATTTGTTTCCTTAAATGGTACTATTGCAGATAAAGACGCAGTTTTATTTTCAGAAGTTATAGGATTTAGGATGAAACCAGAAATTCATAGTCCCGTTATTTTGGGTAAGGGTGTTACCAAAGAATTTTTAGATAATCCAGGGAAATTTAATTTCGAAGAGAAATTAATGAATGCTCATAGGGAATTAAGCGAGCAATATGATATCGTGGTATATGAAGGAACCGGTCACCCGGGTGTTGGTAGTATTGTAGATTTATCAAATGCCAAAGTCGCAAAATTATTAAATGCAGGGGTAATCATGGTAGTAGAAGGCGGCATTGGCAGCACGATTGACATGTTAAATATGAACCTTTCGCTTTTTAGAGAAGAAAATGTTCCCATTTTAGGAATTATCGTAAATAAAGTTAAACCTGAAAAAAAAGAGGAAATAGAACATTATCTTAACATCAAATTAAAGCAATTGAATTTAAAATTATTAGGAGTACTTCCATACGACAATTCCCTTTCTCTCCCCATTATGGAAGCGATTAGACAAGCTGTCGAAGGCCGAGTGGTTTTAAACGAGGAATATATGAATAATAGAATCGAAGATTTTATAGCTGGCTCTCTGATAGATGCGGAAGAATTTGCAGCTACAGAAAATTTATTACTCGTTACAAGCATTAAAAGAATTGGTGAAGCTATTAAAAAAATAAGAGCGATAACGGCTGCTAAGGGACTTAAAAAATCACCTCTATCAGGCGTTATTATTACCAGTGATGGCAGGCAACATAAATGGATTGACCCGGAAGAATTAAATCTCCCCTATCTTAAAACACATAAAATACCCGTTATTACAACTTTACTTGATACTTATGGCTCAGTAGTCAAAGTAAGTAGAATTGAAGTTAAAATTAATAATCGAACCCCTTGGAAATCTAAACGTGCCATTGAACTCATTGCAGATAATGTAGATTTTGATACCCTCTTAAAAAGTATATAAACCTTTAAACTATCTTATGTTAAACGCAATTTCACCTATTGATGGCCGTTATGCCGACAAGACTAAAGAACTTTCACCTTATTTTAGTGAATACGCTTTAATAAAATATAGAGTTTATATCGAAATTCATTATCTCTTAAAATTATCAAATCAAATTTCTTTTAAAGGTTCAAACCTTATTGCATCAAACAAAGAGTCTATTTTAAACATTCTTTCGAAATTTGACCTTCATGAGGCTGAAAAAATAAAGAAAATTGAAATTACCACAAATCATGATATTAAAGCAGTTGAATATTATTTGAAAGATAAATTCAATGAAATGGGCTTAGCTGAAGTAGCTGAATGGATACATTTCGGATTAACCTCTCAGGACATTAATAATACAGCTATCCCTTTATCTATTAAAGAATATTTGGGAAATATCTATCTTCCAAACATTGAGAACCTGAGTTTAAAAATAAGGGGAATAGAAGATTCCTGGTTTAATATACCCTTGTTAGCAAGAACACATGGACAACCAGCATCGCCAACTACATTGGGAAAAGAAATGGGCGTTTTTGCGTCCCGGATCAAAGTTCAATTAGAACAACTTAAAAAAATCCCTCTCAATGGTAAATTTGGTGGAGCTACTGGAAATTTTAATGCTCATTATGTGGCATACCCAAATATAAACTGGCATATTTTTGCGGAAGAATTTTTATCTTCCATTGGATTAGAACGATCTAAACCAACCACACAAATTGAACATTATGACAATCTTGCAGCCCTTTTTCATAACCTACAACGGATTAACACCATTTTGATAGATTTTTCCAGGGACATCTGGACCTATATATCAATGGATTATTTTAAACAAAAAACAATAGCAGGAGAAATCGGATCCTCTGCGATGCCTCATAAAGTGAATCCAATTGATTTTGAAAATGCAGAAGGAAATCTAGGTGTTGCTAATGCAATTTTCCAACATTTGGCAGAAAAATTACCCATATCGCGATTGCAACGCGACCTAACAGATAGTACCGTTCTAAGAAATACAGGCGTTCCATTTGCGCATACTTTAATAGCCTTTAAATCTATAGAAAAGGGAATATCGAAATTATTAGTTCAAGAAGAAAAGATTGCGGGCGATTTAAATAATAACTGGATGGTGGTTTCAGAAGCAATTCAGACAATACTTCGCAGGGAAGGTTATCCTAAGCCTTATGAAGCATTAAAAGAACTAACTCGGGGCGTTAATCAAATTTCAGAAAAGGATATTCATCAATTTATTGAACAACTTCAAGTAGATGCCAACATTAAAAAGGAATTAAAGAATATAAGCCCTTTTAATTATGTTGGAAAAGCAGAAAAATCAATTTAAAACCCAAAATATGAAAAAGCATTTATTCTTTATTTTTTTATTGCCCTTTGTTTTATTTGGGCAAACCGGAACAATCTCTTTAGAAAAATTAAAAGAGATTGCCGTTGTAGATCAAAAAGTTATGATGCCTATGAGAGATGGTATCAGACTTGCCACTGATATTTACAGACCTAAAAGTCCTGGTAAATATCCAGTTATTCTCTCAAAAACACCTTATAATTTCAATCAATGGATTGATGGTAAGGAAATGATCAGGCAATATGAAGCAGCTTATGATGCGGTAAAAAAAGGGTATGTTTTTATAGTACAAAATGAAAGAGGACGCTTTTTTTCAGAAGGTGTCTGGGATATATTGGGTACCCCGACGACCGATGGATATGATGCATTCACCTGGATTTCTTCACAGGAATGGTCTAATAAAAAAATAGGAACAATAGGCTGCTCTTCCACTGCAGAATGGCAAATGGCTGTCGCATCACTGGATCACCCTGCGCATACCGCATTAATACCTCAAGGATTTGGTGCAGGTGTTGGAAGAATTGGAAATTTGTACGAACAAGGAAACTGGTTTAGAGGAGGTGCTCAGCAAATGTTATTTACATCATGGCTTTACGGTGTTCAAAATGACCGCGTCAGGCCAATGTTTCCTGTAGATATCACACAAGAAGAATTAATCAGAGTATCAAGAAATTTTGATTTAGCCCCAGAAAGCCCAAAGGTAGATTGGACAGTTGCTCTTAAACATCTGCCAGTTCAAGATATTATTAAAAATGTAGATGGACCAGTTGGCATTTATGAGGATATGATTCGCAGAAAACCAAATGATCCTAAGTGGTATCAAGGAGGACTTTTCCATGACAATATGGCATTTAATAAGCCATCCTATTGGTTTGTATCCTGGTATGATGTGGCATCTACGCCAAACATAGCTTTATTTAACCTCTTAAGAGATAAATCAAAGTTTCCAAAAGCAGCCGATAATCAATACCTTGTTATTGCACCTACCCTACATTGTTCCTTCAAAAGAGCTACAGAAAACACCATTGTTGGCGAAAGAAGTATGGGAGATGCCAGACTTGATTATGATGCATTGACTTACAGCTGGTTTGATTACTGGTTAAAGTCGGAAGAAAATGGGATTAAAAATAAAATGCCAAGGGTGCAATATTTCACAATGGGATCTAATAAATGGCAACAAAGTGAAACATGGCCTCCTGTTGAATCAAAGCCTACTACTTACTATCTTAACAGTGCTGGTAAAGCAAACACCAGAAATGGAAATGGTAGCCTGTTACTGGCAGCGCCTAAAGCTGATCAACCTGATGAATTTGTTTATGATCCTGCCAATCCAGTACCTTCTTTTGGAGGAAATGTTTGTTGTATTGGAAATGCTATTCAAGGTGGATCTTTTGACCAGCAAACGATGGAATTAAGAGAAGATATATTGGTGTATTCCACCCCTCCATTAACAGAAGATGTTGAAATTAGTGGCTTTATTGAATCTATTCTTTTTGTTTCATCTGATGCTAAAGACACAGATTTTACCTTAAAATTAATTGATGTTTATCCTGACGGGAAGGCTTATAATCTTGATGAAACCATACAGAGAGTAAGATATAGAGAAGGTTATGACAAGGAAGTTTTTATGGAAAAAGATAAAGTTTATGAAGTGAAACTTTCTGCTCTTTCAACCAGCAACTTTTTTCCAAAAGGACATCAGATTAGAATTGAAATTTCAAGCAGTAATTTTCCACGTTTTGATAGAAACCTAAATACAGGTGGAAATAATTATGATGAAAGTAAAGGGCTTATTGCTAAAAATAAAGTTCATCATAGCTCAAAATATCCATCAAGAATAATTTTACCCTTGATAAAAAAATAATTACTAAAGAAATTCTTGTCCCGAACTAATAAGTTCGGGATAAGTAATTCTTTGATGATAAAAGGTCTTTATATAATCTTTAAATACTTCTTTACAAATTTCCAGTTCTTCAAAGGATAACCTAGATTCTTGAAATTGACCAAGTTTAATTTTATTTTCTATCAGTCTGTCTATTAGACCAAACATATCATTCTCTGTGGGATTTTTCAGACTGCGGCAAGCGGCTTCTACCGTATCTGCCAACATAACAATAGATTGTTCTCTGGTTGATGGTTTCGGACCTGGATAAGTGAAATCAGCATCATTTCCCTGGCAATCCTCTGAAGAAGATTTAAACTTCCTATAAAAATATTCCACTTTAGTTGTTCCGTGATGCGTTCGTATGAAGTCAATGATAACATGAGGTAAACGGTGCTTTTTACCTATTTCAATACCGTCATTAACATGTTTAATGATGAGTTCCGCACTTCTATTAAAGGATTGATTTTCGTAGGGATTCACACTTTGCATGTTTTCATTAAAATATTCAGGATTTATCATTTTACCAATATCATGGTATAATCCTCCTACTTTACATAATAAACTGTTAACGTGAATTTTCTGCGCTGCTAATTCAGCTAAATAACTTACTTGTATAGAATGCTGATAAGTTCCTGGTGCTTTTTCAGCTAACTCTTTTAATAAAAAATTATCTAAACTTCCCAACTCCATTAATGAAAATGAAGAAGTAAAAGAAAATAATTTCTCTAAAACCGGAATGATTAAATAGGTAACAAGTAATAAAAATGTTTGAATAAAGACTAAAAAAAATAAATAACCAAATGAATGACCTAAAGATGAATTCATCAGTTTCAAACTTCCTAATAATATAAAGGAAGCGATGTTAACTATAAAAACACTTCCAATAATAAAAAGCGGTTTTTTGCTGCCAAAAGGAAGAAATATAATTAATAACCCAATGAAAATTTGTAAAAACAACCATTCAGCTGGGGTACTTAAGAATAGAGAAATAATTAATAAGGCCGATAGGTAAATGGCAAATGATAGACTTTGATTATAGAAATAATTATTCACCAATAATATAATTCCAAAAGGAAGGGTATATAATAAATCATCATTAAACTGACGGAGAATATTTGCAAAAAGAACAAAAAGAGGAATCCAGCCTAACAAAAAAAAGACAGATCCAGGTAAAGTTTCGTCAACTTTTAAGGATTGAAAAATAACAAGAGTAAGCAAGGAGAAAATACAAACTAGTATGGTAGTTAATCCGAGGAGATTATAGAAATCAACTGTATTAAATACTTCAAAATACACAAATAAAGAGAAAACGATTAATCCCGTGAAGATTATTATAGATAAAAGGCGAAATGTATTTACCGAAAAAACTGTATTTGAAGGCATATTTTAAATTGCCCTACAAATTTATAAGAAATTAAAAGAAATCAAAATTTATTTTAGGTCGCTTTCCAAACGATTTCTTTCACGTTAAGCTTTTTCGAATGATATCTGGCTAAAGTAAATAAATAGTCAGAAAATCGATTTATAAAAGCAAGTATTTGATTATCAATGGGCTCTATTTCCGAAAGTGAAACAATATTTCTTTCCACCCTTCTACAAACCACACGTGCAAGATGACAATATGAAATGGTAAGATGCCCCCCAGGTAAAATAAAATTAGTCAATGGAGATAAAAGAGCATCCATTTTATCAATTTCATTCTCCAGTTTATTTAACAAACCTACTTCAAGTTCAGGCGCTTTAAAGGAACTACCAGCAGGAGTTGCCAATTTAGATCCAACGACAAACAACTGATTCTGAATGTACCTCAGAAACTGAATAGTTGATTCTTCCTCCATCAAATCAGCTAAGAGCCCTATCCAGGCATTTAACTCATCAACACCACCATAGGCTTCAATTCGAATATTATTCTTTAAAATTGGGTTTCCCCCGAACAGAGATGTTTTACCCAAATCTCCATTTTTGGTATATATCTTCATAATAATCAAAAAAATTACACAGGATTTTGAAAACTTTGAATTGATTGATTGATGACATCACTTTCAATGAAGCCATCTTTAAGTTTAACAATTCTATGAGCATGTGCAGCAATGTCAGGTTCGTGAGTCACTAAAATAATGGTATTTCCAGCCTTATGAATCTCATCAAAAAGTTGCATAATTTCATAAGAAGTTTTGGAGTCCAGATTACCGGTAGGTTCATCGGCAAGTATAATAGAAGGATTATTAACTAGGGCTCTGGCGACGGCCACTCTTTGTCTTTGACCACCAGAAAGTTCATTTGGTTTATGATCCATCCTATCTTTTAATCCCACAGCCGCAAGCATTTCTTCCGCCTTTTTAAGTCTCACACTTTTAGGAATACCTGCATAAACAAGAGGCAAAGCAACATTTTCTAAAGCAGATAGTCGGGGCAATAAATTGAAGGTCTGAAAAACAAACCCAATTTCCTTATTCCTTACAACAGCTAATTCCGTATCACCCATATTAGCCACATTACTGCCATTCAAGACATAAATTCCAGAAGACGGAGTATCAAGACAACCTAGGAGATTCATCAAGGTAGATTTTCCTGAACCAGAGGGACCCATTAAAGCTACGTACTCATTTTTATAAATATTAAGGCTTGCTGACTGCAATGCTTTCACTTCAGTATCGCCCATGATATAAGTTTTCCGAAGGTTTTCAAAGGAAATAAGGGGCTCTTTTTTCATTTTAGTTTATTTAAACTTACTTGTTATTCAATTTAATAACCCTAGGCACACTAAAAAAGTTTTCATGTGCTTCAGGTGCGTTACTTAATGCTTTTTCAGTAGAGATTAAATTTTCTGTTTCGTCTTCTCTCCAAATATTTACCTCATCATTTATATAAATCATGGGTTCAACATTTTGAGTTGGCAATTCTCTTAATTTCTCAACTAATTTTAACATATCTGATAAATTAGTAATCATTGCATTTCGCTCTTCTTCCGACAACTGCAACCTACTTAATTCTTCAAGTTTCAAAATTAAGGTTTTGTCTATTTTCATAACAAGTTTATAGAAGTTTATAGCTATTTATTCGTCAAACGCACAAATATAGAACAAAGCTGGAAATAAATTTTTGGGAAGGTGTCAACCTTGTTGTATTTTCGCGGCATAATTAATCAGGAGCTAAAAACTAAACCCTTGGAATTAATCCCTCAAATTAAACATGTTGCCATTGCAGGTAATATCGGTGCAGGAAAAACAACCTTATGCTCTCAGTTAGGAAAGCATTTTGGTTGGCAGGTACATTATGAAAGTACAGATGATAATCCTTATTTGGTTGATTTTTATACCGATATGAGAAGATGGTCTTTTAATCTTCAGATATATTTTCTACATACCCGATATAATCAGATCATGCAAATATTAAATGGAGATATTACCGTGATACAAGATCGCACCATCTATGAGGATGCCAATATTTTTGCTCCAAATCTGCATGATATGGGTTTGATGACTGGAAGGGATTTTAAAAATTATACCTCTCTTTTCCAGTCTATGACCGAGAATATACAACCTCCAGATCTATTGATTTATTTGAAAGCAAGTATTCCCACATTGGTAGATCATATCCAAACAAGAGGAAGGGACTATGAGGGTAGTATTAGTATTGATTATTTAAAAAAACTAAATGAAAGATACGAAAATTGGATTAGTCAATATAAATTGGGTAGATTGTTAATTATATCAACAGATGAGCTGGATTTTGTCAATAAACAGGAAGATTTAGGCGCAATAATTCAATCTGTTAGAACTCAATTACACGGTTTATTCTGAAATATACAAAAATGAATCCTCAAAATTATCAAGATATAATTAAAAATATTTCTCCTTTTGGCGCTAAATTAATTGTAGTCTCCAAATATAGAAGTTACGATGAAATTGAAATTGTTCGAGGTTGGGGCCAAAAGATATTTGCTGAAAATAGAGTCCAGGAATTAGTTTCCAAAAGAGATTTACACGGCAATGATATTTCTTGGCATTTAATTGGAACTTTACAAAAAAACAAAGTTAAAGCTATTATTCCTGGTGTTGATTTGATTCATTCCGTTGATTCTCTGTCTTTATTACAAGAGATCAACAAACATGCTAAAAATAATCATATTATCCAAGATTGCCTCATTCAATGTAAAATTGCAGCAGAAGATACAAAACAAGGATTTTTAGCTCAGGAAGTACATGAAATATTATCATCTAAAGAATTTGAAGATATTAAAAATATCCAAATCAGGGGGGTCATGGGAATGGCTACAAATACAGAAAATAAAACCCAGATTCGAATTGAATTCAAGCAACTAAGACAATTTTTTGATGAATTAAAACGAGATTATTTTTCAAATAATAATTCCTTCAATGAAATTTCATGTGGTATGTCTGATGATTACCTGATTGCCCTGGAGGAAGGTAGCACCTATGTAAGAATAGGTAGTTTAATATTCAATTAATAAAGTATTTCAATGATTTTTTATTCCAGATTTTCCTGTTTCATTATGCTGACCTTATTGATTTTAGGTTGCAAGACTAATAAAAACCACTCATTTAATTTAGAGGAAAATCAAAAAGAAAAGCAGGAACATCCGACTAATATCATTTTACTTATTGGAGATGGAATGGGATTAACCCAAATTTCAGCTGCTATGTTTAGCAATAATGACAGATTAGCT
>Ga0114981_10000026_pt1 | contig 74452 bp, 71 predicted proteins | sample S_140806_MF_Meta_FD_87028 | JGI IMG/M metagenome (GOLD analysis project Ga0114981, IMG submission 87028) | Freshwater microbial communities from Lake Simoncouche, Canada to study carbon cycling - S_140806_MF_MetaG | ecosystem: Environmental > Aquatic > Freshwater > Lake | place: Lake...
CCCGGCCCGCTAAGGAGACGCCGATGTTCGGCCTCGCCAATCCCGACCGCTTCCTGCGCTTCACCCGCCCGCTGACGCCGGTGCTGTGGGCGGCGGCGGCCGTGCTGCTGGTCGTCGGGACCTGGTTCAGCTTCACCGCACCCGAGGACTATCAGCAGGGCGACACGGTGCGGATCATGTTCGTCCATGTGCCCGCAGCCTCGGTCGGGCTGATGATCTATGGCGCGCTCGGCGTGTCCAGCTTCTTCGCCCTGGTGTTCCGCCACCCCCTGGCCGACGCCGCCGCCCGCGCCGCCGCCCTGCCGGGCGCCGCCTTCACCGCCCTGGCCCTGGCGACCGGCAGTCTGTGGGGCAAGCCGATGTGGGGGGCCTGGTGGGCCTGGGGCGATGCCCGGCTGATGTCGGTGCTGATCCTGTTCCTGTTCTACATCGGCTATATGGCCCTGCGGGCCTCGATCGATGACGAGGCGAAGGCGACGCGCGCCGCCGCCGTTCTGGGGCTTGTCGGCCTGATCAATCTGCCGATCGTCAAATTCTCGGTCGACTGGTGGAATACCCTGCACCAGCCGGCCTCGCTGCTGCGCGCCGAAGGACCGGCGATGCCGGCCGTCTATCTGACGCCCCTGCTGATCATGATGGCGGCCTGGGGAGTCCTGTTCCTGGCCATCTGGCTGACCGCGATCCGCACCGAGATCGTGCGCCGGCGGGTGGTGTCGATCCGCGCCCGCAGGGCGCTGGAGGCCTGATCATGCTTGACCTCGACATGGGCCGTTACGCCGCCTTCGTCTGGCCCGCCTGGGGCCTGAGCGCGATCGTCCTGGCCGCACTCGCCGCCCGCGCCGCCCACGCCGCGCGCCGCTGGTCGGCAGAGCTGAAAAGGCTGCAGGACGAGCCCGGCACGACAGAGTCCCAACCATGAGCCGCTGGCTGTCCATCGTCCCGCTTATCGTCCTCGCGGCATTGGCCGCGCTCTTCATCGGCTGGTCGCTCAAACGCGATCCGTCGATCAAGCCCGACGCCCTCATCGGCCAGCCCATTCCCGAGACCGTCCTGCCGATGTTGACGGGTGACCAGCCCGGGCCGGGCCATCTCGATTTGAAGACCGCCGGTGTGGGCAAGCCGATGCTGGTCAATGTCTTCGCCAGCTGGTGCGCGCCGTGCCGGGCCGAACATCCCAACCTGATGGCCCTGGAGGCGCGCGGCGTAGCTGTGGTCGGCGTGGCCTGGAAGGACGACCCGGTCGCCACCCGCGCCTTCCTCGACGAACTGGGCGACCCCTATGCCATGGTGCTGGTCGACCGGGACGGCCGGGCGGGTCTCGACCTCGGCATCACCGGTGCGCCGGAGACCTTCGCCGTCAATGCGATGGGCCAGGTCGTGGCCAAGTCGACCGGTCCCCTGCTCGACCCGGCCGAGATCGAGCGTCTGGTCGCGGCCATACAGGCTCCCGCCCGGCCCCTGCCGACGGCCACACCACGCGAGCCGGGGCGTTAACCTCTTTCCGACAGTTTTCGTTAACCCTGCGGGCATGAGCACGATTCGATCCGGCCTCCCGTCCGTCCAGTTCCCGCCCCAACCCGCCGCCCTGCCTCCGGTGCGCGCGGCACGATCGGATTTCTTCAGGGCGGCCCTGGAGGCGGTGCAGGCCGGCGGGCCGGAAACGGTTGCGCGCGACACCGCCCCCTCGTCCGCGTCGGCCGTTCAGGAGGAGCGTTCCCCGCGCCCCGGTGCCCTGCTTGACATCCGGGTCTGACGGTCGCCGATCCGTTCGGCCTTCACGCGAAAATGAGCGGCGCGATTTCGCCGGGCGTGGTTAATCTCTGCGCCATGCGCACGAGGGGCTGGATCATCCCTGTGGCGGCCCTTGCGGCCGCCCTTGTCGCGGCAGGGTCCGTGGCCCAGCCGTCGTCGGCCCGCGCCGTCCGGACGGCGGCACCGCCTGAGCCCGTCGTCATTGAACTGTTCACCGCCCAGGGCTGCGCCGACTGTCCGGAGGCCAATGCCCGGCTTGAGTCCGTTGCGACCGAACCCGGCGTCATCGCCCTGACCTATGCTGTCGATTACTGGGACTATCTGGGCTGGGAGGACACCTTCGCCCGACCCGAGTTCGCCCAGCGCCAGCGCGCCTATCGCAAGCCCCTGAGATTGCGGGACGTCGCGACCCCGCAGATCGTCATCGACGGTCGCCGCCAGGTCGTGGGCGCCGGGGTACCGGCCCTGCAGAGCGCCATCGACGAGGAAGCCGCCAGGCGCGTGTTTCCGCCCGAGATCGAGTTTCGCACAGGTGGCGACCGCGTCGGCGTCGGCTCCGGCCGCGCGCCCTCGGGTGGTGCCGAGGTTCTGGCGGTGACCTTCACCCCCGGCCCGCAGGAGGTCCTGATCGGTCGGGGGGATAACCGCGGCCGCACGGTGCGACACATGAATGTGGTGCGCTCGGTCCGGACCCTGGGCGAATGGACCGGCCGGCCCGCCCTCTATGCCCTGCCGGACGCCAACGGATCAGGCCTGGCCGTAGCCATTCTGGTCCAGGCGAAGGACGACCGGCGCATCCTGAACGGGGCCGTTCTCCCGGCGCACTGATCCGTCGGTCTCACGACCCGGCACCGGGCGATCAGGCCCCCGCCTTCCGCGCGAAGCTCATCGCGCCAGCGGCCAGCATCGGCACCTGGGCGGCCATGGCCCTGGCATGGGACGAGGCCGCCGTGCCGTCGCGCACCCGCCCGGCAATGCCCTGGCAGATGGCCGCCAGCCGGAACAGATTATAGGCCAGCAGCCAGTCCAGATTGGCCGGCGCCGTCCCGGTCAGCTTCGCATAGCGCTCTACCATCTCCGCCACCGACGGGATCCCCAGGGCCTCGAGATCGGCACCGGCCAGCCCGTTGCGCGCTGTCGCCGGAATCACCCAGGCGATCAGCAGATAGGAGAAGTCCGCCATCGGATCGCCGAGGGTCGACAGCTCCCAGTCCAGCACGGCCCGGACCTGAGGCCCGTCAGGGGCCAGGATCATGTTGTCGAGCCGGAAGTCACCGTGGACGATCCGCGTTGGCCCGTCCGGCGGCAGGGTGGACGGCAGGAATTCGATCAGCCGGTCCATGGCCGGGATCGGATCGATCTCCGAGGCCCGATACTGTTTGGTCCAGCGCCCCACCTGGCGCTCGAAATAGTTTCCGGGCCGTCCGTAGTCGGACAATCCGATGGCGGCGGGATCAAAGGCGTGCAGGGCGGCCAGGGTATCGACCTGGCTTTCATAGATAGCGCGGCGCTGGGCCGGCTCCATCGCCGGCAGTTTCAGGTCCCACAGCACCCGGCCTTCGACCTTGTCCATGACGTAGAACATCGAGCCGATGACGCTGTCGTCCGTGCACAGGGCCCATGGCCGGGCGACCGGATAGCCCTGTCTGTGCAGGGCCGAGATGACGGTAAACTCACGGTCGACAGCATGGGCGCTGGGCAGCAGATTACCGGGCGGCTTGCGACGCAGCACATAGGCACCGGTCGGCGTCACCAGCTCATAGGTCGGGTTCGACTGGCCGCCCTTGAACTGGCGCAGCGTCAGCGGACCGCTATAGCCCTCGACATGGGCCTTGAGCCATTGGTCCAGCGCCGCTTCATCAAGCGCATGGCGGGGATCGACCTCCCGGGTGCCGGAGAAGGTGGACTGGGCGTCTTCGAGGATGGGCTGGGTCATGCGTCTTCCGGGTGAGCGGCGATGATGGCCGCGCGGACCGCGCTGCGCCAGCCCTTCAGCAGCCGTTCGCGCACTTCCGGTGCCATATTCGGCGTCCAGCGCGCGGGGGCCTCGACCGGATGGTCCTCCAGATCGCCGATCAGGCCGATTCCGAGCGCCGCCAGTTTGGCTGCGCCCAGGGCCGTCATCTCCTGAAACGCCGGTCGTTCGACCACCACGTCGCAGATGTCGGCGACGAACTGCATGGCGAAGGCATTGGCCGTGACGCCGCCGTCGACCTTGAGCACCTTCAACCGCGGGGCCCCGTCCTTTTCCAGCGCATCGAGAAGGTCGCGGGCTTGATAGGCCAGCGATTCCAGCGCCGCGCGGACGAAATGGGCGGGTCCACTGTCGCGCGTCAGGCCGATGATGGTCCCGCGCGCCTCCGGCTCCCACCAGGGTGCCCCCAGGCCGGTAAAGCCGGGCACCAGATAGACCCCGTCATTGTCCGTCAGCGCCCGGGCCATGGCCTCTGACTCGCCCGTGGCGGTGAGCACCTTCAGACCGTCGCGCAGCCACTGGATCGCCGAGCCGGCCGAAAAGATGGAGCCCTCGAGGGCGTATGCAACATCGTCACCGACCGCATAGCCCAGGGTGCCGAGCAGCCGGCTGGCCGAGCCGACCGGCTCACCCCCCACATTGGCGACCAGAAAGGCCCCGGTGCCAAAGGTGAGCTTGGCGTCCCCGGCCCTGAGCGCGCCATGGCCGACCAGGGCCGCCTGCTGGTCCCCCGCCGCGCCGTGGATCGGCAGGGCCGCCCCGAACAGGGACGGGTCGCATTCACCGAGAGGGTCCGTGCAGCCGCGGATCTCCGGCAAGACCGCCATCGGGACGTTGAAAAGGGCCGCAAGATCGGGCCGCCAGGTGCGGGTAGCGAGGTCCATCAGCGAGGTGCGGCTGGCATTGGTGGCGTCGGTGACGTGGCTCGCGCCGCCGGTCAGCTTCCAGATCAGCCAGGTCTCGATGGTGCCGACCTTGACCTCGCCCTTCGCCGCCCGCGCCCGCGCACCCGGCACGGCGTCCAGCAGCCAGGCGAATTTCGAGGCCGAGAAATAGGGGTCGAGGATCAGGCCGGTCGCCGCCTGCACCATCGGCTCATGCCCGGCGGCGGCCAGGGCACCCGTGACATCCGCCGTGCGCCGGTCCTGCCAGACGATGGCACGGTGCAGGGGCTCGCCGGTGGCGACGTCCCACAGCACCGAGGTCTCGCGCTGGTTGGTGATGCCGATGGCCGCGAACCGCCCGACCCCGCCGGCCTGCTCGATCACCGCGCGACAGGTCTGCAGCGTCGCGGCCCAGATTTCGGCGGCGTCATGCTCGACCCAGCCCGGATGCGGAAAATGCTGCACCAGCTCGACCTGGCTGACCGCGACGGGCCGCAGGCCGCCCTCGGGCGCAGCCTCAAAGGCGATGGCCCGGGTCGAGGTTGTGCCCTGGTCAATGGCAAGGATGAGGCGCTTCATCCGGGCAGGTTAGAGCGCCCTTCCGCAGACTCAACCGGTCATCGCGGCGAAGCCGCAAGCCGATCGATTGGGTTTGCCGCCGGGAGGTTCTTCACGAAGGACACCAAGGGGTCACGAAGGACACGAAGGCAGCCGTGACCGGCGCAGGTCCCTTTGTGCCCTTCGTGGCTTCTTCTTCGTGGTCTTTGTGATGAACCAGCCAGCGGTGAGGCCGGGACTGGAAGCCCGGCTTTCGCCGGGATGGCGAGCCCGCTATGGATTGACGATGCACACCGCCTCCTTCGCCGGCGTTCGCGACGCCGCCCGCCAGATCGCCGGACAGGCCGTCCGCACCCCCCTGATCGAAAGCCCGGCGCTGAATGCCCGGGCCGGGGGTCGCGTACTGCTCAAGGCGGAAACCCTGCAGCGGGCCGGGGCCTTCAAATTTCGCGGGGCCTGGAACCGCATCAGCCGGCTGACGGAAGAGGAAAAGGCGCGCGGTGTCGTGGCCTATTCGTCCGGCAATCACGCCCAGGCCGTGGCCTGCGCGGCGCAGATCCTCGGCATCGAGGCCATCATCGTCATGCCCGCCGACAGTCCGAAGGTGAAGGTCGAGGGCGTGATCGGCTTCGGCGGCGAGGTGCGGATGTACGACCGCTATACCGAGAGCCGCGAGGCCATCGGTGAGGAGATCGCAGCCTCCAAGGGCTCCATCCTCGTCCGTCCGTTCGACGATCCCTTCGTCATAGAGGGCCAGGGCACGACCGGGCTGGAAATCCTCGAACAGGTCGACGCGCCGCTGGACCAGCTGCTGTGCGGAGCCTCGGGCGGCGGGCTGATTGCGGGCATCAACCTGTCGATGGAGGCCCTGTCGCACGAGACCCGGGTCATCGGCGTCGAGCCCGAGGCCTATAATGACACCCTGCTGTCACTGGCGGCGGGCGAGCGGTTGACCCACGCACCGGTCGAACGGCCCTCGATCTGCGACGCCCTGATGACCGACCGGCCGGGCGAGCTGACCTTCCCGATCAATCAACGACTGACCGGGGTTGTGACCGTCTCGGACGCCGAGGTGGCCGAGGCTGTTCGCTATGCCTTCAAGTGGCTGAAGCTGGTGGTCGGGCCGGGCGGGGCCGTCTCGCTGGCCGCCGTCCTGGCCGGCAAGGTCGAGACCGTTGGCCTGACCACCGCCGTCGTCCTGTCGGGCGGCAATGTCGACCCGTCCCTGTTTTCCGCCATTATCGAAGACCGTTTCACCCCCGGAGCCTGACACCATGACCGACCGTAAGGGCCTGCCCACCCCCGTCGCCGACCTGCCCGGCCTGATCGGTCAGGAGATCGGCGTCAGCCGCTGGATCACGGTCGACCAGGCCCGGATCGACGCCTTCGCCGAGATCACCGAGGACCGGCAGTTCATCCATATCGACCCGGTCGCGGCGGCGCAGACCCCCTTCGGCGGCACCATCGCCCACGGCTTCCTGACCCTCAGCCTGCTGTCGGCCATGACCTATGACGCCGTCCCGCCGCTGGAAGGCGTGGTGATGGGGGTCAACTACGGCTTCGACAAACTCCGCTTCCTCGCCCCCGTTCCGGCCGGATCTAACGTCCGCGGCCGGTTCAAACTTTTGTCCGCCGAAGACAAGGGCGGCGGCCGCTGGCTGCTGAAACACGAGGTCACGGTCGAGATCGACGGCGCCGACAAGCCGGCCCTGATCGCGGAATGGCTGGGGATGCAGGTGGTGGGCGGGTGAATCTTGATTTGGACCACTGATTGGTCCATATTTTGGCCATGACCCACGTCGCCATATCGGAAGCCAAAACTCATCTGACCGATCTCGTGCGTCGCGCGGAAGGCGGAGAGGACGTGGTCCTGACCCGCCATGGCAAGGAGATCATTCGCCTTGTCCCCGTGCGCGGCCCAGGCAAACTGCGAGAACAGAGAGCCGCGGCGATCCGCGCCGCCCAGGCCTTGGTCGGCGATCTTCCGCCTGACTTCGACGCGGCGCGCAGTCAGGACTTCCTCTATGATGACGAGGGCCTGCCGGCTTGATCGCTGTCGACACCTCGGCCCTGATCGAGGTCCTGGCGCGTCAGCCGCTAGGCCCGCGCTGCATGGACGCGCTGCTGGACAACCGGCTCATGATCTCGGCGGCAACCTTGACGGAGACACTGATTGTGGGGTCACGCGAGGAGTTCAGGGCGGCCATCCGGCCGTTCCTTGCGGAACTGAATCTTGAAGTCATCCCGGTGGATCAGGCATTCGCCGAGCGCGCAGCCGACGCCTATCGCCGCTGGGGCAAGGGCTTCCACACCGCCTACCTGAACTACGGCGACAGCTTCAGCTATGCCTTGGCGGAGATGTATGGCTGTCCGCTGCTCTATGTCGGCAATGACTTCGCGCAGACGGACATCAGGAGCGCGTTGGGCTGACCGATGAGGCGGCGGCCGCGACCGACGGCGCAAACCGGCCGGCCTTGATCGCGGAGTTGCCGGGGATGCAGGAGGTGGGCGACTAGCCCTCCCCCAGACACCTCAGCGCCACTTCCAGGTTCCGAAGCCCGTCCTCGCCGGTCACAGCCGGCGGTTCGCCCGTGCGGATGGCATGGGCGAAGGCTTCCAGCTCCTTCTTAAGGGGCTCGGCGGGCCAGCTCATGACGCCGCGTGTCGAATAGCTGCCGTCCGGCTGCTGGCCGAAATACTCCGTCACCTGACGGCTCATCAGATCGGCGACGACGAATTTGTTCTGGGTTGCGACCTGCAGGGTGCGGACCTTGTACGGCGTGACCCAGTTCGTCGTGATGTGGGCGATGGTCCCGTTGGCCAGCCGGAACTGCAGCAGGGCCGTGTCCTCGCGGTCAGCCTTGGTCCGGGCCAGCTGGGGCTGGACCTCGACAATCTCGGACTCCGTCAGATGCCGGATGATGTCGATGTCGTGCACCGCCAGGTCGATGACCACCCCGACCTCGCCCATGCGCGGCGGGAAGGGGCCGACGCGCGTGATCTGGATCGAGATGACATCCTCGCCGTCGATGGCGCGCTTGACCGCCTCGACCGCCGGATTGAAGCGCTCGACCTGGCCGACCATCAGCACCCGGCTGTTGGCCCTGGCGGCGTCGATCATCCGCTGGGCGTCGACCACGGTGGCGGCGATCGGCTTTTCGACCAGCACATGGATGCCCGCCTCCAGCAGGGCCACGCCGAGGTCGGCATGGTGGCGGTTGGGTGTGGCCACCACAGCGGCGTCCAGACCGGCAGCGACGAAGTCGGCGGCCGTGGTGAACGCCGTGGCACCATAGAGGCCGGCGACCCCGTCAGCGGTCGCAGCATCCGGGTCGAACACCGCCGTCAAATCGAAATCGCGGATGTCCGACAGGACGCGCGCATGGTTGCGGCCCATGACGCCGACGCCGGCGACGCCGACCTTCAATGCGGGGAGAGGCTGGGTCATGCGACGATCCCTAGCGGAAGCCGGCGACGGCCGCGATGATTGTATCCTGTGTCGCCTCGTCCAGATCCGAATGCATCGGCAGGCTGAGGACCCGCTCCTTGAGCCGTTCCGTGACCGGCAGGCTGCCGGGTCCCTTGGAGAACCGGGCATAGGCGGGCTGCAGATGCATGGGCACCGGATAATAGACGGCCGTGGGAACGCCCTGGTCCTTCAGATGGGCCACCAGGCCGTCACGGTCCTCATGTTCGATGGTGTACTGGGCCCAGACCGAGACCCCCCCGTCGATCACAGTCGGAACCCGGGCGACATGGGGGGCCAGACCCGCGTTGTAGCGATCCGCGATCGCGTTCCGCCAGCCGATCTCGTCGGCAAAGACATTCAGCTTCTCGATCAGGACGGCGGCCTGGATGGTGTCGAGCCGGCTGTTCATGCCGATGCGCATGGCAAGGTATTTCGGGTCGTGGTCGAAGGTCTGGCCGTCCTTCAGGTCCTTGGCGACGACCTTGCCGTGGACCCGCAGCGAGTCCATTTCCTGGGCCAGATCATCATCGTCCGTCAGCACCGCCCCGCCGTCGCCGTAGCAACCCAGCGGCTTGGCCGGGAAGAAGCTGGTGGTGGTGATGTCGGCCCATTTGATGGGGTGATGGCCGTTCAGGGTGCAGCCGAAACCCTGGGCCGAATCGGCGATCAGCTTGAGGCCGTATTTGTCGCAGATCGCCCGGATGGCCGGATAGTCGGCGGGCTGGCCGAACAGGTCGACGGCGATGACCACGCGGGGCCTGAGACGGCCCTCCTTCAGCGTCGCCTCGATCGCCGCCTCCAGCTGGACCGGGTCCATGTTGAAGGTGTGGGCATCCACATCCACAAACACCGGCGTGGCCCCCAGCCAAGGCACGACCTCGCCCGTGGCGGTAAAGGTGAAACTGGGACAGAAGACGGCGTCGCCGGTGCGGATTCCCCAGGCGATGAGGGGCAGGATCAGGGCGTCGGTGCCGTTGGCGCAGCCCAGGGCGTGTTTCGCCTGGCCGAAGGCCGCCAGATCGGCCTCGAACTGCCGCACCTGCGGACCCATGACCCAGGCCCCGCCGACCACCGCCGCCTGCACGGCGGCCTCGATCCTGCCGTTGAGGCGAAGGCGCTGGGCCTGAAGGTCGATAAAGGCAATGCTCATGATCGGACGATCTCCGGGCGCGCGGATGGGGCGGCGCGCGTTCAGCGCCGCCGGGGATGCGGCCTCCTACCAAATCGACTGCGGCAAAGCCAAATCCTGTTCCGTCACTTAGCGTGACGGGTTGCAACGACCGGGTGCTGAGGCGTATGCCCGGAAATCATGAGCTCCGGCATTCCTGCCGTCTTCCTCGATCGCGACGGCGTGCTGATCGAGGACACCGGCTACCCCCATCTGGAAGAGCATCTGCGCCTCATGCCCGGCGCAGCCGAGGCCGTGCGACAGCTCAACAAGCTCGGCTATCTGTGCGTCATTGTGACCAATCAGTCGGGCGTCGCGCGCGGCCTGTTCACCGAAGACCAGATGAAGGCCTTCAACACCCTGATCGTGCGCAAACTGGCCGCCAAGGGGGCGGTGATCGGTGCCGTCTATGCCTGCCCCTTCCATAGCGAGGCCCGGGTCGAGGCCTATCTGCATCCCGACCATCCGGACCGCAAACCCAATCCCGGCATGCTCCTGCGGGCCATGGCCGACCACAAGATCGATCCGGCAAAGAGTTTCATGATCGGCGACCAGCCGTCGGACATGGAGGCCGCCCGCCGCGCCGGGGTGCCGGGCTTCCGCTTCGAGGGTGGCGATCTTTACGATTTCGTCCGGGAATTGCTGGGTCATTGAAGCGCTGAAGCCTGTCGTCAGGTCACAGCGGGTGGGAATTCTCCCGCGGGTGAAATAGGCTGGGTCATCAGCCTCCGGAGCGATTCATGAGCCAGACCTTCGTCGAGCGCCGCTGGTCCAGTGCCGACGGCCTGAGCCTCTACGCCCGCGACCATGCCGCAGCGGCCGGCACGGCGAAACTGCCGGTCATCGCCATCCATGGCCTCACCCGCAACTCGGCCGATTTCGATGCCATCGCCCCCCTGATCGCCCAGAGCGGCCGGCGGGTGCTGGCCGTGGACATCCGCGGTCGCGGCCAGTCGGACCGGGCACCGGATCCGATGACCTACCAGCCCCTGACCTATGCCCAGGACGTGCAGGCCCTGATGCGTGACCTCGGCATCGAGCGTGCCGTCTTCCTCGGCACCTCCATGGGCGGGCTGATCACCATGACGCTCGCCGCCCTCCGGTCGAAGGTCATCGCTGCCGCCATCCTCAACGATATCGGGCCGGAGGTTTCACCCGTGGGTCTGGCGAGGATCGCCGCCTATGCGGGCCAGCCGGTCGAGATCAACAACTGGACCGATGCCGCCGCCTATGCGCGCAAGCTCAATGAGGTCGCCCTGCCCCATTATTCGGACGCCGACTGGGACGCCTTCGCCCGTCGCACCTTCCGCATGGGCACCGAGGGCACGCCGATCCCGGACTATGACCCCGACATCATGGCCCCGATCCGGGTGGCGGGGGCCAAGGCCCTGGTCCCCAACCTCTGGCCCTTGTTCAACCGGCTGGCCAAGGGCCGGCCGACCCTGCTGGTGCGCGGCGAGACCTCCGACCTGCTCAGCCCCGAGATCGCGGCGAAGATGCGCAAACGCGCCCCTAAAATGGACTTCGTCGAGGTCCCCGGCATCGGCCACGCCCCCATGCTGGACGAGCCCGAGGCCAAGGCGGCGATCTTTCCGTTTTTGAGCGAACTGCCGTAGGCGGAGTGACTAGTGGTTAGTGATTAGCCGCTTCTCTGCTGGCGGAAGGGCGACGCCGGCGGTTGTGCTGCTCAGGTGCCAGCCAATCACTAACCACTAACCACTAACCACTAACCACTCACTCCGGCACGTTCGCTTCCAGCTCATCCAGCCAAACCCGCGCCGTCGCATCCGACGGCGCGCGCCAGTCGCCGCGCGGTGACAGTGATCCCCCTGTGACCACCTTCGGCCCGTTCGGCAGGGCCGAGCGCTTGAACTGGCTGGTCTGGAAGAAGCGGAACAGGAATTTCCGCAGCCAGTGTTTGATGGTGGCGAGGTCATAGGCGACCCGCTCATTCTCGGGCGTGTTCACCGGCCAGTGGCCCGTCGCCGCATCCTTCCAGGCCTGATGCGCGAGATACGCCACCTTGGACGGCTTCAGGCCGAAGCGGGTGATGTAGAACAGGAAGAAGTCGTTCAGCGCATAGGGGCCGACGGTCGCCTCGGTCGACTGCAGCCTTCCGTCCGCCCCGGCGGGCACCAGCTCCGGCGAAATCTCCGTATCCAGAATGGCGTGCAGCACCTCTGCCGCCCCGCCCTCATGCTCCTTGCCCGCCACCCAGCGGATCAGGTGCCGGATCAGGGTCTTCGCCACCCCGCCGTTGACGTTGTAGTGGCTCATATGGTCGCCGACGCCATAGGTGCACCAGCCCAGGGCCAGTTCCGACAGGTCGCCGGTGCCCAGCACAAAGGCCCCGTTCTGGTTGGCCAGCCGGAACAGATAGTCGGTGCGCAGGCCGGCCTGCACATTCTCGAAGGTGATGTCATGCACCGGCTCGCCGCTGGCGAACGGATGGCCGATGGCCTCCAGCATGGTCCGGGCCGTCGGCCGGATGTCGATCTCGGCCCCCGTGACGCCCAGCGCCTTCATCAGGGCCCAGGCATTGGCCTTGGTCCCCTCCGAGGTGGCGAAGCCGGGCAGGGTGTAAGCGAGAATGCCGGTCCTCGGCAGGCCCAGCCGGTCGAAGGCCCGGCAAGCGACCAGCAGGGCCTGGGTCGAATCCAGCCCGCCCGAGACGCCGATCACCAGCCGCTCGGCGCTCGTCGCCTTCATCCGGCGCATCAGTCCCTGCACCTGGATGTTGAAGGCCTCGTAGCAGTCCTGATCCAGCCGGGCCGGGTCGTCGGGCACGAAGGGGAAGCGGTCGAGGGGGCGGAGGAGGTCGGCGGTCGCTCCCGGCCCGGCCTCGAACGGGACGACCGTCGCCGGTTCGCCCTCCAGCCGCGCGCAGTCCGCGAAGGTGCCGTTGCGCAGCCGGTCCAGCCCTATGCGCTCGACGTCGATGTCGGCGACCGTCAGCCGGCTGTCCGTGACGAACCGCTCACCCTCGACCAGTTTCGTCCCGAGCTCGTGGATCGTCGCCTGACCGTCCCAGGCCAGGTCGGTGCTGCTCTCGCCCCAGCCCGAGGCGGTGAAGACATAGGCCGACAGGGTCCGCACCGACTGGCTGGCGCACAACACGGCCCGCTCGTCCGCCTTGCCGATGACGATGTTCGAGGCCGACAGGTTCAACAGGACGCGCGCGCCAGCGAGCGCCGCGCGGGTGGACGGCGGTTGCGGAGCCCAGAAGTCCTCGCAAATCTCGGCGGCGAAGACGAAGCCGGGACGGTCGACCGCCTCGAAGATCAGGCCCGGCGCAAAATCCACGGTCTCGCCGTTCAGGACCGCCGTGTCTTCAGAGCGGCTGGCGGCCGGGGCGAACCAGCGCTTCTCATAATATTCGCGGTAGTTGGGCAGATAGGTCTTGGGCACGACGCCGAGCACGGACCCGGAACCCAGAACCACGGCGCAGTTGTAGAGGGCGTCTCCGCTCCGCACCGGGGCCCCGACCACAGCGATCACGCCCGCCGCGTCCGCGGCCCCGGCCAGAACCGCGATCTGCCGCTCCACCTCGGCCAGCAGGGCGTCCTGCATCAGCAGGTCGTCGATGGCGTAGCCGCTCAGCGACAGCTCCGGAAAGACGATCAGGTCCGCGCCCTGCGCGCCCGCCTGCCGGATCAGGGCGATATGCTCCTCGGCATTGGCGGCGGGGTCGGCGGTGTGGACCACCGGCGTCGCGGCGGCCACGCGGACGAAGCCGTGGGTGCGGGGCGAATGGAACGGGTGGGGCTGGGCCAAGGCTGTGATCCTTATTGGGATCGTTCTAGCGCGTCAAAACCCTCCGGTCACTTGCGCCACTCCTCTCACCGTCATCCTCGGGCTTGACCCGAGGATCAGACCATCCGGTGCGCCGTCGACGCCTGCATAGGAATAGTCACGGGGCCGTCCCGACCGCACCGCCAACCGCCGCCCCTGATCCTCGGGTCAAGCCCGAGGATGACGGAATGGGAGAAGGGCCGCGAGATCGCGTGACGCGCCCGCTTCGCCCCGCTAAAGCCAAACCATGAACGACGCGCCGAAAAAGGGCTGGCTCTCGCGCCTGACCGAGGGCCTCTCCCGCTCCTCGAAGCAGATGACCGAACAGGTCGTGGCCACCTTCATCAAGGAGCCGCTGTCCGAGGCCGCGCTCGAGGGGCTGGAAGAGCATCTGCTGGAGAGCGATCTCGGGCCGGCCGCGACCGACCGGATCGTGGCCCGCTTCCGCGATCTGCGCTTCGGCGCCGGGGCCAATGAGCGCGAGGTCAAGGAAGCCCTGGCCGAGGCGGTGACCGCCGAACTGATCCACCACGAGGCCCGTTACGAGCCATTGTCCGGCGCGCGGCCGTTTGTGACCCTCTTCGTCGGCGTCAATGGCTCGGGCAAGACCACCACCCTGGGCAAGATCGCCGCCGACCTGACCGGTCAGGGGGCGAAGGTGATGATCGTCGCCTGCGACACCTTCCGCGCCGCGGCCCGCGAACAGCTCAAGGTCTGGGCCGAGCGCGCCGGGGCGACCTTCGAGAGCCGCCGCGACGGGGCCGACCCCGCCAGCCTGGCCTTCGACGCCTATACGAAGGCGAAGGCGGAAGGATACGACGTCGTCCTGATCGACACCGCCGGCCGGCTGCAGAACAAGTCGGCCCTGATGGACGAACTGCTCAAGATCGTGCGCGTGCTGAAGAAGATCGATCCGGAGGCCCCGCATGAGACCCTGCTGGTGCTGGACGCCACGGTCGGCCGCAACGCCCTGGCCCAGGAACAGATCTTCGGCCGCACCGCCTATGTCTCCGGACTGGTCATGACCAAGCTGGACGGCACGGCGCGGGGCGGGGTCCTGGTGCCCGTGGCCCAGGCCTCGGACGCCCCGATCAAGCTGATCGGTGTCGGCGAGGGCATTGACGACCTGCAACCGTTTGACGCGCGAGCCTTTTCACGATCGCTGGTGGGGCTGGAGGATTGACGCATGACTGACGCCGCCACCCCCGAATCGACCCCCAAGACCGACTCCCGCCTGCGTCAGCTGGTGGATTTCGGCGGTCTGCTGGCCTTTGGCGCAGCCTTTCTGGTCATGCGCCTGCGCGGCCTGAGCGGCGATGAAGCCCTGGTCCATGCGACCTGGTTCCTCGTGGCCGGCTCGGCCGTCGGCGTGGCGGTCGGCCTGATCGTCGAGAAGCGGCTGGCCCTGATGCCACTGCTGGTCGGCGGCTTTGCCCTGGTGTTCGGCCTACTGACCGTGCTGACCGGCGACGGCCTGTGGGTGAAGGTCAAGGTCACGGCCCTGAACCTGTCGCTGGCCGTGGCCCTGATCGGCGGCATCTTCCTCGGCAAACAACCGCTGAAGGCGCTTCTGGGAACGGTCATTCCGATCAACGACCGGGCCTGGCGCACCCTGACCCTCCGCTATGGCGTCTATTTTCTCGCCGTCGCCATCGTCAACGAACTGGTCCGCAGCGAGGCGCTGGTGGGCTGGACGGCGGCGCAGGTCGGCCGCACGGATATTGATCCGGCCGATGTGTGGGTCAGCTTCCGGGGTGTGCTGTGGATCGCCTCCTCAGCCTTCGGCCTGTCCCAGATCCCGCTGATCATGCGCAATCTGACCTCGACCGACGCACCGGTCGATCCGATGGCGCCGGCGGAACCCGACACCGCGCCCTGAGTTGCAATTGATCCGGGAGCGGTCTATTTTTGGCTCGGTCATTTGCGACCGACCGCTTCCGGATCGATGACGTATTGTCCGTCGTCAAACCGTAAAGCACCACTGCTACGCATGGTTCATCGAGGCCGAAGGGATACGTTTCATGGTCAAGTCCGGGAACAAGTCGAAGCGCAGCGGGGCCCTGGGTGGCTCCCCCAGCCACCTGATGCACCGTGTGCTGCAGCTGGCGCTTGACATCTATTCCGAGGAAGCCGGCCCCGACGGCCTGACCCAGCGCCAGTTCGCGGTCCTTGAGGCGGTGTCGCAGAAATCCGGCCTGACCCAGACCGATCTGGTCCGGGCCACCGGGATCGACCGTTCGACCCTGGCGGACCTGGTCTCGCGCATGACGACCAAAGGGCTTCTGTCCCGCGAACAGTCTTCGATCGACGCCCGCGCCAAGACGGTCAGCCTGTCCGGCCCCGGTCAGGCGGCGCTGGATGCCGCCCGGCCGAAGGTCGAGACCGCCGATAAGCGGATCATGGCCCTGCTGCCCAAGGCCAAGCGGGACGGCTTCCTCAGCCTGTTGGCCGAACTGGCGGGCGAGGCCGACGCGGCCCCAGCCAAGGCCAAGGCCGAGGCCCGCGCCGCCAAGAAGGCCGCGCGCGAGGCGAAGAAGCTGGCCAAAAAGGCAACCAAGCCGGCCAAGGTGAAGGCCGAAAAGCCGGCCAAGGCGCCCAAGCCGCCCAAGGCCGAAAAGCCCGCCAAGCCGAAGAAGGCCAAGGTCGCCGAACCGGCGTAACCCCCGCTTTCGTCATCCCGGCGAAGGCCGGGACCCAGCGGCGCCGCGACGGCGGCGAAACACCGGTGGCGATGGCGATGCCTCGCGGCTTGCTGGCGGCAATCCCGACAGGGTCGCGCTCGCGCGCGCCGCTGGGTCCCGGGGTGCGCTGCGCGCCCCCGGGATGACGATAACGGTGGGCCGGGCTTGCCTCCGCCCCTAGTCCATCAGCTGCTGCGCCAGATAGACATAATGCCTCGCCCAGCGACGGGCGTTGGCGATCGGGTCGGCGTCATTGGAGTGACCGCCAGAGGTCTCTTCGTAATAGAGGTGGTCATAGCCCATCTCGCCCAGCCGCGCGGCGAATTTGCGCGAATGGCCGGGGTGAACGCGGTCGTCGCGCGTATTGGTCGTGATATAGGCTCGCGGATAATCCGTGCCCGGACGAAGGTTCTGATAGGCTGAATAACGGGCGATCCAGGCGGCCTCTTCCGGGATGCGCGGGTCGCCGTATTCGCCGATCCAGGAGGCCCCGGCCGGCATCTCGTGATAGCGCAGCATGTCGATCAGCGGGCTCTCGATCACCGCCGCGTTGAACAGTTCAGGGTGCTGGGTGATCGACACCGAGGTCAGGACGCCGCCGTTCGACCGGCCATAGATGCCGGTTCGGCGCGGCGAGCTGATGCCCCGTCGGTGCAAGTCGGCCGCCACGGCGGCGAAATCGTCGAAGGCCAGCTGGCGGTTCCCGTTCAGCGCCGCCTGGTGCCATTCCGGCCCGAACTCGCCGCCGCCGCGGATATTGGCCTGAACGAAGACGCCACCGTTCTCGAGCCAGAGCTTGCCCATCTCGGGCTTGTAGGCAGGCGGGAACGAGATCTGGAAACCGCCGTAGCCGAACAGGATGGTCGGCGCCGATCCGTCCATCGCCATGTCACGCGGGCGGGTGACGAAATAGGGGATCATCGTGCCGTCGGAGGACCGGGCCTCGAACTGTTCGGTGACATGGTTGGAAGCGTCGAAACGGGCCGGGGCCTGCCGGATGACTTCTGCGTTTCCGGTCACGTTAGCCAGGCTCAGGGTCTGGGGTGTCAGGAACCCCTGGGTCGAGACGAAGAAGGTGCCGCGCGATTTCGAGGCGTCGCCCAGCGACACATCGACATTGTCCGGCGTGGCAATATCCGTGCGGGGCCAGCCGAATTCGCCGCGGTTCTGGAACACGGCCAGACGTCCGACGACATTGTCCGAGATGGCGACCACGACCCGGTCGTGCATGACCCGGACGCCGCCGATCGACTGGCGGTCGGTCGGCTCGAAAATGGTCTCAACCTGGTTGGTGATCACGACCGGACCGTCCGTGGGGCGGACACAGGGGATGCAGATCGCCAGCAGGGAGCCGGCCCTGTGCGACCGTCCGGGCCGCGCCCAGTCCTCGTCCGGCGACAGGATGAAGGACCCGCCCTGCACCCCATAGACGCTGACCCGCTCCGGCAGGCTCAGCTTCACCGGGCGCCCGTCGACCAGTTCCCAGGTCTCCGAGCGGAAGGTGTCCAGCGGGCGGTTGAACAGGACGGCCAGCACCGCACCGGCCCGGTCACGATAGACGCTCGGACTAACCCCATACCCCCCGTCGCTGATGTCGCCGCGATAGACTTCCGTCGCCTGCGCCAGCGTCTGACCACGGCGCAGCGATTTGACGATGAAGGGATAGCCGCTCTCGGTCAGCGTGCCCGCACCGAAATCGGTCGCCACCAGCAGCGTATCCCGGTCCAGCCATTCCAGCCGGTGCTTGCCCTCGGGCAGGCTGAAACCACCGTCGACGAACCGTTTGGTGGTCGTATCGAACTCGCGCACCAACACCGCATCCTTGCCGCCGTCGGACAGGCTGATCAGGCAACGGCTTTCGTCCGGGGCCAGACAGTCGGCGCCCTTGAACACCCAGTCGCGGCCCTCGGCGCGGGCCAGGGCGTCGATATCGAGGATGGTCTCCCAGCGGGTATCGGCCGAGCGGTAGCTGTCCAGCGTCGTGCGCCGCCAGAGGCCTTTCGGATTGGCCGCGTCCTGCCAGAAGTTTCCAATGCCGTCGCCGAGGAAGCTGGGGCCCGGGATGCGGTCGGTAGCGGTCAGGATGGCCTCGGCCTGCTGCCGGAAGGTCTCGTAGCGGCGGTCGCCGGTCAGGGCGGCGAGGGCGCGCTGATTCTCGCCCGCGACGAAGGCCATGGCCTCGGTCCCGTTGACCTCTTCCAGCGCCAGATGATCGTCAGCGGCGCGGACACCGGCGGGGCTCAGGTCGGCCGGCATGTGCGGCGGCGTGACCAGCAGCGGCCGCGGTATGGTCGCCAGGTCGAGAACCGGGAGCTGGAGCGGCGCAGGTCCGCTGGCGCAGGCCGCGAGCAGCAGCGCCGGGAGGGCGGCGGACAGGATCAGTCGGTTCATTTCAAACTCCGCACATCTATTCCTCCCCCGGCGGGGGAGGAATGTGAATCCTACTCCGCCGCCGGCTGATCCATCAGCCGCCGCGTCAGATAGGTGTATTCCAGCGCCAGCCGCCGGGCGGTCTCGCGCAGGTTGGCCCCCGCCGCGTGGCCGCCGTCGGTGTTCTCGTAGAACAGCACCGGATAGCCCAGTTCCTCCAGCCGCGCCGCCGCCTTGCGGGCGTGGCCGGGGTGGACGCGGTCGTCCTTGGTCGAGGTGTGGATGAAGACTTCCGGATAGGGCTGGCCCGCGCGCAGGTTCTGATAGGGCGAATACTGCTGGATCCAGGCCCGCTCTTCCGGAATGTCCGGATTGCCGTATTCCGCGATCCAGCTGGCCCCGGCCAGCAGGCGGTGGAAGCGCAGCATGTCGAACAGCGGCACCTGAATGACTGCGGCATTGATCAGGTCCGGCCGCTGGGTCAGCATCGCCCCCATGAACAGCCCGCCCTGGGACCCGCCCATGATGCCCAGTCTCGGCTGGCTGGTGACGCCGCGCGCGATCAGGTCCATGGCCACGGCCTGATAGTCCTCATGCGCCCGCTGCCGGTTTTCCTGCAGGGCCGCCTGGTGCCAGTTGGGGCCGAACTCGCCGCCGCCACGGGTGTTGGCGATGACATAGACCCCGCCCCGCTCCAGCCACAGCTTGCCGACCGTGGCCGAATAGCCGGGCAGCAGCGACGACTGGAAGCCGCCGTAGCCGTACAGCAGGGTCGGGTTCGAGCCGTCCATCGGCATGGCGTCGCGATGGACGACGAAATAGGGGATCATGGTTCCGTCGGCCGAGCGGGCCTCGAACTGGTCGACCCTCATTCCCTCGGCATTGAATTTGGCCGGCAGGGATTTGGTCAGGTCCGCCTCGCCCGTCGCCGCATCGGCAAGGAACAGGCTGGACGGGTTCAGATAGCCGGTGACGCTGACGAAGACCTGGTCATCCCGCTCGCTGGCCGAGCCGACGCCGACCGAGACATTCTGCGGCAGGTCCATGCGGCTGCGCGCCCAAGCACCCGACGGATTGGGCTCATAGACATAGACCGAGCCGCGCACGTTTTCGTACAGGGCCACGACCAGTTTATTGCGGGTGCTGGTGATGCCCTCGATGGCCTCGCGCGGCCCCGGGCGGATGACCAGTTGCGCGCGGACGGTCGGATCGGCCAGCCAGGCCGCGAGGTCATAGGCGATGACGTCGCCGGTCCGGAATTCCTGCCCTGAAGGCGCGGTCCAGTCCTGGTCCGTAGTGAAGACCATCTGTCCACGGACGAGCGCGTTGATGTTCGACTTGGCCGGCAACTCCAGCTTCGTGGTCGTGCCGTCGGCGTTCAGCCGGTGGGTCTCGCCTTCATAGAAGCTGATGCCGCGGTTGATCAGGGTGGCCTGGACCACGCCGTCCGCGTCGCGCAGCGTATTGCCCGAGACCGAGACGTCGGTGGGCTGACCCGTGAACACCGTCTGCGCCTGGTCGATCGCTTGGCCGCGCCGCAGGATCTTGACGATCATCGGATAGCCCGAGCTGGTCAGGGTGCCGGGGCCGAAGTCGCGCGAGACCAGCAGGGTGTTCTCATCCACCCAGGTCGCCCCGCCCTTGGATTCCTCCAGCACGAAGCCGCCATCCCGGCCTTGAGCCGGGACGAAGGTGCGGGTGGTGCGGTCGAACTCGCGGATGGTCACCGCATCCTTGCCGCCGTCCGACAGGGATACGAGGCAGCGGGTCTCGTCGGGCGGCAGGCAGGTCGCGCCCTTGTAGACCCAGTTCTTGCCCTCGGCCGCGGCCAGGGCGTCGAAGTCGAGGATGGTCTCCCACTGCGGCGCCTCGGTGCGGTAGCTGTCCAGGGTCGTGGTGCGCCAGATGCCGCGCACATGGGTCGCGTCCTGCCAGAAATTGTCGATCGTGCCGTCGTGGTTGAAGGCCGGCGCAGGGATACGGTCGCGCGACTGGACGAGCTCCAGCGCCTGCTGGTGCAGCCCCTCATAGCGCGGGTCACCGCGCAGCACGCCCAGCGAATGCTCATTGTGGGCATTGACCCAGGCCATGGCGCGCTCGCCCTCGACCTCTTCCAGCCAGATGTAGGGGTCGGTCGCGTCCGAGGTGGCGAAGGCGCCCTCCGCCAGCGGCGGATTGGGCGGGGTCGGGGTCTGGGCCATGGCGCTCGTGCAAAGGGCGGTGGAAACGAGAAGCGCGGCAAGCGCGGCGGTACGGATCATCTGGTCTGGTCTCCGACGGAAGTCGGGCGGCACCTTACCGGGCGGCGGGTCGGCCACAAGCCGGCGCGGGCTGAGGTTACGGCTTTGTCATCTTGGGCGGGGCGTGGGGCTTGGGGTGTGGGGTGTGGGGCTTGGGGTGTGGGGTGTAGGGTATGGGGAAGCGTTCAGCACCGCTCGACGCCTCCACCCCAAACCCTATACCCCACACCCCACACCCTACACCCCTCCCCCTCCCTCGCCTAAGCCCCGGTCCGCGCCTATATCGGTCCGGTGATGACCCGCCCCTTCGTCAAGATGAACGGTGCCGGCAACGACTTCGTCGTTGTCAATGCGCTGGAGACGCCGTTCGCGCCGACGGCCGACCAGGCGCGCGCCATCGCGGACCGGAAGACGGGCGAAGGCTGTGACCAGCTGATCGCCCTGGAGCCGTCGAACCGCGCCGATGCCTTCATGCGCGTCTGGAACGCCGACGGCAGCGTGGTCGAGACCTGCGGCAACGCCCTGCGCTGCGTCGGCTGGATGCTGCTGCAGTCGACCGGCAAGGATCAGGTCTCCATCGACACCTTCGGCGGCCCGACCACGGCGCGGCGCGCCGCCGACGGCCGGATCACCGTCGATATGGGCGCGCCCCGGCTGGACTGGGAACAGATCCCGCTCGATGAGGCCATGGACACCCGCGGCATCGAGCTGCAGGTCGGCCCCATCGACGCCCCGGTCCTGCATACGCCCGGGGCCGTCTCCATGGGCAATCCGCACGTCGTCTTCTTCATGGACCACACGCCCGACGACGCCTTTGTGCGCGGTACCGGCTCGCTGATCGAACACCATCCGCGCTTCCCCGAGGGCGTCAATGTCGGCTTCGCCCATGTCATCGCGCCCGACCGGATCCGCCTGCGGGTCTGGGAGCGCGGGGCCGGCCTGACGCGCGCCTGCGGCACGGGAGCCTGCGCCGCCCTGGTCGCGGCCGCCCGTCGCGGCCTGACCGGACGCGCCGCCACAATCGCGGTTGATGGCGGCGAACTTCGCATCGAATGGGACGAGGCGACGGACCATGTCTTCATGACCGGCCCGGTCGAGGTCGAGCGGACGGGGACGCTGACGATCTGACGCTACGTCAACAGTTGTCCCGGCCGGTCCTGCGGCTTAGGAAAAGCCATGGCCGATCTCACCGACAAACAGACCTTCTCCGACGAAGACGCGCTGGAGTTTCACCGCAGTCCGACGCCAGGCAAGATTTCCATGGCGCCGACCAAGCCCATGGCGACCCAGCGCGACCTTTCCCTGGCCTATTCGCCGGGCGTCGCCATCCCGGTGCTGGCGATCGCCGCCGATGCGGACAAGGCCTATGACTATACGTCCAAGGGCAATCTGGTCGCCGTCATCTCCAACGGCACGGCCATCCTCGGCCTGGGCAACCTCGGTCACATGGCATCCAAGCCGGTGATGGAGGGCAAGGCGGTCCTGTTCAAACGCTTCGCCGACGTCGACAGCTTCGATGTCGAGGTCAAGACCACCGACCCGGACGAATTCATCACCGTCGTCAAGAACATCGGCGACACCTGGGGCGGCATCAATCTGGAGGACATCCGGTCGCCGGAGTGTTTCGTCATCGAGTCCGAGCTCCAGGACCTGCTCGACATTCCGGTCTTCCATGACGACCAGCACGGCACGGCCATCATCTCGACCGCCGGCCTGATCAACGCCTGCCACATCACCGGCAAGAAGCTTGAGGACATCAAGGTCGTCCTGGCCGGTGCCGGCGCGGCCGGCCTGTCCTCCATCGGCCTGATGAAGGCCGTCGGGGTCCGGGCCGAGAATACCGTGATCGTCGACCGCGACGGGGTCATCTACAAGGGTCGCGACGGCGTCGACCAGTGGAAGGCCGCCCACGCCACCGACACCCCGCACCGGACCCTGGCCGAGGCCATGGTCGGGGCCGATGTCGTGCTCGGCCTGTCGGCCAAGGGCGCGATCACCAAGGAGATGGTGGCCTCCATGGCCCCCAATCCGATCATCTTCGCCATGGCCAATCCGGACCCGGAGATCACGCCCGAGGATGTGGCATCGGTGCGGTCCGACGCCATCATGGCCACGGGCCGGTCGGACTATGTGAACCAGGTCAACAACGTCCTCGGCTTCCCCTACATCTTCCGCGGCGCGCTGGATGTGCGGGCCCGGAGGGTCAATCACGAGATGAAGGTGGCCTGCGCCCAGGCCCTGGCCGCCCTCGCCCGCGAGGATGTGCCGGACGAGGTCGCCATGGCCTATCGCGGCCGCAAGCTGAAATTCGGCCCTGACTACATCATCCCCTCGCCCTTCGACCCGCGCCTGATCTGGTACATCCCGCCCTTCGTCGCCCAGGCGGCGATGGACACCGGCGTGGCGCGCAAGCCGATCGAGGACATGGAGGCCTACCGGACCGAACTGCGCTCGCGGCTCGATCCGTCCGCCGCCCTGATGCAGAACATCTCCGGTGCCGTGCGCGCCGCCCCGAACAAGCGGGTGGTGTTCGCCGAGGGCGAGGAGACGTCCGTCATCCGCGCCGCCTGGGGCTTCAAACAGGCGGAGCTGGGCACCCCCATCCTGCTGGGTCGCGAGGAGCTGATCCGCAAGAACGCCGCCGAGGCCGGGCTCGATTTCGACGCCATGGGCATCGAGATCGTCAACGCCCGGGTCTCGGAACACAATCTCGACTACACCGACTTTCTCTACGCCCGCCTGCAGCGCCGCGGCTATCTGCGTCGCGACGTCCAGCGGATGATCAACCAGGACCGCAACTATTTCGGCGCCGCCATGGTCGCCCGCGGCCAGGCCGACGCCATGGTCACGGGTGTGACCCGCAATTTCAACATGGTGCTGAAAGAGGTCCGGCGCGTCCTCGACGTCAAGGACCGCATGATCGGCATGTCGATCCTGCTGGCCAAGGGGCGCACCCTGTTCGTCGCCGACACCTCGATCCACGAGCTTCCGAATGCGGAAGAACTGGCCGAGATCGCCATCCAGGCCGCCGGGACGGTGCGCAAACTGGGCAAGACCCCACGCGTCGCCTTCCTCAGCTATTCGACCTTCGGCAATCCTCCCGGCGACCGGGGCGAGAAGGTGCGCGAGGCCATCCGCATCCTCGACCAGCGCGGCGTCGATTTCGAATATGAGGGCGAGATGCCGCCCGAACTGGCGCTCGATCCGGACGCCCGCGGCGCCTATCCCTTCATGCGCCTGACCGGCCACGCCAATGTTCTGGTCATGCCGGCCGTCCATTCGGCCTCGATCTCGACGCGTCTGGTCCAGTCACTGGGCGGCGCCCGGGTGATCGGACCCCTGCTGGTCGGGCTGGAGAAGTCCGTCCAGATCGTCAGCCTCGGCGCCTCGGTCAGCGAGATCATCACGGCCGCGACATTCGCGGCCTATGACGAAGGGGCGGCGGCGGAGGGCTGAGAGGGCCGGGCGTCTGCGGCCGCCTCGTTCGCAGCTTGTTCGGCTTGGCGGGCCTGCAATTCAGTCTGCTTTCGCGCCACGATGAATGCCAGCACGACGGCGAACACGCCGATCACGGTCGAATACAGGAAGAAGACCACATAGCCGGCACCGAGTGCTGCCGGGGTCACGCCGCTTGTCGCAGCGCCCTCGACAAGGGATCCAGCCGGGAGGTTGGCGAAGAGACCCTTCAATGGCGCAAGAAGGCCTCCGCCCTCCGCAGCGCGCGCCGATCCCTCGACGATCCTGCCCGACTGCGATGCGATCAGCTTGCCGGGCAGTCCGTAGAGGGAACTGAACAGTGCATACTGGGTCGCCGTGAAGCCCAGCGACGTCAGGCTCGACATATAGGCGATGAGGGCCGTGCCCGCGAAGCCGGTCGCAGCGTTGTCCACGCCAATTGCGACGAACAGAGCGCCGAGATCGGGCCCTTGCACAGCCAGCCAGGCGAAGACGAGGTTCGACAGCGGGCTCATGAAGGCGCCGATGACCATGGTGCGGATCAGGCCCAGCTTGGCCACAGACCAGCCGGCGATGAAGACGCCGAAGGTCGTCGCAAAGACCCCGAAAACCTTCCTGACCTCGGCCACCTCGGTCTTGTCGAAGCCGAGGTCCAGATAGAAGGGGTTCATGATGTTGAGCACGAAATCGGCCAGTCGGTAGACGCAGATCAGGGCCAGGATCAGCGTCGCAACGCCCGCGAAGCGCCGGTAGAAATCTTTCAAAGGCTCACCGAATGACCCGGCGAGATAGGCACCCGGACGGGTGGGCACGCGGGGGATCGGCCAGCAGGCCAGCACCAGCAATGCCAGACCGCCGAATGTGGCGGCGACCTGAAGATAGACTCCGTCGGGTTTGACCTTCCAGGCCGCTTTGAGCGCCTCTGCGCTTTCGGACGAAAGTCCGACAAGGCTCAGTCCGCCCGCCAGCATGTCAGCCGCACCGGTCAGGCCCGAACCGATGATCAGGGCCGCGATCACGATGATCACCAGCCGGACAATCCATTCCAGAACCTCCAGAGGGGGCCGCGAGGGCACGTCGCCGACCGGGATTGGCCGGATTTCGTGTGCCTTCTCCCGCGGCGCGAATATGGCGGCCGCAATGCCGATCCCCATCAGGGCGGCCATCACGGCGTAGGAGACATTCCAGTTGTAGATATCGGCCAGCACCAGAGGCAGGGCACCGGCCAGAATCTGCGCAAACCGGTAACCGAGCTGATAGGCGGCAGCCATGGCACCGTGGCGGCTATCGTCGGCCACCTCGATCCGCCAGGCGTCGATGACGATATCCTGTGTGGCCCCGAAAACGCCGGTGAGGACCGCGAAGGCGGCGACGGCTCCGAGCGAGGTGGACGGGCTCTGACCCGAGATCGACCACAGGCCGAACACGACCATGGCCTGCGTCACGACCATCCATGATCGCCGGTGCCCAAGCCATTTGGTGAGCACCGGGATCGTCGTCCGGTCGATCAGTGGTGCCCAGATGAATTTCAGCGTGTAGCTGAGGGTCGCCAGACCGAAGAAGCCGATCACCTCCAGCGAAAGTCCGTCTTCCCGGAGCCAGGCGGAGAGGGTGTCAAAGATGAGCAGGAACGGCAGGCCGGCAGAGAAGCCGAGCAGCAGCATGATGAAGACACGCCGCTCACCATAGACCGCAAGACCGCCGAAGCCGCGCGGTTTGGTGGGCGTGTTGGCGTCCGTCATCTGCAGCGTCCCTCGCAGGCGACGCCCCCGCGTCCCTATCCGGCAGAGACCTTGGCTTGGTCCGTGCGGTTCGTCCAGCGGGCGAGTGCGGCGCGCAGGGAATCGAGCTCAAGCGGCTTGACCAGATGATCGTTCATCCCCGCGCCGAGACAGGCCTTGCGGTCCTCGGCGAAGGCATTGGCGGTCAGGGCGACGATCGGCGTCCGGTCGCCGGTGGCGCGGATGGCCCGGGCCGCGCTGGGGCCGTCCATGCCCGGCATCCGCATGTCCATGAAGACGAGGTCGTAGCGGGCGCGGTTCATCGCATCGACCGCCTCATGGCCGCTGGCGGCGGTCTCGACGGCGCAGCCCTCACGGCGCAGCAGGGTCGCGGCCAGCAGGGCACCGACCGGATTGTCCTCAACCAGCAGCACCCGCGTGCCGGAGAACCGGGCCGGGGTGACGCGGTCGTCCTCGGCAGGCTGCGGGAGCGGCGCGCCGGGTTGGTGGGCGGGACCCTGGCCCGACGCCGCCAGCACCCGCTCGGCCAGGGAGGCGCGACGCAGGGGCTTGATCAGATAGCCATGGAAGCCGGCCCCGCGGTAGCGGGCGATCAGGTCGCGCTCGGCCGGCTTGAGCAGGACGATGGCCTTGCCGGTCGACGGGCGCACGGCCAGACCCTGAGCGGTCTCGCGGGCGGCATGGTCGACCAGGACGATGTCGGCATCCGGCTGAACCGTTCCGCCCGAGGCTTCAATCTGGTCCATGGCCGCGGCGCGGACAAAGGGATCGGGGCTGACCACGGCGACAGCGTGTCCGGACAGGGGGGTGCCGCGGACCGCATCGGGCGCCGCCTCGAAGTCAGCTTCGAACAGAAACCGGGCCCCGGTCCCGTCGGGCCGATCCGACACGGTCACGGACCCCTGCATGGCGGCGGCCAGTCGGGACACGACCGCCAGCCCCAGGCCGGCACCGCCGAAGCGGCTGGCGTCCGAGGCGTCGACATGGCCGAACTCCTCAAAGATCCGCGCCCGCGCCTCGGCCGGAACGCCGGGTCCGGTATCATCGATGATGAAGGTGAGTCGGGCCGATTTGCCCGAGCCGCCGCTCCGCTCGACCGCGATCCGCACGCCGCCGGTCTCGGTGAATTTGACGGCATTGCCCGCCAGGTTGAACAGAACCTGCCGCAACCGGCCTTCGTCGCCGAGGATGTCGACCGCGTCCGGGGCGACGGACCAGGCGATCTCCAGCCCCTTCTCATGGGCGCGCGGGCTCAGCAGCTCGGCGACACCACGCACCAGCGCCTCCAGATCAACCGGGGCGTGGTCGAACTCCAGCTTGCCGGCTTCCAGCCGGGCATAGTCGAGCAGGTCGTTCACAAGGCCGAGCAGATGCTCCGCCGAGGATCGCGCCGCCTCCGCATAGGCTCGCTGAGCCCCGTCAAGCCGGGTCCGCGACAACAGGCCCAGCATGCCGATCACACCATTGAGCGGCGTGCGCATCTCGTGGCTCATCAGGCGCAGGAACTGTTGTTCCGGAACCCGCGCCTTCGTTCCCGCCTTCGTCCGCCGTGCCATGCCGATCTCCCTGACCGGCATACTGCCGCCCGATCCCTTAAGACCGGCTCAATCGGGCCGGTTAAGGCGCGGAAGGGGCGGACGGCTCAGGAAATCAGCTGGGCGATCAAGGCCTTCCAGCCTCAGCGGACCGCGGCGAAGGTCGTGGTCGCATCCCGATAGCGCGCATGCTCCCGCACCGTCATGCAGCGCGGCGCGCTCCAGGCGGGGTCCGATGCGCGGACCGACAGGGCCTCACGAGCGGTGACGAAGATCGGCGCGGCCCCATGCTCACGGGCGAAGGCGCGGCGCGTCGCGGCATCCGTACCGCAGATCATCACCGGACGGGGATTCGACCGCGCCGACGCCTGGCCGTTGTCAGCGGCGCCGGCCAGTCCGGCCGGCAGAATGGCTGCAGAGGCAAGGGCCGCAAGGCCGATGAGGGGTGTGAAAACGCGCATCCAACTTCTCCCGAACGCCTGAAATAGTCAGGACCCGGAGCAATAATGCGCGTTTTCGGGTTATTGTAAATATTATGCGACAGACAGACTTACAATTTTTTACAATTAGCCCGTAATCGGACGGTTATTCCGCCACCACGGGTGGGCAGGCACCGGATGCAAACCCGACCTCGACGTTCAGAGTGGCGTCGGCATTCTCGGTCACACCCAGGCTGCAGATGGACAGACGGTGATCGGTTTCAAGCACTGTCAGCCAGGCGAACAGGGGTCCAGAACTGACGCTGGAGAGCTGGGCGCCCGGCTGGCCCGATTCGCTCATCACCGTGACGACCTCCAGCCCCGCAGCGGTGGCCGTCCGCTGGATCAGGGGCTCGAGGCCCTCGGCGGGCGGGGGTGCAGATGATCGCACCGGCCCGAGCGAGGCGACCGCCGCGCGGACCTCCGCAAGGGTGAGCGCCGCCGCGGTGGCGCGCGTCGCTGCGGCCTCTCTCCAGGCCAGGACGGGCCGCACAACACCCAGCCATACAGCCGTCGCCGCCAGCAGCGCAGTCATCACCATCAACATCCGCCGCTCGCGCAGGGTGCGACCGCTCCACCAGGCCCCGGCCTGCCCCAACCACCGGTTCATCGTGCGCTCCTGATCGTGATATCGCTGACGATGCGGCCGCCGTCCTCGATAGCGGCCGTCTCCGTCACATCCAGACCGTTGGCCCGCATCGCCCGCGCAATCGCCTGCGTGTCCTGATAGTCGGGATGGGACACACTGGCCTTCATACCCGCGGCCGGATCGACGATCAGCAGATCCAGCTCAGCCCCCTCCACCCCTTCCAGCGCCGCGAACAGGGCGGCCGTCGCCCCGACCACCCCGCCCGACGGGGGTGCCGCCATGACGCGCTGGCGAAGCGCTTCCAACGGATCCGGGCGGGCCGCAAGGTCCGGCGCAACCCGGGCAATCTCGGCCAGGGCGCGGTCCGTATCGGTCTGGGCCGACGCCTCGTCTCTCGCGGCGGCAGCGGCGACCAGCACCAGGGGCGAAACGACCAGCAATCCGGCCATGGCCAAGGCCAGGGCCCAGCCCCGACGGGCGGTGCCGCGGTTTCGATCCTGCGACGTCAACAGATTGACCGGTGGCGACAGGGCCGCTCCGACAAGGGCACGCTCGACGTCCGCCGCAGCAAGACTGGCGTCAACCCGCCGCGACCCGGCCAGCAACCCGACCAGATCAGGCTGGACGCTAGCCGCGAATCCCCGCCCCCGCAGGGCGGTTGCAGTTCCGAACACGACGGCATTCAAGACCTCGTCCCGGTCGGGTTCGGGGAGGGTGAGAACATCCGGCACCAGGACGTCCGCCTTGACCCCCAGGGCCTCCAGATAATCTCCCCAGGCCTCGATCAACGGCTGGCCGACGACGGCGACCAGACGGGGCTGGCCCGCCGCCGGGACCGGTCCAAGGGCCACGGCCAGACGGTCGGCCGGGACCGCCAGCTCTTCCTTCAGCATCCAGAGAGCGGCCGCGCGCTGCTGGGCCAGCCCGCCGGCGGGAAGGTCAAGCCAGCGGATCGTCACCTCGGGACCCGGAACAATGGCCACGGTGTGCAGGGGCTCCAGCCGCTCGACAGGATGCAGGTCCAGCAGGCCGCGCTCGCGCACCACGCCGCCAGAAATCACCAGACAGGGTGCCGGTTCGCTTCCAAGAGCGGGGATCAGGATCAGGCGGGTCGGTTTCATTCTTCGGGAGTCCAGCGTTGGATCACAGTGCGCACGCGCCCGTCGGACCGGGCTTCCAGCAGGGCGGTGCGGACGGCCCGGGAGCCGCCCAGTTCGACATCGACCCTCAGGTCGAAGAAGCGGGTCAGGACGGTGACCTGGTCGCGGGCTTCCGGATCAACCTGGACCATGGCGAGGGACGGTTGGGCCCAGAAGGCAGCGGCATTCGCCCATCCTTCGCGCGGCCGGGAGGCGATGACCGCCCGCGCCTGCTGCGCCCCGACCGCGCCATTCGTCAACATGGTCAGCAGGGGTGCCTGCTCGAGCGTCAGGGTATTCACATTCAGGGGCGAGAGCCGCGAGGTCGGCAGGGCGCAAAGAAAGGGGCGCAGCCGGCGGTAGGTCTCGGCATCCACGCCCTTGACGGCCCGCAGTTCGCTGACCTCCGCCAGCATGGCCCCGCCTGTCCGGTAGGCGGTGGCCAGACCGGCATAGGCCCCGTCCTCGGCCCCGAGCGGAGACGGCGTCGTGTCGGCATCCAGCCAGTCGGTCAGGGAATCGGCGACCATCCGGATCCGGCTGTCAGGCACCCCGACCGCCCGACCCAGCGCCCGGAACTGCGCCGCCCCCAGCGGGCGGCCGGTCAGATCCTCCCCGAATCCGAGGGCGACACTGTTGAGATTGAAACAGGCCTGGCCGTCGGTGACCGTCGCGGTCAGGGTTCCTCCGTCGATCGGAAAACTCACCGGCCGCCCGTTCCATGCCGGCTGCAGCGGCGTGCGGGCGGGTCCCCGGGCCAGGAGGCCTGCGATCTGGCCCATCGCCAGACTCTCCGCCCCGGCGGCATACCACTGGGCCTGACTCTGGAACTCGACATTGGCTGTCCGCCGAACCGAGAAGCGGACATCATCGAGGATCGCCACCGCGACCACAGACATGACCGCAACCAGCAGCAGCACGGTCAGCAGGGCCATGCCTTCCCGCTCGGTCCCGCGACGCCTCATTGGCCGCTCCCGACGATGAAGACCTGATCGACCCGCCCATAGCCCTTGACCGTCATGCCGATCCGCACGGCATCGGGCAGGGGCCGGTCGAGCGTGGAGATAAAGGCCGGGGTCGCCTGTCCGTCGCGCACAAACTCGACGGTGACGTCGCGGACGCCACGATAGAGCACTTGGGGCGGTCCCGGCCGGGCACCATCCAGATACGTGAACACACGTCGCTCCAGCCGTTCCTCGACCAGCCGGTACTCGACCCGTTGCAGCGAAGGCCGCGCCTGTTCGCCGGGATTGCTCCAGCCGGCACGGTTCAGGACCAGCAACGGATCACCCGGCGCAGCGGCACCTACGATGGGCTGGGGCATCGGCCGCCCCGTGGGACCCCGCGAGCGACGGGCCGTGGCCTGGCCCAGATCGGCGCGCAACAGGCCACGCATCCGCTGCAGGTCGCCGACCCGGTCGCTGGCGGCCTTCACGGCAAACCGGTTGTTGATGGCTCCGCTGAGGACAGCCGCGCCTGCGGCCGCCAGCAGGGCGAAGATCATCAGCGAGATCATGACCTCGACCAGTGTGAAGCCTGTGCGCGGCCTCACGGTTGCGTCCTTGACCGGAAGACGGTGCGCTCCGCGGCCTGGCCCTCGGAGTCCCGGACGACGATATGGATGCGCAGGAGGTCGGGCGTTGGGGTCCCGGTCACGGTCTGGGTCCAGGTCCACGGGCGGTCGGCCAGCGGGGTCTGTCCGCTTGTGATCCCCTCGGCCATGGCCGGCGCGATCACGGCCTCGACGGCGCGGTTCTCGGCCACGATACCCCCGAGGGTCCGGGCCTCGACCCGGGCGGCCGAGCGGGTGTTCTCGCCGGACAGGTTGAGCAGGGCCAGGGCGGCGAGGCTGAACACTGCCAGCGCCACGAGCAGCTCGATGAGCGTAAAGCCTTCCCTGTGGCCCCGGCCGACCCCGTGTGTGCCCTCAGCCATCAAGGGTCACCTCCCCCGCACCGTCGACGACGACGGTGCGACTGTTGCGTTCGCGGGTCAGGGTCAGGGTGCCGGGGTCTGCAACGCCGGTGGGGTCGAAGACAATTCGGACGGGGACGCCGGACGACGCGACCGTCGTGCCCGCCGTCCAGGTTTCCGGGCGGAACGGGCCCTCATCCAGCGTCGACCAGGCGGCTCCGTCAAACACCATGAAACCATAGCCGGCAACGGTCGCATCGACCGCGACCGGCCGGTTTGACAATATGGCTTCCTCGCGGGCGCGGCTCAGCCGGGCGGCGAACCGCTCGGCATCCCCGGACACCGACGGCCGCGGGTCGGGTACAGACAAGACCACCGCCCCCGCAGCAAGCCCGATGATGGCAACAACCATCAGCAGCTCTACGAGGGTGAAGCCGGCCCTGTTGGCGGCGCGAACCCTGGCGCCCGGCGTCATGCCTAGCCTTCCCAGTTGCCGAGGTCGGCGTCATTGCCCTCGCCACCCTCTTTCCGGTCGGCACCATAGGAGAAGACGTCGAACTGGCCGCCACGCGTGCTCTGGCGGCGGTATTGGTAGGGCTGGCCCCAGGGATCCTGCGGCAGGCGGCGGACATAGCCGCCGGGGCGGTAGCGGTCGGGGCTGGCGAGTCCGGGCGGGGCCGCGACCAGCGCCTGCAGGTCGGCAGGGAAGTCGAGATTGTCGAGGCGATAGGTCTCGATCGCCTGTTCGAGGGTGGCGATATCGGCCTTGGCCTTGGTCACCATCGCCCGGTCCTGGGTGGGCAGGACATTGATGGCGACGACGGTGGCCAGCAGGCCGATGATGACGACCACCACCATCATCTCGACCAGGGTAAAGCCCTGTCTCCCACGCGCGCCCTCGTTCGGCCCGGACTCCGGGTCGAGGGGACGGGATGCGGGGACTGCGGCCCGGGCAAGAAGCCGGGTCGCCAAACGGCGGATATCAGACACAGACATACTTCCTCCTCACCCCATGGCCAGGGTGTTGATCTGCAGGATGGGCAGCAGGATGGACAGGACGATCAGGGCGACCACGCCACCCATGACCACAATGATGGCCGGTTCGATCAGGCTGAGCATCACCGCCGTGAAGGTCGAGAACTCCCGCTCCAGATACTCCGCCGCGCGCTCGAGCATCGGCTCCAGCCGTCCGCCGGCCTCGCCCGAGGCGGTCATGGTCACCAGGATCGGCGGAAAGACATCGGCCCGGCGCATGGCGGCCGAAAGTCCCCCGCCCTCACGCACGGCCTCGGCCATCCGCTCGGTGGCCAGCCGCAGGCGTCGGTTGGACACGGTGCGGGCCGTAATCGTCAGACCCTCCAGCACGGGCAGGCCGGCGGTGATCATTGTCGACAGGGTTCGGGCCATTTTCGCCCCGTGAAGGTCGCGCGTCAGCCGCCCGATGAGGGGCAGGCGAAGGATGGCCGTGTCGACAGCCAGCCGTATCGCCGGATTGCGAAGCGCGAAGACACCGCCCGTCGCCGCCGCCGCCAGCAGCAGCGCCGCCAGCCAGCCCCAGTCGCGTATCCCGTTCGACAGGCCGATGACCAGCCGCGTCAGCAACGGCAGGGTCTGGTTCATACTGTCGAACTGATCCACCACGCGCGGCACGACGAAGGTCATCAGGGCGATCACCACCCCGATGGCCACGACCGCCAGCACCGCCGGATAGACCAGGGCTGTGATGACTTTGCCGCGCACCACCTCGTCGCGCTCAAGCCCGTCGGCCAGCCGCTCCAGGATCGGTGCCAGCGCCCCGGAGGTCTCGCCCGCCGAGACCATTGCTCGGAAGAGCGGCGGAAAGGCCGCGCCCTGCAAGGCCATGGCGTCCGAAAGCCGCCGGCCCTCCATCACCCCGCCATGGACCCCTTCGAGCACCGCCCGCACGGCCGGGCGATCTGCCTGCAAGGCGATGGCCCTGAGCGCCTCCTCGACCGGCGACACCGTCACGAGGGTGGCCAGCTGGCGCGTCACCAGCGCCAGGGTTCGCGGGTCCAGACCCCCGCGTGCCGGGCCGAACCGGCCCAACACCCCGGCCTTGCGAGCGGGGGCGTCGCTGTTCCGAACCGCACCGCGTGACGCCGTCACCTCCAGGGGCATCAGCCTGCGTCGCGCCAGCAGGGCCCGCAGGCTGCCGTCATCAACGGCGGTCAGCGTCCCGCGGACGGTGCGCCCGCCCTCGTCCACCGCCACATAGTCGAACGCCGCCATCAGGCCGCGTCCTCGCGCCCGGGGCTCACGGCAGCAGGCCCAGCCCCCGGCTCTTCGGCGGCCTCGGCCGTCTCCTGACGCGTCACGCGCACCGCCTCCTCGACCGAGGTGACACCCTCCAGCACCAGAGCCCGGGCGCGTCGGGTCAGGGTTCCGGAACCGGCCCGGGCAAAGGCAGCGGCGTTGATGGCCTCCTCCCCGGCCTCGGCGGCGATCAGGCGGCGCACCTTGTCATCGACCCGGATCACCTCATACAGCCCCACACGGCCCACATAGCCGGTCTGGCCGCAATGGGCGCAGCCTTGCGCCCGCCACACGGTCTGACCGACCTTGACCCCGGCCAGCCTGGCTGTGGCCTTGTCCGCCGCCTCCGGCCGACGACAGTCACCGCACAGCCGGCGGACCAGCCGCTGGGCCACGATCAGCCGCAGGGTCGAGGCCAGCAGGAATGGCTCGACACCCATGTCCCTCAGCCGCGTCACCGCCCCGGCCGCATCATTGGTGTGCACCGTCGACAGCACCAGATGGCCGGTCAGCGCTGCCTGGACCGCAATCCGGGCCGTCTCCACATCGCGGATCTCGCCGACCATGACCACGTCCGGATCCTGACGAAGGATGGCGCGCAGGCCGGCCGCAAAGGTCATGCCGACCTTGGGATTGACCTGGGTCTGGCCGACCCCGTCGATGGCGTATTCCACCGGGTCCTCGACCGTGAGGATATTGCGGGTGGCGTTGTTCAGCAGCGACAGGCCGGCATAGAGCGAGGTGGTCTTGCCCGAGCCGGTCGGGCCGGTGACCAGAATGATGCCGTTGGGTTCTCCCAGGGCCGCGCGGAAGGCCTCCAGCGCATCCGGGGCCATGCCCAGCCGGTCCAGGGTTAGTCCGGCCTGGTCCCGGTCGAGAATCCGCAGCACGACCCGCTCACCCATCCGCGACGGCAGGGTCGAGACGCGCACGTCCAGCGTCTTGCCCCCCAGCGCCAACGGAATGCGCCCGTCCTGGGGAATGCGTTTCTCGGCGATGTCCAGCCGCGCCATCACCTTGATGCGCGAAACCAGAAGGGGCGTGATCCGCGGGTTCAGCGAGAGCGTCTCGCGCAACACCCCGTCAATCCGCATCCGCACAGTCAGGGCGGTCTCGAACGGCTCCAGATGGATGTCCGACGCCCCCGCACGCACGGCCTCGGCGATGACGCCGTTGATCAACCGGATCACCGGAGCATCGTCAGCCGTGTCCAGCAGGTCGGCGGCGGCCGGAATGTCGTCGATCAGGCTCTCCAGCCCCGAGGGCATCGCCAGGTCGTCACCGTCCGTCGCGCTGAGATGATCACCGGCATAGACCTGCGACAGCCGCCTGTCGAAGGTCGCCTGATCGAGCGCCTCGACCCTGAGTGGCCGGCCCAGTGCGCGCCGCGTCTCGATCAGGGCAGACGGATCAGCACCCTCACGCAGACCCACCACGGCGATCTCACCTGCATCCAGCAGGATCACCCCGTGCCGTTTGGCGAAGCCATAGGGCAGTGTCGGATTGATCAGGGTGATCATCGACGCCTCACCCGCCCGAGGCGGTGACCGGTGGCAAGGGCGCAGCAGCGACCTCGCCGACCGGGGCCATGACCACGGGTTCCGGCGCGGCCGGTGGCTGGGTGCGCATATAGTCGCGCAGCATCTCGTCGAGGCTCGGCTCGACGCCGGGGGCGTTGAGGAGCTGCTGCTCGCGCATATAGCCCCAGCGATCCGCGGTCAGGGCCTGGGAATCGGCGGGGCTGCGCAGGATGGTCGGGCGGATGAACACCATCAGATTGGTCCGTCCGCGCTGACGGCTGGTCGAGCGGAACAGGTTGCCGACCACCGGCAGGTTGCCCAGTCCCGGCACGCCGTCCACCGACAACCGGTCGTTCTGGTCCAGGAGTCCGCCGGCCACCGCGATGTCACCGTCATCGACCACCAGTGTGGTCTCCAGCTCGCGCTTGTTCAGCACCAGATCCCGGGCACTGGCGGACAGAAGGCCGTTGATGCTCGACACCTCCTGACGGAGGAACAGGGTGATCGAGCCGCCGGCGTTGATCTGCGGCCGCACCACCAGCTTGACCCCGATGTCCTGCCGCTGGGTCGTGCGGAATGGATTGGTGTTTCCGTCCAGCAGGGTCTCGCCGGTCGTGATCGGCACCTCCTGGCCCACCAAGATCGTCGCCTCCTCATTGTCCAGCGTCATCAACGACGGGGTTTGCAGCAGGTTGGAACCCGCATCCGTCTTGGCGGCATTGATGATGAAGCCGAACAGGCCGTCGCCGATGCTGCCGCCACCGCCACCGACAAAGCCGTTGGCTCCCAGAAGCGTGTTCAGCGCCAGGGCCTGCAGTTGCTCACGCAGGGGATCATCCGTCTCAAGCTGCCCGGCCGCCGCCCCACCCGCCAGCGGGACCAGCGGCGCAGCGCGCTCGGAATAGTTGGTCAGGCCCAACGGACTGCCGTCCTCACCCGCCAGCAGCCACTGCACCCCCAGCTCGCGCACGGCATTGTCGGACAGCTCGACCACAATGGCCTCGATCAGCACCTGCTGGCGCCGCTGGTCCAGCTGGCGGATCACCTCGGCCAGCATGCGCTGGGTTTCCGCCGAGGCCGAGATCACCAGGGCATTGGCACCCGGGAAGCGGGCGATCACGGCGCGCTGGCCGGCCACCGGCGCCGCCGGGACGGCAGCGGCCGGAGCGGCCGCAGCCTCGCCTCCTGCGCGGCCCGGGGCAGAAACCGGTGCATTGGCGCTGGCCGCCGTCACCGGCTGGCCGACGACCTGCTGCAGCACCGGCAACAGGGCCTCGGCGTCAGCATGCTGCAGGAAGACCACCTTGACGTCGTCGGCGCTCTCGGCTCGACGATCCAGATCCTCGATCAGCGGGCGGATTCGCGCCATCGCCGCCGGGTCCCCGCGCAGCACGATCGAATTGGAACTCTCCACCGGCGTCACAGACACCATCCCCTGCCCCGGCTGGCCGCCGGGTGGGGCCAGCACGGTCTGGAGCACGCCGGCGATCTCGCGCGCCGAGGAGTTCTCCAGCGTCACCACATCGAACCCCGACCGGTCCACGTCGATCCGGCCGATGAGGGCCCGGATACGAGCCAGATTGTCGGCGAAATCGGCCACCACCACGCTGTTGGCACCGGGATTGGCGAGGACCTGCCCCTGCGCGCCCACCAGCGGCCGGATCGTCTCCGCCGCCGAGGCAGCGTCGATATTCCGCAACTGGAACACCTCGGTCGAGAACCGTTCCGAGCCCACCGTCGCCGGGCCCTGGGCGGCCCCCTGCGCCGGGCTGATCCGGTAGGCCCCCGAGGCCGTGGACGTCACCACCAGCCCGTTGGCCCTCAGGGTCGACAGAAAGACCTCGAACAGCCGGGCCCGGCTCAGGGGCCGGTCGCTGGTCACGGTCACCGTCCCCGTCACTCCCGGGTCGACAATGAAGGTCCGCCCGGTCGAACGGGCCACGTCCTGGATGAAGGCGCGGATGTCCGCCCCCTGCACATTCAGGACATGGCCTGCCTGGGCCTGGGCGGCACCTGCGGCCAGCGGACCCTGGACTGCAAGAATGGCGGCCATCGCCGCTCCGATCAGGGTTGATCGCTTCATCGGCCGGTTCCTATTGTGGAGGTCTGCACCGCTCCGTCCCGCTCATAGCGGAGCTCGGCGCCCGAACTGTTCGCAAGCTGGCCACGCAGGGCCGCAATCCGCTCAAGGCTGTCCAGCGGCTGGCCGTTGATGGCGAGGATCACATCCCCGGCCTGAAGGCCCGCCGCCCGCAGCAGCGCCGCGTCGCCGGAGGCTGACACCGTGAATCCGTCCAGCCGCAGGCCCCGCATGCGTGGCCGAAGGCCCGCCTGGGTAATCAGCCGTGCCGGATCCACCGAAGCAACCGCGGCTGCCGTCGGCGTCGGAGCCGGCGGGGGCGGTGGTGACGGCGGCGTCACGGTCTGCGGGCCCGGCGGCGGCGGCGGAACCGGCGCGACGCCGACCGGCACATCAGAGAAGATCAACCGGCTGACAGACGCCCCGCGCACCAGCGTCACATAATCCGGACCCACGCCTTGCAGGATCAGCCCCGGCTCAACCTCTTCGCCCACGCCCACCGAGATCTGCCGCCCGTCCGCCAGTCCGATGATCGCCGAGCCGCCGCCCGAGCCGTCCGAGCGCACGCCGTAAAGCCGAATCTGCCCGCTACCGGCCGCACTCGCCTCGGCCAGACTGCTCTGGCCGCCCGTACGAAAGAAGGCGTCGAACCGCTGAAAAACCGCAGGATCAGCCGGGCTCACGGCCGTGGAGGACGACGCCATAGATGCCGCTGCGTCCCGCGGCTCCGCAACAATCCAGACCAGGCGCCCGAGCTGAACCACCAGCAGCAGCGCCAGGGTGATCTCGACGGCCAGACGAACACGATCCGGCTGCTCCGACCAGACGCCCCGGACCTGTGTACTGAAAGTGCGAACTGCGCCGATCAATGTGGCGTGCCTCAAGCGGGCCCCGGCGGCCCGGCGGCCCTTTTAGACCGATCGTCCGTGTGCGGCTTCATGAGATCGTGACGGCTCGGCGAACCTGTCGTGACAATAGGTTCGAATACGGACGAAATGCCGCAAATCTGTCTTGCCGGAATGGTCGGGAGGCGACCGGTCGGCCGCCTCCCGATACCTCTAGAAACGCGCGGTCAGGCTGACCGAGGCGCTGGATCCCAGCTCGTAGTTGTTGATCAGGATCTTGTTGCCCAGTTCCTGGTACTCGTCGAAATCCGTGTTCAGCAGGTTCCGGAGTTCGACCGAGAAGCCCATGTCGCGGCCACCGACTTCGAAATCCTTGCGGTAGACGAAGTCCATGAAGATGCCCGGGTCCTGGATGTAGTCCGGTTCGCGGTTGCCCGCGCCGCCTGCACCGCGGGCGCTGACGCGCTCGCTGACATAGTTGACGATGATCGTCGCCTGGGACCGGGCCGTGTCGTCTTCCCAACCCAGTTGCAGGTTGGCGACATGCTCGGACTGGCCCTGGAGGCGGCTGCCGTCCTCGATGAAGAAGTCCGCGCGCTCGTTCGTGCCGCCGCCGCCCGGCGTGCGAACAAAGTCGCCCGCTTCGACCGTCACTTCGGAGTCCGACCAGGTGTAGTTGGCCTGAACCAGCCAGCGCTTGTTGGCGATAAAGGACGAACCACTGTCCGGGAACTCGAAGAACTTCTTGGCTTCGATTTCAGCCCCGAAGATCGTCGCCTGCGGCGCGTTCAGGAACGACTGTTGCCGTCCGGCGCTGGACGCCGAGATGACAGCCTCAACCGGCTTCTCCAGATCCTTGAAGAACAGGCCGGCGGTCAGATACTGCTGGCGGGCGAAGAACCACTCGTAACGGGCGTCCACGTTCGTGATCCGGGTATCGACCAGGAACGGGTTGCCGGTGAACTCGCGATCGGTTTCCGGGTCCGTATAGGACTGCGGGGCCAGTTCGCGGAACTGGGGGCGACCGATGGTCCGGGACGCGCCCAGACGCAGCTGCTGGTCTTCGGCAAAGTTCCAGGTCGCCGTGAACGATGGCAGATAGTACTGCTCATTGATCTCGGTCGGAGCGAAGGGCGCGGCCCCACCGAACAGGTCACGGGTCGTGACCGTCTGCTTGCCGTCCTCAAAGCGCACGCCATAGGTGGTGCGAACCAGGGGAATGATCTCGGCGTCCACCTGGAAATAGGCGGCCGCGACCTCGATCTGGGCCGCATAGGCGGCCGCACCACTGCCGGCACCGCCGGTGACTTCCGTCAGGATCAAGCCGGACGGCCCGATGTTGACGTCCGAGTAGAGATAGTCGACCCGCGACCGGCGCTGTTCTTCCGTCAGGGTACCGGCGGGAACGAACTGCAGGTCGCGGCGCTCAGCGTCACGATTGTTGTCCGAATAGGCCACGCCGAAGCTGAAGACGGCATCCCGATAGTCGGACAGAGGGGTGGTGTAGCTGACGTCTGCCCCGCCCGAGACGATGTCGTCTTCCAGTTCGCTGAAGGAGATCCGGTTGCCGCCGATCTCATGCAGGAAGGTACCGTCCGCGGCGACACCGTATTCGAAACGCGTCTCGTAGGGCGCATTGCGTTCGGTCAGCGCATAGGCACCGCGCCAGGAGATTTCCAGGGCACCGTCCATCAACTCATGCTCGCCGGACAGCTGGGTGGAGAACAGCTGGCGTTCGAACCATTCGGTGTGGTCGCTTCGCTGGATCGCGCCACCGGCGTCGAAATCGGGACCGGCGCTGATCCGCGCTTCCTTGGTGACGTTGCGCACGAAGAAATTGGTCCAGCGATAGTCGCTGTTGTCCGTGACCAGCGACAGGCCGCCGAGGAAGTTCAGCTGGATGTCGTTCTGGTTCGACTCGAAGGCCTTGCTCGTGACAGGCACGAGGACGGCGCCGGAGAACTGGGACTCTTCCTGCACGCCGTTCCGCGTCGACCAGCTGTTGCTGTAGCCGGCCACGCCGATCAGGCCGAAGGTGCCGAGGCTGCTGTCGGACTTGAGCCCACCGGCGAAATCAATGCCGAAATTCACCGGCGTCGTTTCGCGCTGCAGGAGACGCAGCGGCGAGTTGACGAGCGAATGGCCGATGCTTTCCAGTTCCAGCGGGGTCACGTTGGAGCTGTTGACAGGCCTGCCGCGCGAGAAGGCGAGGGCCAGTTGCCCCGGAACGTCGCGGGTGCCGTCGTCGAAACCGGTGAAGTCGGTGCGCGAGCCGAAATAGATCAGGCTGTCTTTACCGGTGGTTTCAGTGTTGCCACCGACCGATGCCGACATCGTGAAGAAGGGGTCATTGGGCGCATCGACAGTGCGAAGGTCGATCACTCCGCCGCCGAACTCACCCGGAAAATTGACCGAGTAGGATTTCTGGACGGTCACGCTTTCGAGGATGCTGGACGGAAACAGGTCCAGGGGAACGACGCGTTGCAGCGGTTCGGGGCTGGGGAGCGGCGAGCCGTTCAGCAGGGCCGAGGAATAGCGTTCGCCGAGGCCGCGCACATAGACGAACCGGCCCTCAACGACCGTCAGGCCCGTCACACGGGCCAGGGCACCGGCGGCGCTGCTGTCGCCGGTCCGCTCGAGGTCCTCTGACGTGAGGAAGGCGGCGACTTCGGCGCTTTCGCGGTTCGGTTCCGGGATGTAGCGGCCCAGGACGACGACCTCGTCCAGTTCGCCGACCTGTTCAGGCTCGTCTTGCGCGGCCGGGTCCTGTTCAGCGGCGGCCTCAGGCGCAGGCGCCGGGGGCGTTTGAGCGAAAGCCAGTCCCGGCGCGATCAGCGCGCTGGTGGCCAGCAGGACCCCGCTCAGGGTCAGAGTAACTGTCTTCATGATCTGCGCCTTGAAGGGGTTCAACGGAATACGCGAAACACGGAGACGACCCGGAAGGGCCGCCTCCGCGCATCCGTGATCAGCAGTTCGAGCCGGCCGCCAGGCCGCAGGTCCAGCCCGTGTACCAGGTGTCGGCGGCGTTCTGGACGGCACCGATGTAGGTGGTCGTCGTGAAGAACGGGAAGACGGTTGCCGCGTTGACAACCGGACGGGCCGTCTCATTGGCACCGTTGATGAAGGTCAGCACCTGGTTGGTAAGCGTGGCGCCGGCCGGGGCCGTCAGTGTCGAGGTGCCGATGAGGTTGTTCGTGCCGCCGGTGAAGGCCGCCGTCGAAAGCGTGACGTTGGCGGTGCGGTACGAGACCGGGCAGGACATGAAGACCGAGGTGAACGTCACGCCGCTGGTGCCGGTGTCAGCGTCGGCGATGGCCAGACAGCCGGCGACCGATCCGGTGGCGGCGGTGAACACAGAGTTGATGACCGTGGCATCCGTGCCCGTGTCGAAGTGGGCGATGGTATGGGCGTCGATCGGCGCGTTGCGGCCAACCAGCGTCCAGTTGGAGATGAACGGCCGGGACACATAACGGCTGGCCAGCGGCGTGGCCGCCGGGGCGGACGAGAACTCGAACCCGGCGCTGCGGCTGGTGGTGCCGGCGGCGCGCTGGGTCACGATGCCGAACTGGGCACCACCGCGCCAGCCGGTATCGGTGTCCAGACCGTCGTCGTCAGCGCCCGTGATCACGATGCGGCGCAGGTTGACGTTGCCACCGAAGATTTCGATGCCGTCGTCCGAGCTGTTGTGGACCTGGATGAACTCGACCGTGGTGCCCGAACCGACGCCGGCCATGGTCAGACCCTGGAGTTCGTTGCCGGTCGAGATTTCGAAGCCCGAGAACTTGATCTGGACGTAGCGCAGGCGGCCCGAGTTGTCGGTCGGGGTGTTGCCGCCGTAGAAGGCGCTGGTGCCTTCGACGGTGCCGGTGCAGGTCACCGGAGTGACAAGCGGGAACACCGAACAGTTCGCCTGCGGCGCGCGGCCGGCCAGGACGATGCCGCCCCACTGGCCCTGCGAGTCGAGGGTCGTCGCGCCATCGACGTTCTGGCGGCTGGTGAAGATGATCGGGCTGGTGGGGGTGCCTTCGGCGAACAGCTGCGAGCCGCGGTTGACCAGCAGATAGTCCGAACCGCTGGAAGCGAAGATGCGGACACCGGCCTCGATGGTCAGAAGGCCCTGGACGCTGCCGGTAATCGGGGCCGCCGGGTCGACGCCCTGGTCGGTGCCGACCGAGGTACGGCCGCTGATGGAGTAGATGGTGCCGGCGCGCAGTGGCACCGTCAGGGCACCGTTGATCTGTTGCGGCAGCTGGCAGGCGCGAAGCGTGCCGCCGGCCACGAGTCCGACGTTGGCGAAACCGGTGGGGCAGTCAGCCGCCGGCGTGCCCGGGGGCAGGGTCGGCGTGGTCGTGCCGCCACCACCCGTGCCGCCGAAATCGCCTTCGCCCGGCGATGCGACTTCAGCCGACCCGCAGGCGGCCAGGGTAAGGGCGCTGGCGGAGAGCGCGAGCAGGGTGGTCAGTCGAATGCCGGTCATCGTTTTCACCGTCTAAATCCAAAAGGAATTCACGGCAGATGACACCCGGGTACGCTACCCTGGTCGCGACGACGCATAAGCCCCACCTGCCCGCAGCCTCGATAGAAGTCGGATGTGACAGCGCCGCCGCCGAATCGTAACGGTTCCGATTCGCTTGTGTGAAGTTGTTTTTTCTTTTCGATGAAAAACCGTCTGATAACGGCTCGATTTTTGTCCGCTGGCCTGCCGCGCCTCCGGGCCGGCCATTCGGTTTGGGGCGACCCTGCCCGGTGCCCACGCCACATCGGCCAAAAGGGAAGGACCCGGCTCAGCACATGGATTCTATGGTGCCGGAGACCGGCGCACCGGCAAGGCCGGCATCGGGGTGTCCGGGCCCGTTTGTCGTTCGAAATCGCCCTGGGCCCCGACGGTCGCGCGACGATAGACCAGGGCCTCGGCGATGTGGCGGCGCAGGACGCCGTCGCAGCCGTCCAGATCGGCGATGGTGCGGGCCAGTCGCAGGGTCCGGGTCCAGCCCCGCGCCGTCAGGCCGCCGGCCTGCCCGGCCCGCATCAACAGGGCCCGGCCGGCCTCGTCCGGTGTGGCGAACCGGTCCAGGGTCTCGCCCGAGGCACGGGCATTGACGGCCTGGTCGTAGGCCATGTCCGGATCGATGCCGGCGGTGCGCAGCCGATCCCCCTGCATGGCGCGGGCGGCCAGCACCCGGGCTGCGGCCTCGGCCGTACCCTCGGCGGGCGGCGGCAGGGCCATGTCGGCGGCGGTCACCGGCGGCGTCTCCACCGTCAGATCGATGCGATCAAACATCGGACCCGAGATGCGGTTCTGATAGTCGCGCTGGCACCGTGGGGCCTTGCCGCACGCCCCCTTGCCACCCCCACCGAGGCCGCAGCGGCAGGGATTCATGGCGGCGACAAGCTGGAACCGGGCCGGATAGCGGACATGGGCATTGGCCCGCGCCACGACGATCTCGCCGGTTTCCAGAGGCTGGCGCAGGGAATCCAGGGCCTGGGCGCTGTACTCCGGCAACTCATCCAGAAACAGCACCCCATTGTGCGCCAGCGACGCCTCACCCGGTTTGGCGCGCAGGCCACCGCCGGTCAGGGCCGCCATTGAGGCGGAATGGTGCGGGCTGCGGAACGGCCGGTCGCGGGTCAGGGCTCCGCGCTCGATCAGTCCCGCCACCGACCAGACCATGGAGGTCTCCAGCAACTCCTTCGGCGTCAGCGGCGGCAGCAGGCCCGGCAACCGCGCCGCCATCATCGACTTGCCGGACCCCGGAGGCCCGACGAACAGCAGGTTGTGCCCGCCGGCCGCTGCGATCTCCAGGGCCCGTTTGGCGCTCTCCTGACCCTTGACCTCGCGCAGGTCGGGGACCCGGTCGCCGGACCGCATCGCCCCCGGTTCCGGCCGTCTCAGCACCTGGGTGCCCTTGAAGTGGTTGACCAGTCCGATCAGGGAGCGCGGAGCCAGCACCGCCACCTCCCCGGCCCAGGCCGCCTCCGGCCCATTGGCCTCGGGGCAGATAAGGCCCAGCCCCATGGCGTCGACCGCCACCGCCGCGGGCAGGGTGCCGCCGACCGGGGCGATCCGCCCGTCCAGCCCCAGTTCGCCGACCGCCGCCCAGCCCGACAGCATGTCCGGCGGGATGACCCCCATGGAGGCCAGCAGGGCCAAGGCGATCGGCAGGTCGAAATGACTGCCCTCCTTGGGCAGGTCGGCCGGGGCCATGTTGACGATGATCCGCTTGGCCGGAAGCGACAGGCCGATCCCGGCAAAGGCCCCCCGCACCCGTTCCCGGCTCTCGGCCACCGCCTTGTCGGCCAGGCCGACGATGGTGAAGGACGACTGGTCGCCCGACGGCAGTTGATGGACCTGCACGTCCACCCGCCGGGCATCCACCCCCTCGAAGGCCACCGTCACCACGCTGGCGAGCATGTTCATCTCCCGCTATGAGAGAAAGAACGAACCACGAACGGTGGTGGTTGGTCAAGAGGAGGGCTTAGGGCTTAGGGCTTGGGGCTTAGGGACTGTAAGCGCCGCGCAAGTCCGGTAGCTCCCGCGCCCCAAGCCCTAAGCCCTCTTCCTCTCCACCACATCCCACATCAGCGCCGTCGCATCGACGCCGGTGAAGGCCTTCAGCTGCTGGGCGCCCGTCGGCGAGGTGACGTTGATCTCGGTCAGAAAGTCGCCGATCACATCGATGCCGACGAAGATCAGGCCCCGCGCCTTCAGCGTCGGCCCGATGGCGGCGCAGATCTCGCGGTCGCGGTCCGTCAGTTCGACCGGCGCGGCCGTGCCGCCGACGCGCAGGTTCGAGCGGACCTGGTCCCTGGCCGGGATGCGGTTGATGGCCCCGACGGGCTCGCCGTCGATCAGGATGATCCGCTTGTCGCCCTTCGAGACCGCCGGAATGAATTTCTGGATCACCAGCGGATCGCGGCTGCCGGTCATGTGGATCTCGACCAGGGCCTCGAGATTGGGGTCGCCGGCCTTCAGCTTGACCACGCCCGAACCGGCCGCGCCGTGCAGGGGTTTGAGCACCACATCGCCGTGGCGTTCGTGGAAATCGACCAGGGCGACCGGGTCGGAACTGATCAGGGTCGGCGGGGTCAGGCCGGGGAATTGCGTCACCAGCAGCTTTTCGGGCGCACTGCGGACCTCGGCGGGGTCGTTCACCACCAGCGTCTTCGGATGCACCGTCTCCAGCAGATAGGTGGCGGTGACATAGGCCATGTCGAACGGCGGATCCTGACGCATCAGGATGACGTCGACGTCCTCGGCCAGGTCCAGCTTCACCTCCGCGCCGAAGGTGACGTGGTCGCCCTGGATCTGGCGCAGGGTCACCGGCCGGGCCCGGCAGAACAGCCGGCCGTCCTCCAGCGCCAGGGTGCGGACATCATAGACCCACTGGGCGTGCCCCCGGTCCTGGGCCGTGGTCATCATCAGCCAGGTGGTGTCGGACTCGATATTGACCGCCTCGACGGGGTCCATCTGGATGGCGACTCTGAGCATGGGTTGTCCTTCCAGTCGGGGGGTGGATGGCTAATGGGCAGCGGAGGCGGCGAGCGCAAGACGGGTGGTTAGTGGTTAGTGGCTAGTGGTTAGTGGTTAGCGGTTGTCGTGCCGCTGGCGGCGGAAGGGCGGCGCAGCCCGCTGCCATGGCCCCGGCGTCGGCCAGCCACTAACCACTAGCCACCAATCACTGGCCCCTCCCGAGGGGGACAACCCCGCGACGATGGCGCGGAAAGCGGCCCGGGGCCAGGGCCACGACATCGATCCGCAGCCCATGACCGGCCAGGCCGGGTCTTTGGCGCAGCACCGACCGGCCGGCGCTGAGCAGTCGGTCGTACTGGTCCGGACCGAGGGCGCCCAGGGCCGCCTCCAGGGTGGCGCGGCGCTTGACCTCGACCACGGCCAGGACCCTGCCCCGGCGGGCCAGGATGTCGATCTCGCCGGCCCGGGTCTTCAGGCGGAAGCCGAGGATCTGATAGCCCCGGGCCATCAGCAGGGCGGCGGCCCACCATTCCGAGCGGTGACCGAGCCGGTGGGAAACGGCTCCGAGGGCCACGCGCCAGCCGCGCTTTTCCCGAACGACCTTCGGGGCCCGGACCTTTGTCGGGGGCCGTTCCGGGCTCACCGGCCCTGCAGCTCCAGCGCCCGCCTGTAGAGCGGTTTGCGCGGCAGGTTCAGGGCCTTGGACACCTCCGCCGCCGCCTCGCCGGGCGGCAGCCGGGTCATGGCCTCGGCCAGGGCGGCGTCGGCGTCGGCCTCGGAGGCGACCTCGGTCTCGCCGGGCGCGACGACGATGACGATCTCGCCCTTCGGCCCCTGGCAGCGGGGGTCCAAGGCCAGTTCGGCCAGGGAGCCGCGCACACATTCCTCGTACAGCTTGGTCAGTTCACGGGCCACGGCGGCGGGACGCGGCCCGAGCACGGCGGCCATATCGGCCAGGCTGTCGGCCAGCCGCGGGCCGCTCTCGAAAAAGACCAGGGTCTGGCGGGCGGTCCGCACCTCTTCCAGCGCCGCGCGTCGGGCGCCTGATTTAGGCGGCAGGAAGCCCGCGAACAGCACCCGGTCGGCCGGCAGGCCGGCGATACACAGGGCGGCCAGCAGGCTGGAGGCGCCCGGGACCGGATGTACCGGCAGGCCCGCCGCGATCACGGCCCGGGCCACGACATAGCCCGGATCATTGACCATCGGCGTGCCCGCGTCCGAGACCAGGGCCACAACCTCGCCGGCCCGCAGCCGCGCGATCGCGCCCTCGGCGGCCCGGGCCGAGGCATGGTCGTCGCACCGTTCCAGCCTCGCCTTCAGCCCATAGGCCGACAGCAGCTTGCCGGTGACCCTTGTGTCCTCGGCCAGTACAAGATCGGCCGCGGCCAGTACATCGAGCGCCCGCAGCGTCATGTCCCGGAGATTCCCGATCGGCGTCGCCACCAGATAGAGGCCGGACGCCACAGGGCGCGGCGGCGGGGCGGTCGGCGGAAAGACGGACGGATCGGGGTTGGACTCTGGCATCGGCGCGACCGTGCCCGAGGGGGCCGCCCGGCTCAAGGGCGCGGCCTCAAACGTCGACCCCGGAAAAATGCCGAAAAGCGATACTCTCGCCCCTTTGGGGCTGACGCTGGACGGCAGGAATTACGCGGGTTGGCGCGGGGTCCGGGCGGGGCAGATCCGTTCAGATGGCGATGTCAAAGACCGTGGCGGCGGGATTTCAGTCCCGATTTGCGCATTTTACCACGGTGGGGCGCGGCGCCAGGGAGGCGGGCGAGTTTCGGGCTGAGGATCAGGGGCGAGAAGGCACGGTCGGGGGTGCGAAGGGGACGGAAGATGGGGGGCGGGAATGACGGGTTCTGACCCAACGCGGACCTTGGAAGCGTCCGCTTTTCGGCATGAAGGGGGCGGGCCCACCTGGTCGCCCGAAAGCAGACGCGCCGGGAGTCCGCTTTGGGTGGGGAGCGGACCTTCCCAAGTGACTTTGTTTCCAAGGCGGATATCCTCCCCCGATGATCGAGATCGACCTTCAAGAGCCACCCGCGATCGTCGAGTTGCGCGACGATGCCAAGGCCATTGCCCAGTTGAGGCTCTACGGAGACGACTGCGTCTTGATGGGCTGGGCCGGAGACTACAAGAGCGGCGCGCCCTTGGCCGCCTTTCTGGCGAAGGCCGAGGCTTTGAATGTCGATCAGGCGGGAGCCGTGAGGTTATTGCTGGAGCAGACGGAAGATGAGTCCGCTCGCTGGCGTCGGGAATACCTCCAACAGGACTCCATGAAACTCGCTGAGTTTCTCTCGGTCAACTGCCCCGCGTTGGCCCTGCGCTTCCGGGAGATCCTCGTCGCGGACGGCGATGAGCCGACGACGCCCGAGCAGTTCCATACAAGACTCCTCAGCTTCAGGATCAGGCTGTCGTAGCGACAGGGGTGGCCCTGCAGGAGCCTGGATGGCCGGTGTCCGCAATGGGTCGAAAGCGGCCCTTGGCTTCAGTGCGGGAAGCGGACCCTTTATGTGAGGTCCCAGCATCATCACTGAGCCCGTCCCTCGCGGAAGGCCACCCAGCCGGGACCCACGAGCCGATCCAGCGTTACGGCACTTCCGCCGCTCGCCCGCCGGCTTCCTGCTTAGCGTGTCATTAGAGTGGTGGTGCCGCCTAGGTGACTCGAACACCTGACCCCCGCATTACGAAGGCCAGGGAAGACCGCGGTAAAAACCGTTACTATTTAGGTATTTAAATGGCGTTGAGGCAGTGAAAATCCGCGCGCGCCAGCCTCTTCCCAGTTTGGCCTGAGCGGGTGCTGAGGGTGTTTCCTGAGTTGCGCGCTTTAACGTGGGAAACGCGGAAAATCCGACCTGCACCATACTAGCAATCACGTATGCAATTTCGACCATGGAGTCGTAGCCGAACGCGCACAGGCCTCTCCAACCGCTTGGGCTGCACAGCTCTGTCAGGTCCACTGAACCAGGTCGAGAACTTCCCTACCCGCCCCTGAGTCTAGCCTGTCAGCACCTCGAACCATGCAAGACCTTCAGCGGGTCCGCTTGGTGGCGCGTCGATCCTAGCCCCTGGCGGCCAGCAGGGCGACCATGGCGAAGCCGGCATAGGTGCCGATAGCGTTACCGATCGAGCTGATCAGGATGGCGGGCAGGACCAGGTCCTGTCGGTGCTCTGCCTCCGCCAGGACGAGAGCGGTGGGGGAGCCGCCGATGTTGGCACTGGAGGCGAGGGCGAGGACGATGGGCTCCAGTTTCAACACCGCACCGGCGCCGAACAGGACGGCGGAATGAACAACAAAGACGATGCCGACATAGGCGAACAGTGCGGGCGTCAGGCTGCCGGCCGCGACGAGGGCGGCAAGGTCGGCATTTGCCCCGACGACGGCCAGGAAAAAATAGATGCCCCAATGGCCCAGGGTATTGGCCTGGGTCATGCGGGCAACGGCAGGCACCTGGGCGATGATCAGGGCCAGCGTCGTGACGATCAGAATGGAAGGGACAGCGATGCCGCGCGCCTCCAGCCAGGTCGAGGCGAGGCCGGACGACCAGATGGCTACGGCGGTCAAGGCCAGTGGAATGGCTATGGCGAGCGTTCCAGTGAGCGGTGGCGGCGGGGTGTGGGCGTGGATAGGAGCCTGCTCCGGATTGCTCGGCTTGCCGAACCAGCCGGACTTCAGCAGCAGGGCGGGCAGGGCGAGGGTGACGACGATCCAGACGCCGGTCATGACGTTGTCGACGACGGTCGCGGCAGTATAGAGCCCGCCCTCCCGCGTGATGCCATAGGCTTGAGCCACGGCGTTGAAGTTGGCGCCGCCGCCGATGTAGGTACCGGTGAACATCCCGGCGAGCGGGCCGTAGGACGCCCCGACCATGCCCTGGACCGGCGTCACGGCATTGGCCACCCAGACGCCCAGGAAGATGCCGACCGCGCCGATGAAGAAGGCTCCGATCATGGGTGCTCCGGCCCGCTTCAGCGCTCCCAGATTGACGTCCAGCAGGACGAGGAAGATGGCCGCGGGGATGACGTAGGTGAAGACCAGATCATAGACCGGCCCGCCCGAAGCAGAGGGCGGAATGACCCTCAGGTTTGCCAACAGCGCCCCCAGCACGATGATGATCATCGCCGCGCCTAGCTTTCGAAACACTCCGATCCGGCCGAGCGCATCGGACAGGGCCACAATGACGATGAGGACAGTGAGAACGCCGAGCGGGCTGGAGATCAGTGCGGTCGATGCGGTCATCAAACGAGACTAGCCGGATTGGGTGCGGTGGCAACAAAGCCGGGTCGGGTATGCGTTACAGAGGGCACTGTCCGTCTCCCGCTCACAGGAACATGAGGCGACCGCTGTGGCTTTTGTAGACTGTCCTTGGGGTACGGACTGCACCTTGGGTCGATGATCGCGTTTCGCCCGAAACGGGCATTGAGGGCGTCACCCGCGACGACCACCGACCTGAGCCTAGCCCTCTGTGCCTCAGCAGTGATACTGGACACCGGCATATCGGCGGAATGAGAGACCACACAATGCAGTTGGCGGGCAGTCGCCTGCGAAAGGTACCGGTGGGCCTCAAGGGCAGTGGCACCGTTGATCGGATCATCGACGCTACCGCATACCTGCTCAAGGCGCGGGGGTACGAGGCCCTCACAACAAATCATATTGCCGAAGCCGCCGGCATCAACATCGCGACACTATACAAGTACTTTTCAAACAAGCAGGCGATCCTGGTTGCGCTCCATGAGCGGATGTCACTGCGATGGACGGGAGCGTTGGCGCACCTCGTCAATCAAATTCGCGGGGGCGCACCCTGGCGCGAAACCGTCTGCAAGGTCATCGACATTGCTGCAGAGCGACGTCAAGGCGAGACGGGCGAAGCCGCCTTGCGAATCGCCATGAAGGTGTCTCGGGAGCTCCAGCATTACGACCGTGCCGAATCTATCGAAAGTTCCCGGCTCGTGGCGGATATGCTGATCAGCCGGGCAAGCGTGGACCCCATCACTGCGACCCGGGTCGCGCGCGTGGCGATCCAGGTGGGGATGGCTGCTCTGGACCTCTTGCTTCAGGAGGAAGTGGTGGATGAGGCGCTGTGGGTTGGGGAAGCCAAGGCTGCGGTCTGCAACTACCTTGCGCCGTATTTCGAGGCGCGGGCCCACGTCTGACAACCAACAGACCAAAAAGAAAGCTATTGCTTGCTTTTGGTGTCCGTGTGAGCTTGGACAGACTGTCTCTCAAAAGGGTATGGGTTATGCGTTTTTGTCGACTGGCGATGCTTCTGCCCTTTGCGCTTCTGACAGCATGCGCGGTAGGCATTGCGCCGCAGAATCCTGTATTGCCGGCTGTAACGGCCCTTTCTGCCGACACGCTTTATATCGGCGGTGACATCCTCACGATGGCAGGCGATGAGCCTGCCTATGTCGAAGCTCTTGCCGTGAAAGACGGGAAGATCAGCTTTGTGGGGGCCCGTGCGGATGCCCCTGGCGCAACGCGAACCGTCGACCTTGGCGGCAACACGCTCCTGCCGGGCTTTATCGATAGCCACGGCCATATGGTTGCTTTCGGAAAGAACTTGATCGACGCCGATCTGGTCGGCACGCCTGATATCTCCGATCTGCTGGCCCGCATGAGGGCCCACGCCCAATCCCTGCCTGCGGGGGCATGGATTGTCGGGTTCGGATACTCGGCCAAGAACATGACCGAAAACCGGACCCCGACAGTCGAGGAACTGGACACTGTTTCCACCACCACGCCCGTGATGATCGTTGACAGTTCGGGTCACCTTGGTGCCGGAAACTCCGCTTTGTTTGCTGTCGCGGGAGTTGGTCCCTCGACAGCCGATCCGGTCGGCGGAACTTTTTCCCGCAAGGCCGATGGCCATGCGCTGGCCGGTCCCATGGAGGAGACAGCCCTCAATCTGGTCCGAGAACAGCGCCCGGCCTTTGAGGGCCAGATGGCGGACAATGTGATCCTTGGCGGTGCGAGGGCCTGGGCCAGCATGGGGCAAACCTCGGCCCAGGACTGCGGGATCGGGCTGGGCAGTGATGATATGGCCATCCTGCGCAATGCCATCGATAAAAACCTGCTGCCTATCGATCTCTATGTCTGCGCCAAGGACTCCATCATCGACCCCATGCTGGCCCAGGCCAATGAGGTGCGTGTCGATGCCGCGTCCGGCAGGGTTGACCTGGCGGCCAGAGTCGATGGTGACAGCCGATACATCAACCGGGTTCGCATGGGCGGGATCAAATTCTGGCTGGATGGCAGCGTTGACACCGCCTGGTTCTCCCAGCCCTACACCAACAATCCCCCCGGCAAGACCGGTGTCTATTACGGCTATGAGCAGATCCCGGACGACGTTCTTGACACTGCGTTCGATCGCCTCTGGACCACGGATATCCAGATCAACATGCACATGAACGGTGATGCAGCTGCGGATCAGGCCCTGCGCGCCATCGAAAGGGCCGTCGAGAGATACGGCATGCGTGACCATCGCCCTGTCTTCATCCATGCGTCCTATCTGCGTCCCGATCAGATCGAGAGAATGCGCACCTATGGTGCCGTTCCGAGCTTCCTGACCGCATCGATACCCCCTGCTGGAGATGCCGTTGATTACCTGTGGGGTGCCGAGCGCGCGGCAACGAGCCTGGCTGCGGCGACCTTCGTGGAGGAAGGCCTGCCTTTTACCTTCAGCCACGATGCGCCGGTGTCGCCGTCTCCTTCCATCCTGGCCATCGTCGATGCCGGTGTGAACCGGATTGCGGCGAGGAGTGGTCGTGTCATTGGCCCGGATCAGAGGGTGTCACCCTACCAGGCTCTTCGGGCCGTTACCGCCTTTGGTGCCTATCAGATCCACGAAGAGGCGACCAAGGGCACACTTGAAGTCGGCAAGCTGGCGGATCTGGTGATCCTGGATGCCAATCCGCTCAGGGTTTCGCCGACCTCGATCGGATCCATCAGGGTTCTCGAGACCATCAAGGAGGGGACGACAGTCTTCCGCCTCGAACCCGCCCCGGCCCCGTAACCAGAAGGCCGGAGCATTGGGCCCGAGGCGTCGGGCCCACATCAATCGACACGGCGAGGAGCAGGCATGCTTGATTCCGACAACACGACATCAAATCCGCCGGCTGTCTTGCCTGTGACTGACCGAATGATCTGGCAGGGTGGTTCAAGCCTTAAGATTCTTGCGGTCGGCTTGGGGCTACTGGTCTACGCCGGGTCGGCTGAGGCCCAGACTGCAGATGATACTGCGGCGGTCATCGCAGACCTCAGGCGTCAAATCCTTGTACAGCAAGAGCAGCTTGACGCCCAGGGACGACAGCTGGCCAGTCAGTCAGAATTGCTCAACCGGCTGGCCAGTCGTCTGGAACCTGCCGCCATGCCCGAAAGTACTGCCCTACCCGGACGTGCCCAGCCAGAATCCATTGCCGGGGTGCCGTCGGCTGAAATCGGGTCCGTCGCCATGGCAGATGTCGCTCTGCCTGAGTTGACGGTGGACCGCTTCGCTACCGGTCCCGGCGCGGTGGTGGTTGATATGCCCGGTTTCAAGGCGACCCTCGGCGGAGCGCTCCGCACCAATGCCCTGTTCAGCAGCGCGCGTGGTATCGGCGGAAGCGCAGCCCCCTTCTTCCTGGCACCGCCGGACGCGACGGGTGCCGAAAAGGTCTTCGACATCACCGCCCAATACAGTCAGGTCAATCTGGCCCTTGAAGGCCCCCGCCTGGGAGGATTCAGCACAGGCGCACTGGTGCTGTTCCAGTTCTACAACGGCGCCGTGTTTTCCAATCAGTACGGTTTCACGCCGGGCCTGGCCTTTGTTTACGCTGCCAATGAGCGGTGGAATTTCTCTGCCGGCCGGCGAGGGGAGCTGTTCAGTGATCGCGCTCCCAACATGGTGGATGCGATGACCATTCTTGGGGCCTCAGGGAATCCGGGTAACAGTGTCCGCAGTCAGCTTCGGGTCGAGCACACTGCTCCCATGGCCGACGGGGGAAAGGTCACTGCCGCTCTGGCGATCAGTGATCCGATCTCGACCAATATCAGTGCCGACTTTGCTGATCGCACGGAAGACAATGGGCTTCCCAATTTCGAGGCAAAACTGGCCTTTGCGACAGCACCGCCTGGATCAGGAGTCCTTCTGAGGCGGCCGGTTTTTGAAATCGGTATCTCCGGTGTCTATGGAGAATTCCGTAAATTCTATAACCTCCAACCGCCCTTCTCCGTGAGAAATTACAGCATTGAAGGTATCGCCCTTGATGGCGGGCTGCGGCTCGGCGATCGTTTCGGTTTTCAGGGTGAGGTCTATCAGGGGCGTGGTCTGGGCAATTATCTTGGGCTCGCAAATCAGACCGTGAACGCACAGAGTCTGGAAATTGTGACGGGCTCTGGGGGGTGGGGCGAGGCAAGCTGGGTTTGGCGGGAAGGCCTCCAGAGCAATTTCGGTTACGGCCTTGACCGTCCCGATCTCGATACGATCTCGGTTGGCAGCATCGGAAGAAACGAGACGGCCTACAGCAATCTGATCTGGACAGTCAGGCCATGGTTAAGTCTGTCGGCCGAGGTGACCTGGCGCAAGACAGGTTACCTGCTCCCGACGACGGCTTTGCTGTCGAACGATGGCGTCGGTCTCAATCTGGCGACTGAGGTTCGTTTCTAATTATTCGCAATCATCGTCAGTTTTTAGACGAATTTTCAAACCAACAACCTCGCGGAGGCTTACACGTGATGAATAATACAAAAACGTATTCATTAGCCTTGGCGGCCACGATAGCCTTGTTGGTGTCAACGCCTGCTGACGCCCAGTTCCACGATCGCTGGGAACACCTCGGCAGTCGCAGCGTCATGCTGGCAAGAGACCGCGACGCCATAGTTGTTGGCATGATAGAGGGCCATTTCCGCGAGTTGCAAATCGTCGTGAGAAACAACGGCGTATTTTTCAATGAGATGACCGTCATATATTCAAACGGCGGGAATGACAGTATTCCTCTTAGAACGCTTATACCCGCTGGCGGACGGTCGCGATTGATTGATCTGCGTGGCGGCGATCGGTTTATCCGCCGCATTGAGTTTAGTTATCGTTCAGTCCCCAATGGCCGTGGTCGGGCGCTTGTAGAGGTTTATGGTCGTCGCTGATCGAAATGAGGGCGAGGGGTCTCGTCTAGATGAGGGCCCTCCCTTCGACGATTTTCGAACCATCATCTAATATGGAGAAAACTGTGCCCCTTGGCAGACTGAATATTTCTGGAATTTTCATGGCTGGAATTCTGCTCTCAAGTTGCATGACAGATGATACTCGCCGCCTAGAAGATTCTTATGGCTCCAGTTCTCAAGCCGTCGAGCTTGGCGGGACGCATTGGCAATTGGTCGAGCTAATTTCGTCTGATGAATCTATTGGAACGGTCCGACCGGGGGATCCAACTCAGTATGAGATGCATTTGAATGCGGATGGGACAGTTAACCTCAAGCTTGATTGTAACCGCGCTAATGGCCCCTGGTCTTCCATGAGGTCAGCCGACGGCGCGAGCGGCGGTTTCAACATTGGACCGATTGTTATGACCCGCGCCATGTGCGGCCCCGGTTCGCTCGATCAGCGGATTAGCCGTGAGTTGCAATCTGTCCGGTCATACACTCTCGGGGAGGGCCGCCTGAACCTTTCGCTGACGTCAGATACGGGGATCCAGGGTTGGGAGCCGATCGACCAGGATCAGAAATGATTTTTGGCGGGCGCTATCCACTTTTCGGGTGACGATGTTTAGGCGGGGGCTCTCAAGTCTGGTTGGCGATCTCGTCTGAGCGGCCCCCAACTCTATAGAGCACGAGGAACGGGAGTCCCCGTGACGTGACCCCCGTTTCTCATCCAGCCATAACGAGAGTCCTTGGGTGATCTGAGCTTGGGTTGGTGGGGTTGGCAATAGGCAGGCCTGCGCAGCCATCAACCAGCGCAGCAGGCCGGCCGATCTGTCCGGTTAGCGTTCTGGCGTAGGCCTCCGGCGTCAGCCAGCCGAGCTTCGAGTGCGGCCGGGTTTCGTTGTAGTCGCGCCGCCAGGCGTCCAGCACGGACCGGGCGTGTGGCAGCGAGCGGAACAGCGTCTCGTTCAGCAGCTCGTCGCGCAGGCGGCCGTTGAAGCTCTCGTTGAAGCCGTTCTGCTGCGGCTTGCCCGGCGCGATGTAGTGCCAGCCGACCGCCGCATCGTCAGCCCAAGCCAGGATGGCGTTCGAGGTCAGCTCCGTGCCGTTGTCGCTGACGATGGTTTCCGGACCCCCGCGCTGCTGGATGATGGCGTCCAACTCGCGCGCCACCCGTGCGCCCGAAAGCGAAGTGTCGGCCACCAGCGCCAGGCACTCGCGGGTGCAGTTGTCGATCACGGTCAGGATGCGGAAGCGGCGGCCGTCGGTCAGTTGGTCGGACACGAAGTCCAGCGACCAGCGCTGATTGGCTACCAGCGGCATCTCCAGCGGACGTCGCGTGCCCATGGCCCGTTTACGCCCGCCGCGCCGGCGCACGGTCAGCCTCTCCTCCCGATAGATCCTCTGGACCCGCTTGCGGTTCACCGCATGGCCCTCGCGTCGGAGCATCACGTGCAGCCGTCGATAGCCGAACCTCCGGCGCTCTTGGGCCAGAGCCTTCAGCCGATCCCGCAAGGCGCCGTCGTCCGGTCGTGTGGCCTGATAGCGAACGCTCGCACGATCGACGCCCAGCACCCGGCACGCCCGCCGCTCGCTCATCTCGTAGGCCGACCGCAGGTGCGCCGCCGCCTCACGATGCGCCGCGGGCGTCACCACTTTTTTCCCAGCAGGTCCTTCAGCGCGACGTTGTCCAGCATCGAGTCCGCCAACATCGGCTTCAGCTTCGCGTTCTCGTCCTCGAGCGCCTTCAGACGCCGAGCCTCCGACACGTCCATGCCGCCGAACTTGGCCTTCCACTTGTAGAAGGTCGCCGAGCTGACACCGTGACGCCGGCAGACCTCCGCCGTCGCAACGCCGGCTTCCTGCTCACGCAGGATCCCGATAATCTGCTCTTCCGTGAACCGTGATCGCTTCATTCTGTCCGTCCTTTCGAGGGGCGGACTCTAGCTATTCCTGGAGGAGTTTCAGGGGGTCACGTCAGGGCCTGCAAACCGCAATGACCGGTGATGATGACTACCGCGCCAATCTGAACAAGGGTGTGGAGTTCGTCTGCAAGGGCGCGGAAGGTGAGGTGCTATTGCTCCTGGGCCGGAAGCACGCGCCCGGCGGCGAGGCAGTCGGGAAGCAGTGTGGCGTGATCCGCAACATCGACCGGACGGCGAGGGAAAAGGCGGGGTGGTGAACTTCCGACCCGAAAGCGGACGGTCCAAATGTCCGAGATGTGTGGTGGGCTCAACCGGTGACCGCAAGGCGGACCATCCCGGGCTCGGACTGCGTGGCTGAATGTCGTGTTTCCGGCGCTCGGTGAACGACCGGTTCCGGCGCAATCCGGATCCGCGCGACTTCGCCGCCGCCGCCAGCCTCACACCAGCAGCGCCCTCAGCACCCCGTCCAGCACCGGCCGTCCGGCCGTCGTCGCCCTGACCCGGCCCGCATCCACAGCCAGGAAGCCGTCCGAGATCAGCCCGGCCAGCGGTTCTGCGTCCGCCGACCGGCCCAGCATCGTCAGCGCATCCAGCGCCACCCCCTCCACCGTGCGCAGGCCCAGCAGCACCTTCTCCTCGGCGGCGTCCCGGTCCGACTGCGTCTCCCGTTCGCTCCAGGGCGTCCCTGCCGCGACGCCGGCGACATAGGCGCCGATGCCCCGATGGGCGACGGTCGCCGTCCGGGCGCCTTGCAGGGTCAGCCGTCCATGCGCGCCCGGGCCGAGGCCCAGGTAGTCGCCGCCGCGCCAGACGTGGAGATTGTGGGCCGATCGCGCGGCTGTGCCCCGGGCGTGGTTGGAGACCTCATAGGCGTCGAAACCGGCGGCCTCGAGCACGGCTTGCGTGGTTTCATACAGGGCGGCCGACCGGTCCTCGTCGGGCGGGGTCCAGGCCCCGCGGGCCACGGCGCGGCCGAAGGCGGTCGTGGGCTCTATGGTCAGCTGATAGGGCGAGACATGTTCGAAACCCATGTCGATGGCCCCGGCCAGTTCGGCGCGCCAGTCGGCCACGGTCTGGTCGGGGCGGGCATAGATCAGGTCGATGGACAGGCGCGGAAAGGCGCGGGCGGCCACGGCCACGGCGCGGCGGGCCTCGTCCGCCGAATGGTTGCGGCCGAGGAAGGCCAGGGCCGCGTCGTCCAGCGCCTGCACCCCCATGGACAGCCGGTTGACCCCGGCCCCGGCCAGGGCGGCGAAGCGGGCAGCCTCGGCGTCGGTGGGATTGGCCTCGAGTGTGATCTCGATCGCGCCGCGCGGCGGGAACAGGGTGCGGGCCCGGTCGATGACGGCGGCCACGGCCTCCGGCGCCATCAGCGAGGGGGTGCCGCCGCCGAAGAAGATCGAGGCCAGACGGCGCGGGCCGGTCAGGGCGGCCTGTGCTGCCATATCGGCGAGGATGGCCTCGACCAGCGCCGCCTGTTCCTCCACCCGCCCCCGGTCGCGCACGACGTTGAAGTCGCAATAGGGGCAGATCCGGGCGCAGTACGGCCAGTGGACGTAGAGGGCGAGGTCTGTGCCGGGGTCCGGAACGGGGGGCATGGGGGTGTCGGTGGTTAGTGGTTAGTGGTTAGTGGTTGGCCGGCGGCGGCGCGAGGGCGCGGACGGTGCCGCCCTTCCGCTGGCAGGGATGCGGCAATCACTAACCACTAACCACTAATCACTCGCCACTCACCCCATCACCGCCACCTTCAGCTTCGCAAACGCCACCGCGCGGTGGCTGATACTGTCCTTCAGCGCCGGGTCCAGTTCGCCGAAGGTCTGGTCGTATCCGTCGGGGATGAAGATGGGGTCATAGCCGAAGCCGCGGTCGCCACGCGGGGGGAAGGTCAGCTGGCCGTCGACCCGGCCCTCGACCACCACGGCCGGGCCGTCGGGCCAGGCCACGGCCAGGGCCGAGGTGAACCAGGCGCGGCGATCCGGTGAGCCGGTCTCATCCAGCCGCTCCTCGACCCGGCGCATGGCAAAGGCAAAATCCTTGTCCGGCCCGGCCCATCGGGCGGAAAAAATACCCGGAGCCCCGTCGAGGGCCGCAACAGACAGGCCGGAGTCATCCGCCAGGGCGACCTCGCCCGAACGATCCGCCGCATGGCGGGCCTTGAGCAGGGCATTGCCGACGAAGGTGCTCTCGGTCTCGTCCGGTTCGGGCAGATTCAGGCTCGCGGCGGTGACCACCGCGTAATGTCCGTCCAGAAGCGCGTCGATCTCGACCGCCTTGCCGGGGTTGTGGGTCGCCACGACCAGCCGCATCCCCTTGATAAGCTTCAGATTCATCCCGATCACGCGCTCCGCAACAATCTATTGCCAAAGTTTAATATCGTTAAACGATATGTAACGTGCCTTTTGTGAGAGCACGGACTATCTATGTCTTCAAGGACGGACGCCGCGACGTTCCACGAACAAGCCTGAATGGGCAAGTTCAATGCAGCGGATCACCGATCGAGGGGAAAAATCCCCCTCGTTCAGAGCCAACGGAGAACCACCATGAACACCATGAACCTTTCCTTCTTCATCGAGAAGGTCGGCCACGGCATCCTCAACACCTTTCTGCTCGCTGCCCTGCCGACCGCCCTGGTCGCGACCCTGATCCAGGGCTTCTGACTTCGACCGGTCTGGGCGCCTTCGGGCGCCGGACCGAAGTTACGGCCTCAATCGGCCCGACGGGCGTGAGCCCGACAGAAAAGTCTCACAGGAGCTTTGACGATCGGCATGACAATCGCGTTGAATAAGACCGCGTTTGGGTTCGCCGGACCCAGCGCGGCATCCTCGCCCCGCCGACCGGTCCCCTAGCAGAGAGGTCGACCCATGCGTTTCCCGAAGGTACCTTCGATCGGGATCCGCGTGCCGTTCGTCCGGACCCCCACGCTGCCCGCCCTCGGCCGCGGCTCCATGTCCAGCCTGGTCGACGTCGCGCTCGCAGCCGCCTTCTGGGTGCTGGCCCTGCTGACCCTCGGTGCCGTGCTCGTCTTTCTCATAATCGCCTTCGTTCCGCTGGGCCCGCAACACCTGATCGCGACCTCGGACGACGGCGGCACCAGTGTCCCCGTGCCGCGCGCCTATCTCCTGTTCGGGGTCGGCGCCTTTGTCGGCTATTTCGCCGGCTTCGCCCTGATCCTTCGCCACCTGCGCCGCATCGTCCATTCCCTGCGGATCGGAGACCCCTTCCAGCCGGCCAATGTCAGCCGGCTGAAGGAGATCGGCCTGACCCTGGCCACAGTGACCGGGGGGGCCTGGATCGGCCAGACCCTGGTGTCGCGGCTGGTGCGCGGTGAGCTGGAGCCGCCCGGCCTGTTCGACCTGGTCACCCCGGCCTTTTCCGTCCTGGTCGTCTTCGTCCTCGCCGAGGTGTTCCGCGAGGGTGCCAGACTGCGCCGGGAGTCGGAGCTGACCATCTGATGGACCCGACGATCACGAGGCTGCGCCTTTTGGCGCATCGCGCCGCCCTTCGGGTCGACCCGTCGCGCGCCCTCGACTAGAGGAAACCAATGGCCATCCGCGTACAGCTTGACCGCATCCTCCTCGAACGGCGCATGTCGCTGACCGAGCTGGCCGACCGCGTGGGCGTGACCCTGGCCAATCTGTCGATCCTCAAGACCGGCAAGGCGCGGGCCATCCGCTTCACCACCCTGGACGCCCTGTGCCGGGAGCTGAACTGCCAGCCGGGCGACCTTCTGGTCCAGACGCCCGGCCCGCAGGACATCGGCTCCGACGAGGATCCGGACGGGAACGCCCCCGGGACCACATGAGCCGCCGCGACGACCTGAGCCCGGACGACCGCCGCATCTGGGCCCGCGTCGCCGGATCGGTCACGCCCCGCAAGCCGAAGAAGGCCGCCCTGGTCATCCCGGGCGCCGCCGTGGTCGATCCGCCTGCGGCACCGCTGCCTCGGGGTCTGGCCAAGCCTCGGCCCGCCGCGCCCGCCTGGAGCCCGCCCGTCGTCGCCCCGCCCCGCCCGCGCGGCCATCCCGAGGAACTGGAGCCGCGCCGCCAGCGCCGCCTGTCGCGCGAACGCGATCCGATCGAGGCGAAGATCGACCTGCACGGCTATGGCCGTTTCCAGGCCCAGGACGCCCTGACCGCCTTTCTGATGGGGGCCCAGGCGCGCGGCTACCGGTCCGTGCTCGTGGTGACCGGCCAGGGCCGGCGCGGCGGCACCGGCGTCATCCGCGCCTCGGTGCATGAATGGCTGCAGGCCCCGGCGCTGCGGGGGGTGGTGTCGGGGTTTGCGGCCGCTGCCCGGCATCATGGCGGGGACGGGGCGCTGTATGTGACGATCCGGCGGGGGTGAGGGGGTGGTTAGTGGTTAGTGGTTGCTGGATCGCCTGCGGGGGGCGGCTCGGTGCCTGCGGCGTTCGCCCCGGCCGGCCAACCACTAATCACTAATCACTAACCACTAACCACTCACCACTCACCACTCACCACTCGCCACTCGCCACTCAGCGCAGCGTCAGCCCCGCATCCTTCGCCAGCCCTTCCAGCGACGTCATCGGGCGCGGCCCCCAGTGGGCGATGACTTCGGCCGCCGCCAGCGAGCCCAGCTTGCCGGACTCCTCCAGCGACAGGCCGCGGGCGAGGCCCAGCAGGAAGCCGGCGGCGTACTGGTCGCCGGCGCCGGTGGTGTCGATGACCTTGTCGACCGGCACCGCCGCAATGGCCACGCGTTCGTCGCCGCTGAGCACCACCGAACCCGATTCGCCGCGCGTGACGGCGGCCACGTCAACCATTGACGCGAGCTGCGCTGCGGCGGCGTTGAAGTCGTCGGTCTCGAACAGGGCGGCCAGTTCGCCCTCATTGGCCAGGACGATGTCGGCCGAAGCCTCGATGAAGGCCAGAAGCTCGGCGCGCCAGCGGGCGACGACGAAGGTGTCCGACAGGGTGATGGCCACCTTGCGCCCGGCGGCATGGGCGGCGGCGGCGGCGGCCTCGAAGGCGGCGCGGGCCGGGGCCGGGTCGAACAGATAGCCTTCCAGATAGACGATGGCCGAGGCGCCGATCACCGTGGCGTCGATGTCGGCCGCCTCCAGCTGGTTGGCGGCCCCCAGGAAGGTGCACATGGTGCGCTGGCCGTCGGGGGTGACGTTGATCATACAGGCGCCGGTCGCGGCACCGGGCAGAACCGGGGTGTCGAAGGCGACCCCGGCGGCGCGGATGTCATGGGTAAAGACCGTCCCCAGCACATCATCGGCGACCTTGCCGATATAGGCCGCGCGGCCGCCGAAGGAGCCGATCCCGGCCACCGTATTGCCCGCCGACCCGCCCGAGGCCTCCACCCCCGCCGCCATGGCGGCATAGAGGGCGGCGCTCTGTGCGGCATCGACCAGCTGCATCGAGCCGGGCGTCAGGCCCTGGGCCTCCAGAAAGGCGGGGTCGCAGGGGGCGAGGACATCGACGATGGCATTGCCGACCGCGCAGACGTCAAAGGTGGGGGCGTCATAGATGGGGTTCTGGGTCATGGGCGGGGGATTAGCGGGCGCGGGCGGGATTGGCGAGTGTCGCTGGTGATTCCCTTGCTTTCGTCATCCTCCGGCGAGGCGCAGCCGAGACCGGGGGACCCAGCGGCGCCGAAGGCGATCTTTGCCGGCAGGCTGGTTGAAGCAGCGGCTTGCTCGACAGGTTCGCGCTCTCGCGCGCCGCTGGGTCCCCCGGTCTCGCTTCGCTCGCCGGAGGATGACGATAGCAATGGGGGGCAATCCTTCGCTATGAGCGCCGCCATGACCGAGATCGCCGTCCTGACCCCCGATGCCGCCGACCCCTCCTATGCCGGCCAGTGGCCCGGCGTGCTGGAGCGGCTGGCCGAGGCCCTTGCCACAGCCGGGATGACGGCGGCTCCCACCGCCTGGACGGACCATATCAAGGACGCCTCGGGCCTGATGCGGTTTCCGCTGGTCCTGCCGGTGATCGCCTGGGGCTATCACCGCGATCACGACCGCTGGATGCAGGCCTGCGCGACCTGGGAGGCGGTGGGGGTCAAGATGCTGAACCCCCCGTCGGTGCTGGGCTGGAATTCGGACAAGAGCTACCTCGGCCGACTGGCCGAACAGGGCGTGGCCATCCCCGACACCGTCTGGATCGACGGCCCGACGCAAGCCGACGTCGACGCCGCCTTCGACCGGTTCGGCGTCGACCGGATCGTGGTCAAGCCGCGCGTTTCGGGCGGGGCCCACAAGACCCTGCGCCTGTCGCGCGGCGAGGCCATGGTCGGCGCCCCCGAGGGCCCGGCGATGATCCAGCCCTATCTGCCGTCGATCGAGACCGAGGGTGAGACCTCCCTGCTCTTCTTCGGCGGCAGGCTGAGCCACGTCGTCAACAAGCGGCCGGTACCCGGCGAGTTCCGCGTCCAGGTCCAGTACGGCGGCGGCTATGTCGCCCTGCCCGAGCCGCCGGCCGGTGCCCTGGCGCTGGCGGAACAGACGCTGGCCGCCATCGGCGAGGACCTGCTCTACGCCCGCATCGACATGGCCCCCGAAGCCGACGGCCGCTGGCTGCTGATGGAGGCCGAACTGATCGAACCGGACTTCTATCTGGCCTCGGCCCCGGAGGGCGGGAGACGGTTCGCGGAGGCGGTGCGGGCGCGGCTTTGAGTGGCTGGTGATTAGTGGTTAGTGGTTAGTGGTTGATGAAGCAGCCGCCGGTGGGCCGCTCGGGAGCAAGCGCTCCGACCCAAACCACTAATCACTAACCACTAATCACTTTCAGGCCGTCTCCCCCAACGCCGCCAATCCCGCCCGCGACGGGCACAGGTCTGAGATCACACACCCCCCGCATTTCGGCTTCCGCGCTGTGCAGGTGTACCGCCCGTGCAGGATCAGCCAGTGGTGGGCCTTGGGCAACCAGTGCTCCGGAACGACCCGGAACAGCTGGGCCTCGACCTTGTCGGGGGTCCCGGCATTGGCCAGACCCAGCCGGTGCGAGACGCGGAAGACGTGGGTGTCGACGGCGATGGCGGCCTCGATGCCCAGTTCATTCAACACCACACTGGCGGTCTTGCGACCGACGCCCGGCAGGGCCTGGAGGTCGGCACGGTTCAGCGGCACCTCGCCGCCATGCTGTTCCAGCACGATCCGGCTCAGGGCGATGACGTTCTTCGCCTTGTTCCGGTACAGGCCGATGGAGGCGATGTAGGGGACCAGCCCCGCCTCTCCCAGTTCCAGCATCTTCGCCGGGGTGTCGGCGACAGCGAACAGCCTGTCGGTGGCCTTGTTGACCGCCACATCGGTGGCCTGGGCCGACAGGGCGACGGCGACCACCAGCGTATAGGGGCTTGTGAAGCTCAGTTCGGTCTTCGGCTCCGGCATGATCCGCGCCAGCCGTTCGAAGATCGCCTCGACCCGGTCCTCTTCCGGTGGCCAGCCCAGCACGGGAACCGTGGCCCCGGTCATGACGGCGGGACGCTTCAGCGCGGTTTTCGGGCGGGCGCGGGGTCGGGCCTTGGTCGGCTTCATCCCCTCTCGTCGCCGGGGGCCGGGCCGGGGTCAAGAACGATCCGAAACAGGATGTGTAGCGGCACCCCACGATGGTCGGTTGATTTTTGGACAGTATTGTCCATTTATGCCGCCGTCCTCCCCGACACGCTTTCGAGTCCGCCATGACCCTGTCTCCCGCCAGCAAGAAACGCCTGCCCCTGATCGTTGCCGCGGCGACAGCGCTCGCCCTCGTCATCGGCGGGGTCGTCTGGTGGCAGGGCAAACAGCGCTGGGAGGCCACCGACAACGCCTTCGTCGCCGCCGACACCACCGGGGTCAGCCCCCAGATCGACGGCTATGTCGTTGAGGTTCTGGTCGCCGACAACCAGCGGGTGGCGCCGGGCCAGATCCTGGTCCGGCTCGATGACGCCGATGCCCGCGCCGATCTCACCGAGGCCGAGGCCAATCTGGCCGCCGTGATCGCCGCCGTCGGCAATGTCGACGCCCGGGCCGCCCAGGAACAGGCCGTCATCGCCTCGCGCGCCGCCGGGGTCGCCCAAGCCCGCGCCCGGGCCGAACTGGCCGCGCAACAGGTCGACCGCTACGGCCGCCTCGCCGAACAGGGCTGGGTGTCCCGGGCTCGCATCCAGACCGAACAGGCCGGCGCCCGCACCGCCGAGGCCTCGGTTGCCGAGGCGGAGGCCGCCCTGGTCGCCGAACAGCGGACCGCCGGCGTGCTCGGCTCCACCCGCAGCCAGAGCCTGGCCGCCGTGGACGTGGCCCGCGCCCGGGTCGAACAGGCCCGCATCGCCCTGGACCGCACCGTCATCCGTGCCCCGGTCGGCGGCGTGGTCGGCGCGCGCGGCGTTCGCGTTGGACAATATGTGCGGCCCGGCGGGCAGATCCTGTCCATCGTGCCGCTGGGCGATGCCTATGTGGTGGCCAATTTCAAGGAAACCCAGCTCGACCGCCTGCGCCTCGGCCAGACCGTCGAGATCAGGGCCGACGCCTTCCCCGGCGAGCCCCTGATCGGCCATATCGACAGTTTCGCCCCGGCCACCGGCTCGGAGTTCGCCCTGATCCCGGTCGAGAATGCGACCGGCAATTTCACCCGCATCACCCAGCGCGTGCCGGTGCGTATTCGCGTCGACCGCGCCGCCGGGCAAGGATTCGGCGCGGCCGCCCTGCGGCCCGGCCTGTCGGTTGAGGTCAAGGTCGACCTGAAGAGCCGTGGCGGGCTGAATTTCGCCGAGGCCGCCACGGGACCCGTCGTGGCCGCGGTCCGGTGACCGCCGCCGCGCCGACGGTCGGGGGCGCGCCCGCCCCGGCGCCAGAGGTCAAGGCACCCGAGGTCAACTGGACCTTCCTGCTGCTCGGCTTCGCCGGGATGGTGATCGGCCAGTTCATGGCCATTCTCGACATCCAGATCGTGGCCTCCTCCCTGCCCCAGATCCAGGCCGGGGTCGGGGCCTCGGCCGACGAGATCAGCTGGATCCAGACCGCCTATCTGATCCCGGAGGTCGTGATGATCCCCCTGTCGGGCTATCTGTCGCGGCTGTGGGGGACGCAGAAGGTGTTTCTGGTCTCCTGCGCCGGCTTCCTGCTGATGAGTGTGGCCACCGGTCTGTCGTCCTCGATCGAGGCCATGATCGTCTTCCGGGCCCTGCAGGGCTTTGTCGGCGGGGCCATGATTCCGACCGTCTTCGCCGTGGCCTTTACCGCCTTCCCGCCGGACAAGCGCGTCACGGCCAGTATCGTCATGGGCCTGATCGTCACCCTGGCTCCGACCGTCGGCCCGACCCTCGGCGGGCATCTGACGGAATGGCTCAGCTGGCGCTGGCTGTTCTTCATCAACGTCATTCCGGGCATGTTGGTGCTGTTCCTGGTCGGTCGCTATGCCGATTTCGACAAGGGCGATCCGGCCCTGGCCAAGGGGTTCGACTGGGCCGGACTGGGGCTGATGGCGACCTTTCTGATGAGCCTGCAATTCGTGCTCGAGGAGGGTGCGAAGAACGACTGGTTCACCGACGACCTGATCCTGCTTCTGGCCGTGGTCGCCGCCATGACCGGGCCGGCCTTCATCTGGCGCTCCCTGACCTATCGCAATCCGATCGTCGAGCTGCGCGCCTTCACCAACCGCAACTTCCTTGTCGGGGTGGTGATGACCTTCATTGTGGGGGCCGTCCTGTTCGGCGGCACCTTCCTGCTGCCCCTGTTCCTCGGCCGGGTGCGCGACTATTCGGCCTCCGAAGTGGGGACGACCATGGTGGTCTCCGGCCTGGCCATGTTCCTGACCGCCCCCCTGGCCGGACGGCTGGTGCGCAAGGTCGACCTGCGGCTGCTGATGTTCAGCGGCTTCGCCCTTTGCGCCTGGGGCATGTGGAGCGCCCGGCTGGTCACCCCCGACTGGGGTTTCTGGGAGTTCGCCGGCGTTCAGGCCGTGCGCGGCTGCGGCGTCATGATGGCCCTGATCGCGGCCCAGCAGGTGACGATGTCGACCCTGCCGCCCGGGATGGTCAAGAACGCCTCGGGCCTGGTCAATCTCAGCCGCAACGTCGGCGGCGCCTTCGGCCTGGCGATCCTCAACACCTCCCTGACCCGGAATACCGCCCTGCATATGAGCGAGCTGACCCAGGGCATACCGGTGACCAGCGCGGGCATGCAGGCCATGCTGGCGGGGCTGCAGGCCCGGTTCGCGGACTCGATTGATCCGGACGGGTCGGCGATCAAGGCCGTCTTCGGCATGCTGCAGAAACAGGCGACCACCCTGGCCTTCGGCGACGCCTTCGCCATGCTGGCCGTCGCCTGTGCCTTTGCGGCCTTCGCCACCCTGTTGTCCCGTCCGGTCAAGGCGCCGGCGGGCGCCCCGCCCCTGGATGCGCACTGATGGCCAGGGTTCGCGGACAGGTCGACGAGACCAAGACGGAGGCCATCCTAGAGGCGGCGTCGGCGCTGTTCGGGGAGAAGGGCGCCCTGGCCTCGATGGAGCAGATCGCGCGCCGCGCCGGGGTATCGCGCCAGACCCTGTACAACCGCTTTCCCAACAAGCTGGAGATCGGTCGGGCCCTCGCCGCCCGAAGGTCCGACGCCATCAGCGCGCCGCTGCGGGCCGGCGGTGATCCGGCAACGGTGCTGACCGCCTTTGCCCTCGGCCTGCTGGACAAGGTGTTCCGGGCAGACGCCGGGGCGTCCTTGCGCGGCGTCGCCCTGATGTCGCCGGAGATGCCGGACCTCGCCGATGCCATCTACGAGGCCGGCCCGGCCGAGGGCCTGCGCCGCCTCGCGGCCTGGCTGGCCGAGCAGGACCGGCTGGGCCTGATGCGCGTCCCGGACCCCGAGGCGGCGGCCGAGATGTTCGCAGGCATGGCGCTGGGGCACGGCCATCTGCGCAGCATTCTCGGCGTGGCCCAGCCGTCAATAGACCTTGAGCCACGGGCCGCCGAGGCGGCGCGCCGGTTCCTGCGCGCCTTCGCCCGCTGATGGTTGGCCCGGGCCGCCAATCGGACTAGACCGCGCAGACCCATCCGGAGTTCCCCCATGCTGATCCATCTGTCCTCCTGGCCCGAGATCGACGCCCGGCTGAAGACCACGAAGACGGTGGTGGTGCCGATCGGCTCCAACGAGCAGCACGGCCCGACCGGCCTGCTGGGCACCGACTGGATGTGCCCGGAGATCATCGCCCATGCGGCGGAGAAACAGGACGGGAACCTGGTCGTGGCCCCGACCTTCAACATCGGCATGGCCCAGCACCACCTGGCCTTCGCCGGCACCATCAGCCTGCGCCCCTCGACCTTCATGGCGGCCATCACCGACTGGGTGTCGTCGCTGAGCCGGCACGGCTTCGAGCGGATCTATTTCCTCAACGGTCACGGCGGCAATATCGCCACCATCGAGGCCACCTTCGCCGAGATCTACGCCGAATGGAGCTTCGTCGAAGAGCAGCCGCCCTTCGTGCTGAAGCTCAAGAACTGGTGGGACCTGCCGGGGGTCAACAGCCTGTGCAACAAGATCTTCCCGACCGGACACGGCATGCACGCCACCCCGTCCGAGATCGCCGTGACGCAGGCCGCATATCCCGATCACATCAAGACCGCGACCTACAGCCCGCAGATCGCGCCGATCGGGCCGATCCGCGACGCCCTCGACTATCGCGCCCGCTTCCCGGACGGCCGGATCGGCTCCGACCCGGCCCAGGCCAGCCCGGAAAAGGGCCAGACCATCATCGATGCCTCGGTCGCGGCCCTGCTCAAGGATGTCGCCGACTTCTCCGCCGAGGTCTTGCCGGAGGTCTGAAACCGGCCCAAGGCTGAGACATGACCGAGTTTGAAAAAGCCCTGAAGACCGGCCGCCGCCTGACCCGCGACGGTGCGAAGGCGGCCAGTACGGCCCTGTCCGGCGGCGAGATGATGCAGGCCGCGGGTGATGTCATCAACGCCCGGCTGGAGATCATGGCCGCCGGCATGGCCGATCCACGCAAGGCCGACCTGACCGAGATGTCGCTGATGAGCACCGAAAAGGTCGAGGCCCTGTCGGCCTCGGCCTCGGCCATGGCGAAAACCTTCGGCGATATCGGCGGCCGGCTGGGCTCGGGCGCCTTGACCGAGGCCGGTCTGGCATCGAAGGCCGCCACCTCGATCGCCACCGCCGCGACCCCGGCCGCCGCCATGCAGGCGCAGTACAGCTATGCCGTCGGCTGGTGGAGCCGGGCGGCGGCGCAGATGCTGACCCTGAACAGCGCCCTGCTGCAGGGCCAGGCCGACGCCATCCGCCCGATCCACAACACCGCCGTCGCCAATGCGAAACGGCTGAAGAAATAACGGAACACCCGCGCCTGCGATGTCTTTCTCCTGGGTGAAAAGGAGATCGTCATGACCACCCCCCCGACCAAGGACCCGCATCCCGCCATGATGGGAGACGGCACCCAGGAACAGAACCTCAACCAGAAGGGTGATCCCTCCAAACGGATCACCGAGGCCGAGACCAAACAGGCGTTCGGCCAGAAGACCAAATCCCCCGGCTGACGACGAAAAGCGCGCCGCCCCCGCCGTTTCGGGGGCGGCGTTTTTCCTTACCGGAACGGCGGCTCGTCGAAGGCGCGGAGCTTGCGGGAATGCAGGCGGCTGCCCTCGGCGCGCAGCAGATCGATGGCGTGGATACCGATCTGCAGATGCTCGGAGATCGAGCCCTCATAGAAGCGGTTGGCCTGTCCCGGCAGTTTGATCTCGCCATGCAGCGGCTTGTCCGAGACACACAGCAGGGTGCCGTAGGGCACCCGGAAGCGGTAGCCCTGGGCCGCGATGGTGGCGCTCTCCATATCGATGGCCACAGCCCGGCTCTGGTTGAAGCGCAGGGCCGATTTGGAATAGCGCAGCTCCCAATTGCGGTCGTCCGTGGTCACCACCGTGCCGGTGCGCAGACGCCGCTTGACCTCCTCGCCGGGTGCCCCCGACACGATCTTGGCGGCGTCGTAGAGGGCACGCTGGACCTCGGCGATCGAGGGAATGGGAATGTCCGGCGGCAGGACCGCGTCCAGCACATGGTCGTCACGCAGATAGGCATGGGCCAGGACATAGTCGCCGATGCTCTGCGAGGGCCGCAGGCCGCCGCAGTGGCCGATCATCATCCAGGCATGCGGTCGGGTGACGGCCAGGTGGTCACAGATGGTCTTGGCGTTGGACGGACCGACCCCGATATTGACCAGGGTGATGCCGTTCGAGCCCGGCGCGGTCAGGTGGTAGGCCGGCATCTGGTGTTTCTTCCAGGCCGCATCCATGACCGCCGCCCCGGGATCGGGCGTGTCGCGGGTGATAACGATGCCGCCGGCGCAGACCAGGGTCTCATAGGGACTGGCCGGGTCCTGTAGCTGGTCGCAGGCCCAGCGGACGAACTCATCGACATAGCGATTGTAGTTGGTGAACAGGATGTAGGACTGAACGCCCTCGACCGGCGTGCCGGTGTAGTGGCGCAGGCGGGCCAGGGAGAAGTCCGTGCGCAGACCGTCGAACTGGGCGAGTGGGAAGTCCCGGGTCAGGTCGAACATGCCGTCCGAGATCTCGTCACCGATATGGGCCAGGTCCGTGGTCGGGAACCAGCGTGCGACGGCGGCCGTCTGGCTGCGGTCGAGGGCCACGGCCGAGCCGTCCATCACATAGGGGAAGGGAATCTCCTGATGCGACGGGCCAACCTCGAAGGTGGCCCCATAGTCTGCCTGCAGCAGGCTCAGCTGTTCCATCAGATAGGGGCGGAACAGGTCGGGCCGGGTGATGGTGGTCGAATAGACGCCCGGCCGCGACAGGCGGGCGTAGGCGCGGGTTTCCAGGTTCCCGGGCCGTTCGCCGAACCAGCTGACCCTGAGTTCCGGATAGGAAAACAGGCCCTTGGCCCGCGCTTCCGGATCGGCGCGTTCGCCGGTCCGCAGAAAGGTCGCCACTGCGGAGCGCAGGTTGGAGACGGATTGATTGTAGAGGGTTTCGAGGCGGTCCAATGCCGCCTGGGGTGTCATCGTTTCTGTCATGGCCTCCTCTAGCGGAGGATCATGGCCTTGGCGAGACGGTGACGCCTGGCCTCAGCCCAGTTCGCGGTGAAGGAAGGCCGTGGCGTCGTCCAGCACCGGGGCCTTCTTGCGGAACAGGGGCGAGAAGGTCGAGATCAGGTCGGCGTGGTTCAGGCCGGGATAGAGTTTCTCCTCGCAGCGGCCGCCGACCGACCGCATTCGCTCGCACAGGATGGTGGTGTCCTCGGCATGGACGATGACGTCATCGGTTCCATGACCCAGCCATAGCGGCGGCGCGTCGGCACGGGCGAAGGTCACCGGCTGGGTCAGGGTCGGATCGGCGACGCGGCCGAAGGCATTGATCGAGGCCGGGACGTCGAACGGCAGGAAATCATAGGGCCCCGCCAGGCCGACCGCCGCCCGGATCAGGCCGGGTGCCCCGACGGCGGCCATATAGCGCCGGTCGAGGCTGATCATCATGGCCAGGTGCGCGCCCGCCGACTGACCGATGACCCCCAGCCGCTCCGGATCGGCCCCGAACCGGCCGGCGATCTCCCCGACCCGGGCCGTGGCCAGGGCCGCGTCCTCGATGAAGGCCGGAAAATGCACCTGGGGGACCAGCCGGTAGTCCGGCAGGGCGACGACGAAGCCGCGCGCCGCCAGCGCCTGGGCCGCCCAGGCGTAGTAGGTCTTGTCGCCGCTGTCCCAACCGCCCCCGTAGAACAGCACCAGCACCGGCCAGGGGCGCTCGGGGACCGCTGTGGGGACGAAGACATCGAACCTCTGGCGCGGGTCATCACCATAGGCGAGGTCGCGCGCGGCGCGGCGCACCCCGCCGTCGCGCGGACCGAAGGTATTCAGCATGGCCAGGGGCGAACAGGCCGCAGCCAGCATTCCCAGGGCGGGGGCGAACAGGCCTCTTCGGGTCATGCGGCCCCTATTCGGCCGGGCTCAGATAGCGGTCCAGCCAGCCGAACACCTCACTGTGCCACTGGCGGCTGTTGGCAGGCTTGAGCACCCAGTGGTTCTCATTGGGGAAGACCACCAGCCGGCTCTCGATGCCGCGCCGCTGCAGGGCGGTGAAGGTCGACAGGCCCTGGGCGGTCGGGATGCGGAAGTCCAGATCGCCCTGGATCACCAGCATCGGATCGCGCCAGTTGAGCACATGGTTGGCCGGGTTGAATTCCTGGTAGCCGCGCGGATTGTCCCACGGCGTGCCGCCGTATTCCCATTCGGTGAACCACAGCTCCTCGGTCGAATAGCCCATGCCGAAGGTGTCGAAGACGCCGTCGTGGTTGACCAGGCATTTGAACGCGCCGGGCCAGTTGCCGGCGATCCAGTTGATCATATAGCCGCCGTAGGAGGCCCCCAAGGCACAGGCATTGTCGCCGTCGAGGAAGGGATAGCGTTCCCGGGCAAAGGCCCAGCCCTTCTGCAGGTCTTCCAGCGGGCGGTCGCCCCAGTGCTGGCTGATCGAATCGGTGAAGGCCTGGCCGTAGCCGGTCGAGCCGTGGAAATCGATCATCACCACCGCATAGCCCGCCCCGGCATAGGTCGAGGCGTTCCAGCGATAGGACCAGGAATTGCCGAACGAGCCCTGGGGCCCGCCGTGGATCAGGAAGGCGACCGGATACTGCCGGCCCTCGACATAGCCGGCGGGCTTGATGACATAGGCGTAGACCGTCTCGCCGTTCCAGCCGGGGAAGCTGAACTGCTCGGGCTCGCCGAAGGTCTCGGCGTCCAGCGACGGGTTCACATCGGTAATCCGGCGCGGCATTTCCCGCCCGCGGAAGGTCTTGACGAACAGCTCGCTCGGCCGGGTCAGGGTGTCCTGGGCGAAGACAAAGCCCGACGGCGTCTGCTGGAAGGCCGAGACATGGCCCGGGCCGGTGACCGGCACGACCGCGCCGCGGGCCACATCGATCGCAAACAGCCGCGTCTGACCGACGTCGCCGGCGGTGGTGTAGAGGGTCAGTCCGTCGCGCGACCACTGCAGGGTATCGGCGGACCGGTCCCAGTCCGCGGCGATCTGACGGACCTGTCCGGTCGTCATGTCGCGCAGGAAGATGGCGTATTTGTCGGCCTCGAACCCGGGCCGTGCCATGGCCCGATAGGCCATCGTCCGGCCGTCCGGCGAGAACACCGGACCCGTATCCCAGGCGTCATTGGCGTCGGTCAGGTTCTCGAAGGTCCCGTCGCCGCTCAGGCCATTGGTCCGGAACAGGTCGAAATTGGTGCTCCAGGGCTCGGACCGGCCGGCCACGCGTGACGAAAAGACGATCGACTGGCCGTCGGGGGCGAAGACGAATTCGCTCTCGTCGCCGAACGGCTTGGAAGGGGTGTCGCCGTCGAAGCCGCGCGTCACCATCACCGGCGCGCCCGTGCCGTCGGCATTGACCACGAACAGATGGTTCTGCGTCCCGTCTGCCCAGGTGTCCCAGTGGCGCACAAACATCCGGTCATAGACCTGGCCGGTGGCAGGGTCGTCGGCCACGGCCTTGCTCCGGTCGACGGTGCAGGCCAGGTCGGGGCAGTCGGGGAAGACCGCCAGCGACACGGCGACCTTCGTGGCGTCGGGGCTGAGGCGATAGGCGTTCACATCCAGAGGCAGGTTGGTCACCTGCACCGGGCCGGTGCCGTCGGCGGCGGCGCGCCAGACCTGGCTGGAACCCGAACGGCCCGAGAGGAAATAGAGATGGCCGTCAGACCCCCAGCGACCGGTGTTGGCCCCGCCCTCATTGATGGCCAGCCGGACCGGCTCGCCCGGTGCGTTCAGGTCCATCATGTACAGGGCGCCCGAGCGGCGGTTGGCGGCGACGTCGGTCGTGGTCACCGAATAGACCACCCAGCGGCCGTCCGGCGACACCTGCGGATCACCCAGCCGGTTCAGGGCGATCATGTCCTCCCAGGTGAAGGTGTTGATCTCCGCCGCGGCGGCAACCGGAGCCTCGGCGACCGCCACCGGCGGCGTTCCGGCCAGGGCGGGCAGGGCGGCGGAACCCAGCAGGGCGGCGGCGCTCAGGCCGGTGAGCAGACGGGTCAACGGGCGCATGCAGGCATCCTCGAACGGGGGGCGAAGGTCTCGATGCAAAGGGGTAGCACCGGCATGACGCCGGGCAAAGACAGGAGGCCAGGTTGACGCTTGCGGCGACCGTCCGGAGCGGCGACAACCGGGTCAATGACCGAGACCGACGCCCCCATGCCGACCCGCCGCGACCCGCACATTGTCGACGTGCTGATCGCCGAGCGCGCGCCGCGTCTGACCCGGTCCCTGTTCTGGCCGGTGATCCGGCCGGTCCTCTACAAGCTGCTCAACTACCGGGCCGCCGTGGACATGGCCGATGCGGTCAGGCCGCTGTCCGGGGCCGGGCGCTCGACTATATGAGCGCGCTGATGGACCTGCGGGTCGAGGTGAGGAGTCCCGAGCGGATTCCGGCCACCGGCCGCTGTATCGTCGTGGCCAACCACCCGACCGGAATCGCCGACGGAATCGCCGTCTTCGACGCCGTGCGGGCCCGTCGCGCCGA
>Ga0114981_10000030_pt1 | contig 71051 bp, 130 predicted proteins | sample S_140806_MF_Meta_FD_87028 | JGI IMG/M metagenome (GOLD analysis project Ga0114981, IMG submission 87028) | Freshwater microbial communities from Lake Simoncouche, Canada to study carbon cycling - S_140806_MF_MetaG | ecosystem: Environmental > Aquatic > Freshwater > Lake | place: Lake...
CCAAATGACTAAATACCCACCTATCGATCCAAAAGAAGTCTACGACAGCCTCTATACCCGTTCTAAGAATATTGTAGACTGGTATGAGTTTCTCGGAGATCACAATATCGAAACAATCTCATACTTAGACCCTTGCACTATGGAATCTAAGGGAAATAAATTCGTTGTTTGTGACGATCCTGCCGGTGGACGTTCTCTTAAAATCCCTGAGCAACTTGCCCACGAAATTAGAGGAAATCCTTATTTTGATGTTGAAGCAACCGATGCTGACCTTCCAAGAATCGAAGCCGCACTAGACAATCTCTCAGAACAAGATAAAGAAATTGTCGAAAAAGCAAAAGAATACGGCGACGGTTCTGGAAATAGAAACACAGAAGTTTCTCTCACCGTTAATCTATATTGCAATTGGGACGGCGATCTATTATTTCCAACAGTAATCGTAGACGAAATAGCCAATCACGATACCCTCAAATATGGGGTAAATTGGGATAAAGCAAAAGAACTTGAACATAAGGCGAAAAAAGAAGTTCTTAATAAAGTCGCCCAATATAAGAACATCGTTATTAAAATCGCCACAGAACTTAAAATTAACTCACACGATGTTCATGAGTATATTATGGGATGGGGATGATGAAAATTAGATTTCAAGATGAAATTATGCAAAAGCATTACGAGTCTTTAATAAAAGATGGGTATCATTGGAAAATAGCAGAAATCAAAACAATAAAAAGATTTGAAGAATATGACCAATAAGATTACCCCAATGCTTTTTTAATTTGTCCACTATCCAACGCAGGACTTCTTAATTTCGCAACAACATAATCCCTAAGTTGCTTACTACTCACTTTTCTCAGTTCTCCCACAATGCCATTGTTTTTTATCACAGGCAGTTCCATCAAATTATCCACGCCCAAAGGCTCTGTAGCATCGTAATACCTTCCATCGTAATAAATGAAAGCATGAGCATCATCTGCAAATAATTGACCCGATTTTAAATAATATTTAGCAGCCAATGCCCAATTATAACAATGACCACGATTAATAATCTCTGGACTCATTCCAGAAAATATTTTTTCACTTATAATCGATAAATCAACCGATTCTAATATGTTGTAAAATTTATAAAAATTAATCATCTTAATTATTTATCCAAGAATTTAATAATTGTAAATAATGAGTGGAAAAAAATATATCACTCATAGGAAATTGCCAAACAACAGCATTATGTAAGTTTCTCAGACAACTAAAATATAACGCTAAATGGCTATGCTTTGAAACAGAATGGATAAATTCCAATTGGCCCAAAAACCAATCATTGTTTCAAAATCAAATTCAACATAATATCTTCGACCAAAACGATTGTGTAAACTTCCTAAAAATATCAGATATTATCATATTCCAACCAAATTACTTACATTGCAATGTAGTTGATAATTATAAAAATGATACCGCCCAAACTATTACACTATCTCCCGTTTTTGTTAATAATTTAGATTACATCTTAGAAAAAGAATCAAAATATCAAACCAATGTTAAAATATCCAGTATCATCAGCCAATACCCTAAAGAAAAATTGTACGTTATAAACGATAACCACCTATCAACACTACTAACACTAGAAATACTAAAACAAATAGCCAACTTGGCTAACCTGCAATTCTTCGACAATATCACCTACCAAGAATTAATAAAAATACAATACCCTAATTATTAATTTTCCCAAATCGTTATCTCATATCAACCCGACATAAGGATAAAACCATGCCATTTGCTCTTTACCCCTCAAGAACGTACTCTCAAGATTTAGAACTGCTCAAAGAATTGGGCATAAAGCCATTCCAAGCACCAGACCAAGAAGAAATTCTAGTCGGTCAATATAAGCCGCCACACCACAAAAGAGCAAAAGTGAAAATATGGGTGAGTTGTATGCCTGCTCAATTTTGGCGATTTGAGATCATCACAGAAGAAAACAAGAAGTTTGAAGTTCAAACCGGCTCAGGATGTTTATCAGAATATTGGCCGGGAGTATTGAAAATCGCAGAAGGTATGATGGAAGTGAAATCACTAAAATGAATTTATTAATTATTGTGGGTTATCTACCCAAATCTAACCTTTTATAATATTTAGCTGTGGGAAACTAACCCATCTGCACAAATTTTGGTTCACCTAATAAATTAAATAATGGCTAATATTTAATTATAAAAATAGGGTCTAGTTAAATTAAGTAATAAATTTATTAAAAAAGGTAGTGCTTAGACCCCCTTTATAATTATAACTAACTAACGGGGAAATATAGTTTTCTAATAAAATCTAAGGGTTTCTAGTAAAATCTAGGTAAAAACAATGTATATTACTAATTATGAGTATCTGAGTGCGTTATTGAGTGTATTATTGATGGGAGTTGGGTTGGGGCTTTCATTGAGTAAGCTATTTTTTGTTGAATAATTAAAAAATAAGTAGAAAATAATCTCTTCTGCACAAATTTTGGTAGAGATTATATAGAAAATTAATAAAAAATAGTTTTTACGATATTGGGTGGTACTTTTTTTAAAGTAAAAAGACACCTGATGTTTATTTTGTATCTGGTATAATAATATTTTGTCTTATTCGATATGGTATACCGGAGGATAGAATGGCTAAGATAAACTTATTGGACTTTTCTAAGACGTTCTCGTTGAATAGTCATGGATACAGGGGAGATTACTGGTCTAATTCTACTATAGGCGCTCCTGCTGGCGGGGGTGCTTGGACATTATCTTCTGATTTTGAAGTTGCTGTTATCAATAAGATAGTTAGTTGGAGTGATTGGAAGGGTTGTCCTGAGAATATTTTGTTATTGGCCTTTTTTAAGAAGGCTGGGAAGTTATCGGACAACAGTATTTTCTACAGCAATATTAATTCAATAAAGAGACATAGTCATTGGCGTGGATGTGACGTAGTTTATACATTTTGTAGGAATGTATTGAAGGGTAGGTTGCCGAGTGGAGCGGAGGGGAATTTTCTTTCGGACATATGGGATAATCATTATGGTAGTAGGTTTGCATATAAGTATGCTAAGTATGTGATTCGTGGTCGGTTGCCTGTGGAGTATGAGAAGGGTTGTCAGAGTCTTGATTACTTGGGATTTTTGGAGACTAAGGGGATAGAGATTAGTGATATATTAATTAATAGTACGGCTTTATCCTTTAGTTACTACAAGTATTTTTATCATTTGCCTGAGGTTGTTCATAATTTTATGTTGGCGATGCAGTTGAGTGGAGATGGTTATGCTTCTGCTTATTTCCGTCAGCGTAATAAGGATGATGTTTTGATAAAGAACAGGTTGAAGATGGTTGATCCTAATAAGACTGTGAAGGAAGTATTGATGGGGTTGAAATGAATATATTGGGTAGAATTTTATTGATAATTCCTTTTTGTAAATTGTTATATGATTACGTTCCTTCCTTGGACTTTTATAGTCTTAATTATCCTCTTGGAGCGTGGCTATTAATTTTATTGGGTTTGATTTCAATTTTATTTAATATTAGTAGAATATTGGGTATAATTTACATATTGGTTGGGTATGGGTTATACAGTTATTTTATACAGAGTGATATTTATAGTTTGTGGCCGGTTGGTGGTTTAATTTTATTAATTAGATCAGATGTTAGTAAGAAGGTTGTGGAGAAGGTTGTTCCTGTAAAGGAGAAGGCAGTTGAGAAGGTAGTTCCTGCAAAGAAGAAAGTTGTAGTTGAGAAGGTAGTTCCTGTAAAAATTAATAAAACGAAGTCTGATGAATATTGGGAGAGGTATGACGCTCGCAATAAAAAGAATTTGTTTTTTAACTTAAAAGACAAATTTAATAAATTATTGGTAGTGGGTAGGTAGTAAATTAAAAAAAATTAAGTGTGGTTTTTTGCGGGGAAAAGTGAGCTTTACAAGAAAAAAAATTGGGCTAAAATGTTTGTTGTGTTTACGGTAAAATTTTTTTCACATGGAGGCTAAATTATGCCCGCTGGAAGACCAAAGGGATCGAGTGGAACTAACAAGAGTTCGATTATTCGGGAATACATTAAAGCTAATCCCACAGCGACTACGAATGAAGTGATGGAGGCGTTGGGTCAGAAGGGCATTGAGGTTAGTCAAGCTCTTGTGGCTGGAGTACGTTCTAGGGAGATGCGTGGCCCTGGGAATAAGAGTCGCAAGCGTGGTGAGATCACGGTTAGCGAATTGAATAGTATTAATGCGATGGTGGAGAAGTTTGATGATCGTTCTGTAATTATGAATATTATAGACGACATGACGACCTTGATTAAGGAAATTGGTGGTATTGATCGTTTTGAAGAAGCGATGAAGGAGTTCCAGAATTGGAAGCCTGAGTCTGAATCTTTGAAGGCGGAAGCTGCTTCTGACATATCTGGTGATGACGATGATGAGGATTCGGATGATGATGAGGACGAGGATGAAGACGAGGACGAATGAATTGGGAAGTTTTCGCTGACTTCCCATAGTTAAGCCTTCGGGTTAGGATCGCGGGTAATCCTTTAATTAACTGCCGTAGAGTTTTTAGAAGTTTCTGTAAGACTGAAATCTTCTATTGTTGGTTGCACAAATTTTAATAAAGAATATACTAGGGCCATTTCTGTGATATACTTTACAGAAGTGGCCTTAGTATTTCTTTAAACCAAGTAGGCATCTCCTGATGTTTATTTACTCAAGGAAGGGTAGGTATGTTTAGGAATGAGAAGATAGTTGTTTTGGATATAGTTGATAGGTGTCTTAAGTTGGAGGATGATCGTGGTCAGATAATAAGTTTGATTTTTATTAAGGGTGGAAAATTAATAATTAAGGGTGAGTTGAAAGTTTCAGATAGTTCGATAGAGGCTCCAGAGATTAATTACTTGGATAAAAAATAAAAATAATTATGTATCGTTATGGGGTAGGAGACAAAAAATGGAAAATACCCCTAAGAAGCCTACTGAAATTCTTCCTTATAGGGAAGAGGATTGGGCAGGCGTTAGCGTTCCTAAGTTTAGGGATGCGAGTCGTGCGTGGAAGTTTTTGAAGAAGCATGGTTTTTATCGGCTTCCTGAGAAAACTGAATTAGTATTTTTGAAGGATTTATCATTAGCGATAGATTATGCTGTTCGGGTAGGCACTAGGTTGCCGGTTGTTTTTGAAACTGAGTTGAAGAAGCATCCTCAGTTGAGTTATGATTATATTTCTAGGGTGATTCAGGCGCCTTTGGAGGAATTTGAAGAAACTATTAGCAAGGTTCCTTCGTTGCTTGTGAAGTATAGTCATGAAATTTTAGAGGCGCCTTTGCCGGAGCATTTGGAAAATTGTTTGGCGGGTGATCCGTATAATTGTTTTGAATATGCGTGGCAGGTTCTTGACGGACGTTTGCCGGAAACTTTGCACAACTATATGTTTTGTGCTAACATGGACAATAACTTTGGACGTAGGTATCGTGGTGGGTATCATACTAAGTTGAAGGGAGCAGAGGAATACAGTCCTGACTATGTTAGTCCAGAGACTTATTTTGAATTTATCAAGTGGCAAAGGAAAAATTTGCACAGGCAGATTCAGCATTATCAAAAAATTTATGGTGTTGAATCGAAGCAGACTGTTGGCGAATTTTTACATGAATTAGAGCATGGTCGTTAAATTATTTTTTACTGATGGGTCTAGTTCTATTCGATCTTTTTCGGATGAAGAATTAAGAGATTTAAAATTAAATAATAGTTTGAAAGATTATTTCTCAGAGCATTTGAGTCCAGATTTCCCTATTGACACCTTTGAAATATTTGATATAAAGAAGTGTCCGGTGGACAATGATTATAATTTACGGACATTCAATTATCGGGATTATTTTAATTATTCTAAATCGTTTATAGGTTTAGAGATAGATGGTTGTGTAGTGGAGCGGGTGGAATTTTTTGACTATGATAGTTACGAGTATGGTTTGGATAGTTTGGATGGTGAGCCATACGAGCGTGGTGTAATTTTTAATTACACTATGGATCATTATTATTATTCAAAGGGAACAGTTGATCCAGAGAATTGGGAAAAAGATTCTAGAAAATAAAAATTAGTTCAAGTCGTTATGAGATTATGGAGGACAAAATGACTACAGCCGTTTCTAAAATTACCGACGATCAGTTTCGTCAGTTCAAAGATGATCTTGACACTATTATGTGCAAGTTTTCTATTGCTTTCCCGTTTTGGGGGGTGCTTGCGGAGCGTTGTAAGTTTAGTCTTACAAAGACTGCGGTTCCGACTGCTGGCATGACAGCGGATGGGCATTGTCTTTTCAACATTGATTTTGTTGAAGAATTGAAGAAGAAGTATCAGGACAAGTTCCATAAGAAGTTGTTATTCTTGACTGCCCATGAAATTAGTCATTTTGTTTTTGAACACATGAGTCGTCGTGAGGATCGTGACCCGTTGTTGTTCAACGTGGCTGCGGACTTTGCTATCAACCTTCTCTTGCATTATCAGTTCGATAGGGACAAGGATTATTTTATCGAAGGTGGTTGTCTTGATGAAAAGTATAAGGATTTGTGTGCGGAGCAAATCTACGAACTTCTCAAGAATGAAGATAAGGATGCTGGCGAAAAGGCTAAGAGTAAAATTATTGTAGATATTTTTGGTGACGGTGACAGCGAGGGTGAAGGTGACGGTGACGGCGAAGATGATAGCGAGGGTGATGGTGATGGCACTATGACCGTTCGTGAGCGTCGTGTTCCGTTGCCGTCTAAGGAGGGCAAGAGTAAGGAGATGAAGGCCAGTGAAATGGCCGATCATGTTCGTCGTGCCTTTACGGAAGCGTATGCTGTTGCGAAGTCTCAGGGTAAGTTGCCTGCCGACTTTGAGCGTGCTATTGTAAAGATTCTCAAGCCGAAGGTGGATTGGCTTCGTGCGTTGCGTAATAAGTTGCGATATGGTGTTTCACGTTTGGAAAAGCGTGATGTTACATGGAGTATTCCTAACAAGCGTTTTCTAGGTCGTGATTATATTCTTCCTAGTAACATTGGCCCTGAGTCGCCAAAGATTTGTTATGCCGTGGATACTTCGGGTAGCATGAGCCAGAAAGATTTGGAACAGGCTATGGGTGAGTTGGAAGATATTCGCCAAAGGTTCAATGCAAAGGTTTATGTTTTGGATTGTGATGCCGATGTTCATAGTAGTAAGTGGCTGAATCCGCATGAGCCTCTGCCGGTTCTCAATGGTGGTGGTGGAACGGATTTTCGTCCGGTGTTTGAGCATATTCAAGAAAATAGACTCAAGCCTGACTACGTTGTATTTTTTACTGACGGGTATGGTTCGTTCGGTGACGATCCCGGTCTGCCGGTGTTGTGGGTAATGACCAGCGACGTTGAGCCGCCTTTTGGCGAAACTGTTCGTGTCAATGTTCCGTTCGATGGCGATTGAAAATAAAATTAATTACCAATCGTTATAAGAACATGACCGTTGCCAAAACAAAGCGAAAACGCAATCTTCGTAAGTTGTGGGAGGACGTTACCGTAAATGGAAAGCGTCCTCCCACAAATGAGAAGGTTTGGTTTGACGATCCTCTAATTGCTTTTCTTTTTGCAAAATATAAAAAGGGCAAACCTTTTTCTGCGGAATTAGAAAAACTTTTTTATGGCAATGTGCAGGCAATTTATAATTATGTTTATTGGGTAGTTCACGATCTTGGTCTTGAGCGTCCCGAGCATCTTAATAATTATATGATTGCTAATAGTTTGTCTGCTTCTGATAAGGAGCAGGAGTGGATTGATCTTTACTTTGAAAAAATTGAAAATAAAAAAAATAGAGCTGTAAAATAATTTTAGATCTGGTTCGTTATCCCATTAGAACGACGGTAACAAAAAAACAAGGAGTTGATAAAGATGGCTGATAAATTGGTTTCTACTGCTAACGTGATTACGGGTTCATTGGTTGAGAAGATTCGTCGGTGTCGGCAGGTTCCTACTGCGAAGGGGCAGGGGTTGCCGATGTTCATTTTCGGTTCGCCGGGTGTGGGCAAGAGTGAGCAGGTGTTTCAGGCGTTGGAAGAAGGTGAGATGATGATTGACCTTCGCCTCAATAGTCTTGATAGCATTGACCTTCGTGGTCTGCCGGTTATCAAGAAGGATAAGGACAAGAATCCCACGCAGGTTGAGTGGGTGCGTCCAGAGTTTATCCCTGCTGACGGTAAGGGTATTCTGTTTCTTGACGAAATGAATACTGCGGCCCCCAGCGTTCAGAATCCGGCGTTGCAGTTGGTTCTTGACCGTAAGATTGGTTCGCATAAGTTGGGTGATGGTTGGTATATTGTCGCGGCTGGTAACAAGTCCGATGATAAGGCGCATGTTTACCCTCTGTCTGCGGCGTTGCGTCAAAGGTTTGCGATTTACCATTATCAGCCCGACCATAACACTTGGACGAATTGGGCCGTGAAGAATGGTGTTCATCCTCACGTTATCGGATTCATCTCGTTCAAGCCCGACCTGTTGATTCAGCCGAGCGTTGACGAAGAATCTTCTAATCCTTCGCCACGTTCGTGGTACTATGTCTCTCAGAGACTCAATGCCGGTCAGAACGAGTTGGATGATATTCGTTCGGTTGTCGGTGCTGCTGCAAATGAGTTTATGGCATATCAGACGGTCTGTGAGAACATTCCGAAGATTGACGATATTCTTTCCGGCAAGATTGAATGGAAAGAGGACGAGCGTAATATCACGGTTAGTTATGCCGTGAGTAATGCACTCGCCACGCACATGCTTCGCAGCAAGAGCGTCAAGGTTCAGATTGAAAACTGCTTCGGTGCGTTGAATAACATGAGTGGTGAACCGTCGATCCTGTTCATGCGTCGAGTCATGCACTCCGACAACACTGAACTCAAGACGGCACTGTTCTCTAGTGACAATGGTAAGAAGTGGTTCAAGAAGAACGGGGATCGTATGACTAAGGCGATCCAGATGTAATAATGCCCGTCGTTCCCCCTCGCCTTGTGATGAAAGTCATGGGGCGAGGGGTTGGGCTTTAAAAATAAAAATTTATTAGAATCGTTATAGAATTAAGGAGACAACAAATGGCTTTGAATTTTGATGGTGATTATTCTGAAATTCCTGAGAATCTTCTTGGTGGCATCCTGCGATATGTCGAGTTTGCGGTTCAGCCTGGGGGTTTCTTGACCGCCGTGCTGAACAATGATCTCAGGCAAGCGGTTGGCAAGGCCGATCCTGCTTCGCTCAAGGCTCTACCGCTGGTGGTTCGATGGTTTGTCAATGAGCGTCCCGACCTTTACGGCCCTGAGAATTTCAAGAAGCACCTTGACCCTTTCCGAAAGGTTGTCTAATGCAAATTATTACTTATCTTGTTCTTGGTGGAATCGGCACATATTTATTTATTGAAGCTGCTTGGTTTTGCTTTTGTATTACTTTCAAGGCCATTGATAATTTTATTAATGGCTGACAGTGAACACCTGATGTTTATTGTCTTAATTAAATAATAAATTATAATTCGCGTTATAACTTTATGCAAAGTCAAACAATCAGCGGCATTGAAGATTATCTCAAGTTCAGTTCGGACTTCCGCAAGAAGTGTAGGAAGCCAGAGGATTGGCGATACTGTTGCTTTGAAGAACTGGTGCTGAGTCACGGCAGGAAGTTCGATGAGATAGTTCGCAGGCCGAAGTGGGTAAAGCGAGGAGTAATCAAGGGATGTTTCTCTAATTGCTTTAGTGAAGTCGTCAAGCATCCAGACCGTCTGATATATTGCGAAGGGTATGCTACGAGCTTAATCCCTGTGCATCACGCATGGCTCTTGTATGATGGCAAGGTTATTGATCCTACTTGGGATGGACGAGACATCATCAAGGATAACACTGAATACTTTGGCATACCCTTTAATTATAATTATGTTCTAAAGGTTGCGACTGAATCTGGTTACTATGGAGTAATTGATAATTTTGCTCAAAGTTTTCCGTTGCTTAGTGGTGAGCATCAGAGTGATGAATTTCTAAGTAAAATAATTTAAATTCAAGAGCGTTATAGAATTATGGAAAGCATTGCAGATAAAATTCTGGAAGATATTGCTAAGAAGAAACTTCTTCTTGAGACATTGCAGACTAGAGGTTCTGACGAGTTGGACTTCTCAGAGCAGTCTGTGTGGGCCATCAAGGATGCTTTGGAAGAGGCGTTTGATGCTGGCTTCAAGATGTGTAGGCAAGCCCGTGGTTAAATTAATTACTTATTTATTTGTTTTCTTTTTTGCCACAGAGGCTTTTGGCAATGATTTGTTTCGTTATTTAGCTGAGATGGTAAATGACGAGAGGCAGAAGGTGGGATTGTCTCGTCTTGTATATAACAAGCAATTAGAGCAAGCTGCGTTGTCTCATAGTCATTGGATGGCCCGTATTGGTAAGATGGAGCATTTGCAAGGTCAAAGTCCAAATAATTTTTTAGAATATTTGAAGAGCGATCATAATCATGCTACTAGGATTATGAAGACTGGTTATTTAGATTGGCAAGATTTATTTGATAGGAACGGAGACAATGTTCGTTCAAAGCCTGATGCGGATGAGCATGTGAGTGAAATTATTGCTTACGCTGGGCCGGGGACGGGATTTATTCAGCATCAGCTTCCTGTTATTGTTCCGGGTTGGATGAGAAGTCCGGGGCATAAAGAGGCGATATTAAAAAATTATTGGAAAGATATTGGTGGTGCGTTTGCTGTTAGTAGAAACGGAAGTGTTTACTACTGCATTACTTTCGGGCAACCGGTGAATTAATTATGGATAAAGAAGTTGTTGAGATAATGAGTACGGTTTGTCAAAAACTTTCTCATGCTAGAGTAAATTTATCTAAAATACTTGGGCCAGAGGATTACTCTAAATTTAGAGAAATTATTTTTGATTGTGAACAACTTATGGCGGCTTATTGTGATTGTGCGCCAATAAGGTTGATTGATGGACAAGTAGAAGATATAATGTTAAATTACGAGACAAAATAAAAATAAATTAGGATCGTTATAGAATAGAACGAGACAACTTGCGGCTCTAGCTCAATTGGCAGAGCAAGGGGCTTTTAACCTCTAGGTTCAGGGTTCGATTCCCTGGGGCCGCACTTAATAAAAATTTATCAGACTCGTTATCATATTGCCGCAATGCTTGAAGGCGAACTTAGTTGGTTGAGCATTGAGCCTTCTTATAGTAACCAACCTGCGGCTTCTAATACAAAGGAATTTTTATGAATGATTGGGAGAAGTATTACAAGAAGAGTGGTGCGCCGGACAATCCTCCCCTGCCGGACATTCGTGTTCGTGGGATTCCAGCACGAAATGAACTTGAGAAGTTGCTCAAGAGTCGAGTGAGGATTGATCCTAAGAAGTTTATAAAATAATGTATTATGGATTTTACTCAAAATCTTCTGATGATCGTAATGGTCATGTGGTTTATCTAAATCCAGACGGCCAGAAAATAAAAGTTTCTTATGCCACCAAAGACCCACTTCTAGATTATTTTAAATTTAAGTGGGAAGATAAGGTTTTTGTTGGGCCTTTGATTAAGTTGGTTGAAATTAATTGGGCTTATGGTGGGGATTATAATAGTTTGAATATTGGCAAACCACCCAATAAAATAATAATTAAATAAGATCGTTATGCTAATGGAGGCAAATATGATAATCAAAGAATGGCGTTTGCATTATTGTTCTGGTAGTAGCGACAAGGTTTATGTTGCTAGGATAGAGAAGCGTTCTGATAAATTCTATGGTGTTCCTTGTGAATATGGTCGTAGGGGCGCCGTTCTTAGGCCAGCGGACAAAGGTGTCTATAGAACTCTAGCAGAGGCAGAGAGAGCTTTTTACGATGTTGTGACTGAAAAGACAGCCAAGGGCTATGCTATAACTGATAGGATTGAAAGCGATGGGGTAAAAGTAGAATCATCAATTAAAGATGAGATAGTTAGGCAACTGGAGGCGGTAGGATCAGCTACAGCAGATGATTTGGCTAAGGCATTGGCTTCAGAAGTTGTTTCTTCTACTGAATCTAAGGAATGTGGAGAAGGTGATAGAGAAAAGGCTTTGGCTAGGCTCAGGGCAGCGAGTGCGTGGTAAAAAATTAAAAGGTGTTTTATGAGTGTAATGGGCGATTTTTTATTTGTTTCTAGTATCGGCTTGACAATTTGTTGGGCTTTAGGAAAATTAGCCGGAGTTGATATTGTGCCGAGTATAGGTCTTTTGCTAGTATATGGCTTGCTAGTATTTGCCATATCACTAAGATCAGAGGGCTAAGATGAAGCAGCAAGTTGTAATACTAAAAATTAAATATGACGATCAGGAAAATTTCGCTCCCCAAAATTGGAATTGGAGCGAGTTGTTGGGTTGTAAAAATGATTGTGTCCAAGTGATGAATTATGGAACTATAGAAACTATAGAGGAGTTGCCGGATGAATGAAGAATTCCACGAATACTTGAAAAAGGTGATGTGGTATGCAGAGCAGGAGTATGATGTTCCTGCTGTTTCGGTAGAGGATTTTGAAAAATCGCCTTTGTCGAATGTTCTTTTGAGTCATTGCTTTACATACTTTTCTAGTAATTATCCTTTTCAAAATTGTGCTTGTTCGCTCGTCGAATACATGAAGCAGTTGATGAGTTGCCAAGAATAAAAAACTTTGATATAATACCTACTGTTTATTTCTCAGTTTTTTTGGAGATCATCATGAGCAAAACATACACTCCATCAATTAAAATCTGGCAGAATGAGGAAGTGGTTTTAATTAGTGATGAGCTTAAGATTGAATTAAAAAATATCATTCTTAATATTAAGGGTGATGTAATTCAAATTGAAAATAAAAATAAAATTGAATCGTTATAGAATTGAACACGGGAGTGTAGACCAACGGCAGAGTCAAAGGACTTATGAAATTGAGTGCCTAAAAGGAAACTTTTAGAGTAGAACTGCTTAAATTCGGTGAAACCTGTAAAATGGCAATACCGAGCGAAGCCCGAAAGGGAACGTGTAGAGACTTGACAGGCAGCACCTAAAACCGAAAGGTTATGGTGAAGATAAAGTCCAGACTACAAACCAAAAAGGGTGACGAAAGTCATAGTAGTAAGAAAATCCTTCCAGTGTGGGTTCGAGTCCCACCACTCCTATTTTTTATTTTTTCCTCTATAATTATCCGTGAGTGCATGACAATTAGGACAAAGAAGTTCAAGATTAGACAAGTTATTATTTGAATTATTTCCATCCTTGTGATGAAGCTCAAGTGGAATTTTAATTTTCTGCCACTCTGTTCCATCACAGTTCATGCACTTATGTTCAAAAATATTTTCTCTTATTAGTCTGTTCTTTAGCTTAAAGCTTTGAATAAATTTTTCATTGTTTAAATATGTTTGAATTGATCTCTTCGGGCCAATTTTATCTCCTTTGCTCCACCCTTGGCCCTTGAAATGAGAAGTATTAATTTTATACTTTTTAATGTATTTCTTAATAGTTTGATAATTACCACCAGCGGGTTTTATTTTTAATTTATCCAACACCTGCCTTATAGAGGTCGAATCTTGAATAATCTTTGATAGCTTGGTAAAATTATACTTCGTACTCATTACAATATATGTAGTAATGAGTTTTCCAAAATAATAAAAAATCTTTTGAGTTATGGTTTAAAGAGAAAACGCATCGTATGAAACTTGAAAAAGAATTAAAAAGTAGGCTGAACTATCTGTTTGATATTTTTGAAAGAAATAATATCTTAGAGGTGCAAATTAATTTTTATGGCAGTGGTGATGATGGCAACATGGAGGTAGGTCATGCTTTACTGAATCCTCCTCCTGGGCCTCCTTCTGAGTTTAAGTTCGCAGATGATGTTATTTGGGATGAGCCTACAATTTTTAATGATCCACGTTATCCACCCTCAGAAAATGTATTAATTAATTTGGGTGATCTTGTTCGTGAAGTAAGCAATGATCTTCTTGATAAAAAAGGAATTGACTACGTCAACGGAAATGGGAATGAAGGCAGCATTACTTACACGGTGAAAGGCAAAGATGTGAGTATGGCTTATTTGGTGACAGAAGATGCCGAGTATAATTTCAGCGTATAAAATAAAAAATTAATAGCCTCGTTATGTGGTTAGGAGACAAAAATGGCTAACCCTTATCATCATTCTGTTAGTAGTGCCAAGAAGTGGGGCGGGGTTCCAGAGGACTACCAAGCGGTTCATGATTGGTTTGACGAGAGCAAGATGATGATGGCGGATTTCCGGCATAGGGCTTTGAGGCATCATGCTGAAGGCATTTTCATGTGCGAAAGGATTTTTGGTCATACGATTACGATTTCGACAGGGCGCGTGGTTCCTGTTCGTTGGATTGGTGAGCAGCATGTGAAGGAAGATTGTGGATTTATTCCTTCGATGCAGGATTGGTTTCAGCACATCAAGCCTCAGAAGTGGATGGGAGAGCCGCCTGTCAAGTTGGAGAAGTTGCTTGACAAGATGGACTTGGACTCAGAAGGTACAGAGGAAGAGAAGTGGGAGCGTCATGTTGGAGAGAAGTTGGTGAAGCATTGAAACGCTCTGATTACGAAATTGTGCGGATTGAAGATGACCGAGTTTTCATTGTTGACCTTGATCTGGGCAATGCAAGTGTAACCAATGATGCAGAAGAAGTTTTTAAGGAAATTAAACTTCATTTTCCCGGCAGGCGATTAATTTATCGAGATACTTTGTTTAATTGGGATGAAATTATTGAAGATACTCATTGGATAAATTATATCCGTTATTTTGAGCACGTTCCGTCTGTTGATGAAATTAAAAAAATTCCAAGTTCTAGCTGGATACGGTAGGTTTACAGAAGATTTTTTTCGACTATAATCACAATAACCCAAGGAGGATTTAATTATGGCAGGTACGCAAGTCGGTTGTATTTCGGTCGGTGGTAACATCAATGTGCAGGCTTTTATTGACAAGGCAAAGGCTGACAAGTACGTTGTTGAGAGCGAGCAAGTGGGCAGTGATGGTCGCAAGTATATCGCAATTTGCAAGGCAGGGTAAAAATGGGGATTGACATCCGAAAGCAAGACGGTATAATTTGATGGTCAAGCAGTTCATCCGCGCCAACGAGGGATAAAATGAATGTATCAGAAGAAGATATGAGCAATTTGGTGGAGATTATCGGAAAAGACCCTGATTTTGTGGATCAGTATCTTGGAGATAATAACAATAATGCTTTTTTTACAGTTACTCAGTGTGCCAAAGCATTGGGAATCACGAGCGGCACTGTTTTGTACCGAATCAAAGTGGGTGGCTTGAAGGCCGAACGTGACAATCATGGTTATTGGATGGTCAGTGCCAAAGACCTCCGTGACCACATCAAGAATGGTGGGACGCAGAAGCGTTTTGCCAGCACGAAAAGATCGAAACCCGAAACAAAAGGAGAGATTCAGATCATGAGAAAGGGTTCCTACAGGTACGACAGAAGCACCAGCCAGAATGTTCTCGATTTCCTGCATCATTGGGAGAAATCGAACACTGTTGGGTTTTCCACGACAACTTTGACGAACGATTTCAACAAAGTGTGTGCCACGGAAACAACCCACGGGCAGATGAGCGGAATTCTTTCCACCTTGAGCAAGAAGAAAATTCTTGTACGCAAGGGCAGGGGAATTTATTGCTTGCATGAAGGTTTTATTTCCAAGCCTTCCAACATTACCGAAGCTCCCCAGAATACCCAGATTCACATTCCGCTTGTTGAAGTCGAAGAAGAAGACACGACTTTCGACAAGGAAGAATTGAAGACAGAGGAAAGACACTTGATCGACAAGTATCTGGCACGATACGCCGATCCTACGGAAGACTTCGTTTTCAGCATTTCTGACTTGGCAGAGGCTTACCCTACCATTGATCGGAAGAAGATCGGCAAGGCTGTCAACAACATGTACCAGAATGACAAGTTGCAGAAGGGCAAGGAGCTTGGTGAGTATGTGAAGAAGGCGACCATGAAGGCAAAGCCTGTGGAGACTTCAAGAACAGACGCTCCAAAACCCACCCTTGGAAGTAACCTTGAAGATGTTCTTCGCCTGAACATTTCGGACGAACTCAAGGCGAAGATCATCAAGGAGATGATGGCGTAATGGGATTCGTTTGGTCGGAAATCAAAAAGTGGGCCAAGGCTAACAGCATGGAGCCAACCAAGTCCAAGGATGGACTGTACCACTTTGATGGCAATTCCTACAAGGACATTGAATCGTTGACCACTTCTCTTTTCAATAAATTAACTAATAATAAATGGAAAGAGTATCAGGATAATTTCGTGAAAGATTAAATTTTTACCCATGAGGAATTTATGACCACAGTCAAGTTGACACCCAAGCAAGTTAGTTTTCTGGTTCGTTTGTATAACGAACAGCCGTTGGGAAACGATAAGCTGGCGTATAGCCCAGAGTTCAATAAGATGGTAAGATCATTCCAAAAGACCTTTGGAAGTTCTTATAAGCATCGTATCCTGTATAACACCCTTGTGAATTTGCGAAAAGCTAAGAAGTTGTTGCGCAAAACCAAGAGTAAAATTTAATTATGAAGAAAATTGCTGAGAAAGTTATTGAGGTTGTTGATGATGTGACCTGTGACGTTTGCGGCAAAAGCTGCAAAGACCACATGGACAACATGGAGCAGGCAACCCTGTCAGCTTACTGGGGATATTCTTCAAAAAAAGACGGGCAAAATTATGAAGTAGATATTTGTGAAAATTGTTTTGATAAAACTTTAGAATTTTTATCTAAATTAAAAGGTTCAACTATCAAACCGATTGTTGAAAATAATATTTAAATTAAATCGTTGTGTTTATAGAACGCTTCTGATATAATGATAATGACGGGGCCATAGTTAAATGGATATAACAGCTGCCTTCTAAGCAGCGGTTAGAGGTTCGATTCCTCTTGGCCCTACTTGCACAAATTTCAAACCTAATTAAAAATAACTCAATTATTTTTAATTATCTAAAAATAATAGTTTGAATATTTAAAAATAAGTCTTTGCAACACCTGATGTTTATTCTACTTCTGGGCGCCTTAAAATAATTTTTATTCAGTCCCGTTATACACTTATGAAAACATTTGACGTATACTCTGGGATGATTCGTATTTCTGATCCTTGCTTTGACGCTGGTGCGGCTAAGGTTCTAACTCTAAAGGCCAAGAAGGGTCGATGGGTTGCTGAAGTAGAAAAGGAAGAAAAAGTCGCCCAGGATATAATTAAAACTTTAGTTGCTTATTTTGATGAAAAGCAAACTGAACTTGCTGGACTTACCGACATTGGCGGTGATTACAACAAGGCTCTATCTATGATGTTAGGCAGACAGCCAGAACAAATTACTCAACAAGAACTTGTTGCGACTATTGAATCTGGGCAGATTGGCATTTTTGATAATAAATCTTTTGGTGATAATAAGATTGCCGTCAATGTCGCCAGACTTTCTGAAAAAATTATTTGCGAAGATCAACCTTGGTATAGCATTTGCTGTGACAGAGTTTTGAGTGAAGACCAGTGGGGTTCCTTGCCTAATGGCTGCGTTACTTCATCTACTGTCGATGGAGATGTTGCGGTTTCAACTCATACCAACGCCTGTGGCGAAGTAGTAAAAGTTGAAATTAATTTTGAAAAAAAAGTTGAATCTTCTATTCCTTCTCCTTATGACGAGGACGAGGAAGAGGAATGGGAAGAGGATGAAGAGTGTGACTGCGAAATGTGCAGGGGAGAGGTAGACGACGAGGATGATGATGACGATGATGATGACGAAGAAGAGGAAGAGGAAGAGGAAGACGATGAAGAATGGGAAGAAATAGAGGAAGAAGAGGAAGAGGAAGAAGAAGTAGACGAGGACGATGATGATGAGTGGGAAGATGAAGAAGACGAGGACGATGATGATGAGTGGGAAGATTGCGAAGACGAGGATGAAGAAGAGGATGAACTTGCAAATCCAGAACGATGAAAATAATAAAATCTAGTCTATAAAATAAAAATTTCAACTGACCGTTATCCCTATACGAACGATACAACGAACAACGAACTAAGAAAGAAAGGTTTTTACTATGATTGCTGACATGGAGCGTGGCGTTTTTGTTCCCGAGATCAATGACACCTACTACATCACCCCCGACATTTCCTCGCTGTTTCGGCGTGTTTCCAAGCTGAGTGCGGGCAAGACGCAGAAGATTCTTCTTCGCGGCCCTCACGGTGCTGGGAAGACTGAGATGGCGATGCAGTTTGCCGCCAGATTCAAAAAGCCCATGCTCATCATGGACTGTGCGAATCTCAAGGAGCCGCGTGATTGGTTCGGCTACAAGACGATTGAGGGTGGCGAAGTTGTTTGGCATGAGTCGCAGTTTGATAAGGTTGTCAGTGCTGGCAATCACGTTATTCTGCTTGACGAGGCCAATCGTGTTCATCCTTCTATTATGAACACTCTTCTTCCCATTCTCGACGGTCGAGGATTCACCTATCTGGAAGAGAAGGGTGGTTGCATCCAAGTTGGGCCGGGAACGGTTTTCTTTGCGACTATGAATGAGGGAGCGGCCTACACCGGCACTACTTCTACAGACGTTGCGTTGCGAGATCGACTTGGACAACGCATCGTTGAAGTTACTTATCTCCCGAAGGAGAAGGAAGTCGATGTTCTGATCGCTAGAACGGGCATTGCGGAAAAGGCTGCGAAGGCTCTGGTGGACATTGCCAACCAGATTCGTAAGAAGAGTACGGGCCTTGGCAGTTCGTTCTCTGAGGGGTTCTCGACTCGACAGTTGATTGCCTGTGCCGAGGATTTCGTGGTCGATGGCGTGGAGAGTCTGACGTTCACCATGACCAATCTGTTTAGTGCTGAAGGTGGAACCAATAGCGAACGTGCTGCGGTTCTCCAACTTATTCAAGGTAAGTTTGGGGTTGTGGAGAGTGCTGAATCCAAGATCGACAAGATGAGTGCGGCGGCTAAGAGAATCAAGGGCGCGGCCTGAAAATAATAGTTAGCCTCAACCGTTATAGAAATAAGGAGACAAACCATGTCAGATTACAAGCCTAGCGAATCGAAGAAGTGGTGGTGGGAAGATTACGATTATGACCATCGTGATTATTCCTACTCTAAGGGCAGCGGTTCACGCGGTTGGATGAGCAAGATCGGCGGCGACTCCGATGATTACTGGAAGCCTAAGAAGAACGTCAACGAGGTTTATCAAGACCTGTTGAACCAGTTGCAGAATAGCTCCAATATCATCGGCAGCGACGAGCTTGGTCAGATCGTTGTTCACTGGTCGGATGGGCAGAATGTAAATGATGTCAAGGCCGACAAGGCCGGTTGCCATAACATTTACCTTTCTCCTGACAATCTTCTTTCGACCAGTGGCAAGGGCAACGAAGTGTCGGAAGAGATTTTGGATGCGATGACCGGCAAGGTTTACTTGGCATCCACTCTTCGTGAGACAGTCGATCCCAAGGCTTACGATCAGGCTAAGGCTGCTCGCGCGATAGTTGCTGACGCTAAGGCGAAGGGCAAGGGCAAGATCGATTCCAAGTCCAATGTTATCAGCAATGCTGTTACATTGTGGGAGTCTATCGAAACTTCAATCGCTCGTTCCAAGATCGTTGAAGATTGGGCTGGTTTCGGGCCTTACGTTGCCGGTGATGCCCAGCGTTCGTCTGCTAGTAAGCAGTCTGTTCAAGATTTTATCGATGCCAGTGTTGCAAAGCCTAGTGTCGATGCTGCGACTCTTGCTATCGCTTGGAATCTTCTCAACTCTAGTGATCCTGTTACTATTCCCGATTGTTACAATGGCTGCATCGACGCAGCGTCGGAAATGATGGAGGAAGAAATTCCTGCCGAGGATCGTTTTGAATCTTGCCGTGAACTTACTGATCGTATCCGTAAGATTCTCAAGACTAAGGAAATGGAAGGTTCCAGCGAAGGTGAACCCGATTCTGAGTCTGAGGGCGACGATCAAGACGGCGACGGTGGATCGCAGGGCGATAAGGATGGCGACGGCGACGGCTCGTCAGACAGTGATGATGATGACGGTACTGAATGCGATGCTTCTGCAAAGCCGTCTGTGTGCGATGGTTCGCTTCTTGGCGAGACTGTTGACAATCGTACCGATGTCAACTTGAGTGAGCAGGAAGCGTCTGAAGAGGCTTCTAATTCTGATGAGGATAAGGCCGGAATTACTGCCGATGTACCAGATTCATTGTGCAATCTTGGCGAGAAGTATGACCTTATCAAGGTTGATATTCGCTCATCATTCAATGATGATTACAAGAAGATTGTTGCAGATCATCGCTCTGAAATTAGGTCGATCCGTTCCAGTCTGATGTTCCGTAATAATGTTACTAAGATGGTTTCCTACGGGCATCGATCCGGCGACATTGATGAGAATAGTTTGTTCAAGATCAAGATGAATGATGATCGTGTTATGACTAAGGCCGATAGTGTTAGTAACAAGAAGATTGCCATCTGTCTTCTTGTTGATGAAAGTGGTTCTATGGGCTGCGATAATCGAGTCGAAGAGGCTTGTAACACGGCCATTGTCATGGCAGAGAGTCTTCGTGGTATGGAAGGTATTTCGGTATCCATCTACGGCCACTCTGCGGAAGAGTCTCATAAGTATCGCAATGTTACATTGCGTGAGTATTACTCTCCCCGACAGAATAATCTCGCTGCCTGTATGGAAATTAGTGCCCGCGCTCAGAACCATGATTCATATGCTATCCTGCATACTGCTAACATTTTCAATCGTGACTATCTCGACTATGATCGAAAGATTCTGTTCGTTATTAGTGACGGTGAACCGGCTGGCAGCGGCTATGGCGGCGCTCCTGCTAGGAAGCATATGCTGAACGTCAGTCAGGCTTGTGCTAAGAAGGGTGTTGAAGTGTATGGTGTTGGTGTAGCCAATGCTTTCACGCAGGCTGCTGGCGTGTCGATGTATGGCGATAATAAGTTCGTAGTTCTCAGCGACGTTCGTAGTTCGCTTGGAATTATGAGTCGGTTCATCCGCCAGATTGCGATGAAATAAAAGTTACCCCCAGGCGTTATCCAAATAGATCACTAACCCCTAGAATAGAAAGGAGAATAAAAAAAATGACACGACTTGATACCAAGCAGTTTGCAGAAGTTCTGGATGTTTCATACGTGGTTGCTGCTGGTCTGGTGAAGCATCTTGTTTCCACCGGACAGGCTACCCTCGTTGAGAAGCGTAAGAGCGAGAAGACCGAAAAGAATCCTGCGGGTCTCGGAAAGCCCACTCGTATTTACGAGGTTGCTGACTCTGTGACTCTCAGTCTTCTGCCGCGTGAAGTTGCTACTGTTACCGTTGATGAGACCGTCGATGCTGTTGCTGAAGCGGCCTAACGTCACACCACCAAGAGAGGGGCGAGAAGTTCCAATACGATTCTCGCCCCTCTTCGATGGTGGTTGACAAATAAAGTTTCTGGACTATAATATGAAAGTGTAGGTGCAATCTTTGTGTAGCTACGACAGTCAAGTAGAACTTAATATTAGTGGACATGAAAGCGGGTAAAACCGCCTAGTTAAGAAAAATATGGTGGGCATTCGGGGGAGGATAAATTAGTTTTTATCCTCCCCCTGCGTTTTTAAATAAAAATAATTTCCATCCGTTATACTTCTATGAACACAAGCACCATAAAAGAATACGAGCAGGCATTGATTGAGTGGATCGACACCCTCACGCTCAATGGCAAGTCTGGCCGAAGGGCCGTGTTCGTTGAGAGAAGCCTCAAGCGAAGGTACAAATTGACGGTGCAGAAGGCCGTTAGAATGTCCCCCAGTCAAATTCCAACCAACTGGTTCAAGGGCTTAGATGAGTTCAAGCTGCTCACACTGTGGCATCTGACAAACAATATCAGTCGAAAATTTAAGACTGAAATTCCAGAGCAGTTCAAATTCCGAAAACTTTTGGCGGAGCTGTAAAAGTTTTCGGAACAAACACCTGATGTTTATAGGCTACCAATAAATAAAAATTATTCTATTTCGTTATATGATTATGAGCGGCGTAGCAGATATTGAGTATGTGGAATTTGTCGGAGTTTTAGCCAAGGGAATAGGCAAGAAGCATAAGCGTGATATAGTTTTGTCTTGCGATCTTACGGGTCTGTTGAATCGCCAAGGAATAAGCGGCGGAAGCTGTTATCAAATTGTCACCAATGACAAAAAATTAATTCAAAAATCACGGGAAACTCTATCGGATTGTTGGATCGACAAAGACTTCAAGAAAAATTTACGATCCAACATCAAGAACCACCTCCCAGAGAAACTTTATAATTATCTGGTAATGAGGAGCTTGGATGAAGAAGCCAATCTAAAAGATTTGCTAAATTATAGTGGTTGGGAAGTTTTAGAGTTGTTGCTGGAGACTGTTAGTCACGAAAGCGATTTCCGCAAATTCTTCGTCAAGATAAGCAAGGATAATTTAGAAATAATTCCTGCCGATGGTCAAGACAAAGTTAGCATTTCTTGGTAATTATGCGATTATTAATTAGAAATCCCTACCGTATTAAAAATAATTTCAAGAACCTGTTTTGCAGGTATTGCCATATTTTTGGTCATAAATATTTTGAGTTCGAAATACTAAGGGATAATTATTATTTATTTGAAGCCGAAGCTAAGTGGACAACCAAACGAGATCATGCAGGAATTAAAATAATAATTGGAATTTTTGGTTATGCCATTGGAGCAACCATTTACGATAATCGACATTGGGACACTAAAAAAAATTGTTGGATTGAATCGCCGCTGGTAAAACCAAAGTAGACTCGGCGGGCCATAAACCCCCTAATGCGTACCTGAGCAGATCGCCTTCGTGGTGGATGGTGATACAGGTGCATTACAAAAGCCGAAATGTACCTAGTTGTCTGGTAATCAGTAGGGCTAAACCCCGAATGCCAGTCCCAAAAGGACAAGGGACAACCGGCGATTTTTTCTCTTGAAAATTAAAAATTTAACGCTATAATAATCATGTGACGGCCCCATCTTCTAGAGGCCTAGGAAAGCGGACTTTCACTCCGCTAACATGGGTTCGAATCCCATTGGGGTCACTATAATTCATCATGCTCAATCACGAAGGCAAAGTTTTCAATCCTTACTCTTTCAAAGAGCTTACTGGTTGGGAATTAGAGATTGTTGCTTTTTTAGATGATCAATATGATGCCAAAGCCAAGGATTATTTACTTGGAGACTTGAGTTGGGCAGATTACGTTCAGTCTAAAGAGCAAATCATATCGGACTTTTTTACAAAAAGGTACGGTAAAATTTATCTCGACCGTCTGCCTGATAATTTGAAAAATAAAATATTGGCTTATTCGTTATGAAACTATGAAATCCGATATTGATCTTTTTTTGAAGCCAGTTTGTGAAGAATATAACAAAAACCAAAGTGAAATGTCATTAAAATTAATTTTGGATCTGGTCACTTGTTTGCCAAACAAAAAAGAACCGATATTTGATCCAAAGTTTGTTTTTCAACTTATTCATAAAGAATTGCACGAAGAACTAAAAAATAAAATATTGGCTTATTCGTTATGAAATATGAAACAAGTACGAACATTAGAGACTGGCTGCCTACTTGGCTTAAGTATGACAAAGTAGAAAATATAAAATTCTATAACGGAATTCCAGCAGTAGAATTTGTGAATGAACTTCTTGATTGGGTAGATAATTCCAAGCTGGGCGATCTTAGAAAGAAAAAATACACACACTTCATCATATATCATGCAGTTCAAGCCCTAACCAGAGAAGTGAAAAATCTCCAGATAGCTTATAAAGAATTAGTTGATTACATTAATTGGCTAAGTAAGAAGCTTAAGAAACCTCTTCCCGAAAATGCTCGTAATCAAGTAATCGCATATAGCCTGTAGTCATGTTATACTGTGTAACATGATTGAATTCATATTTTCTTGTTTTTGTATTATTATTTGCGGAATTTCTGGCTATTTAATTGGCGAATTTATTAAATTAAACACCTGATGTTTATCTGAGTCTGACCTGTCCGCTAATATACAAAAATAATAAAAAAGCCAATTCGTTATGAATTATGGCAAATACTTCCGTTCTTGAAGAGTTGAAGAAGTTCATTCCCTACGCTGTGCAAAACAGTGTTAGAAGGAAAGAGCGCCAAGGATCTGAGCAGTGGATGAAAGAGTTTGACGAGCAATTAATTAATATGTATTTGACCGGAGTGAAGAAGCGTAAGAGCGATAAGGCTCTATGCGAATATGCCAAGTTGATTGCTACTGCAAATGGCGTTGAACTTCCTGACAACATTAAATATTTTCTAATTTTATTGAACATATAAAATAAAAATTAGTGTCGTTCGTTATGACATTATGGGGCGTTCGTCTAACGGTCAAAGACGCCAGTCTTATTAACTGGACATGGGTGTTCGATTCACTCACGCCCTACTAGGAGATTTACTATGTGTGAAGATTGCGAAAAGAAGTGGGCTGAAAGCATCTTTGAAGACGATGAGTTTCGTGGCAAGATTCTTGATGACTTTGAAATCCAACACTTTTGTGATGGGACATTCAGATTCAACAGCGTTATTGCAACTGACTTTGCAAAATTTCTAAAGGAACAAGGAGACGAACACGGTCAGTGGGAAGAAGATTCTTCTGAAGAAGAAAAGATCGAATCGGCTACTGGCGTTGTTCATCGTTTGTTGGACATAGTCGGAGAAAGCCAGCAGCATCTTGCTAAATTTTCTTTGAATTAAATTGCAAAAGGCTGGCTGGTTTTGTTGCAAAAGGCCGTATAAAATAAAAAGAAAATAATTTCGTTATGGTCTTAGAGGTGAAATATGGCGGATAGTGCGATTCTAAACAGATACGATGGGCCTTGTTGTTCTTGTGGCAATTTTGTGCCATCTTCTGGAACTGAGCAAGGCTATGCCGTAAAGGAAAGCGGTCGTTGGAATCGTTACTGCAAACTGTGCAGTCCGATCAAGCTAAAGACTGACCGCAAGCTTACAAAAGATGGTCGAATCTATATGCCATTCGACCGATCCGCTCTTGATATACTCAGGAGTGTTCCTGGTGCTTGGTTTGACCGTCAAGAAGTTTGTTGGCATGTGAGTTTGAAAGAGGGGGATCGTGCTCGTCTTTTGGAAATCGCTGCTGCTCTTGAATTGGAAGTAGACCCAGAACTCCAGAATATTGAGTTGTCTCAGCAATCTATCGATGCCGCTGACAGTGGTCTTTATCCATTTCAGGTTCATGGCGTCGATTGGCTGAGTAAGGGTTCCCATCGTCTTCTAGGAGACGATATGGGTTTGGGCAAGACTGTTCAAACCATCATGGCTCTTCCCAAAGATGCAGCAGCCATTGTTGTTGCACCTGCCAGCGTAAAATACAATTGGAAGAAAGAAGTAGAAAAGTGGAGGCCTGATCTGGAGGTTGCAATCATCCCTAATGAGAAGGGATTTAGGTTGCCTAGATTTGGCGAGGTTGTAATTTGCAATTATGAGACGCTCCCAGAATATCTGGAGCCTAAGAAGATTACTCCTACTTCTAAGAGTTGGGAAGTCGCCGTGACTTGGCCATCGTCAGAGATGGCTAAACATTCTAAGAATATCACCCTGATCGTTGACGAGGCGCAAAAAGTAAAAAACTATAAGACTAAACGATCCAAGCGTATCAAAGGCTTGAGCATGAGTGCCAAAAATATTTGGGCATTGACCGGCACTCCGTTGGAAAATCGCCCAGAAGATTTGTTCGGAATTCTTGAATCTCTTCAAATGCAGATGAAAGTATTCGGTGGATGGGGCAAGTTTGTCAAGTATATGAACGGCAACAAAAACAGATGGGGCGGATATGAATGGGGCAAGCCTAGTCCTATCGTTCCTGAGTTGCTCCGTCGTGTTATGCTTCGACGCAAACGCGAAGATGTCCTCCCAGACCTTCCGTCCAAAACTTACTCATATGTAAAGGTTGATCTTCCTAAGCATTTGAAGAAGTATATGGATGATCTCTGGGCCAGATATGAAGGCACTATCAGAGAAAAGAATCTTCCGCCGTTCGAAGAGTTCTCTAAAATTCGTGCCGATCTCGCAGCATCCAGAATTGACGCTGTCATTGAGCTAGTAGAGGAGCATGAGGAGGACGAAATTCCTCTTGTTGTATTTTGTTCGCATCTTGAACCGTTGAATAAATTGGCGGAACGTGATGGGTGGAAGAAGATTACTGGAGATATTTCGCCTATCGAACGTCAAAAGATTGTCGATGAATTTCAGTCTGGGAAACTCAAGGGAGTTGCCGTCAGCATCAAAGCCGGTGGTGTCGGTATTACTTTGACTAAAGCATGGAAAGCAATCTTCGTTGACCTTGATTGGGTTCCGGGCGCAAACCAGCAAGCCGAAGACAGAATCTGCCGTATCGGTCAAGAATCAAATAAAATTGAAATCGTTCGAATGGTGAGCGATCACGCTCTCGATATCCACGTTCTTGATCTAATCGATTGGAAGATGCGTATCATCGAACAGTCGGTTGACGCTAGTGTGACAAGTGTAAAAAAAAAGTAGTAGTAGATAAAAAAGAACCAGAGCTAGATGCTAAGACGTTACGAGAATTAGACGAACAATATTCAAAAGAAAAATCAGATAGAAAGAATCTCCAAGAAACAATAAATTTCATGAAGTCTCTTCTAGATGACGATGACGAATGAATGCCTTGCACAAATTTTAATTACTAAAGTCCAACTTAAGAATAATTTTTAATTTACTTAATTTGGGCGTTAGTAATTAATAATTTATATGACGAATACCTGATGTTTATTAACTGATTTTTCTTTTCGAAAATAAGTCAAGTTTACGCAAACCTTTGTGGCATAAGGACTTACGACAAAAAACTTTAACTTATTCATCCTAAGTCCTTATGTGACAGTAGTTTACGTCAAATCAAAGATTGCAAAAATAAAAATATATATTGATCGTTATCTGGGAACAAGGAGAAAATTTTATGGGCTTGGACATGTACGCTTACGCTGTTGACCCCAAGGAATGTGAGAATTTTGATGAATTCTCGTGCAAATTCAAAGGCGAATACAAGCCAGATGAAATTTATTACTGGCGCAAACATCATGATTTGCATGGATGGATGGAAAATCTGTACCGTAGCAAGGGCGGTCTTGAGGAGTTCAACTGCCAGAAGGTGATGCTGACTGTGGATGATTTGAATGAGCTTGAGAAGGCACTTATCTCTAAAGGATTGCCTAGCACCACAGGATTTTTCTTCGGAAATAATCCTCCTGATGAAGAAACTTTGAACGAAGACCTTCTTTTTGTTGCTAAGGCCAGAAAAGTAATAGAAGAAGGAAATGTTGTATACTACGACAGTTGGTGGTAAAATAATAAAAAATAAGGAGCGTTATAAGATTATGGACACTAAACTTTTTGATAGTCTGACCCGAGGTTGTTTTGAAGAACGATTTTTCGCCTATATGAAGGCTGTTGGTCTTGATCTAGTAACTGTCGCCTACAGTGGTGGTGGCGATAGTGGAGGAATGGACTATATGGAGTTCGATCCAGCCGTAAACGACAAGATCAAGGACGGGATCAAGAATGATTTAGAAGAGCAACTTTGCAACCCAATTTATAGTAAGCATGGAGGCTTTGCCGATGGCGGCGGGTATCATGTAAATGGTCAAGTGGTTTATGACGCTAATACTCAAACTGTCAACATTAGCGGAACAGACCATATAACCACCTACACTTATGAAGAAGGGCTAGAAGACGAAGAGGCGGATGAAGAGACCAGACAAGAAGACTGGGAAGAGTGCGTTTATAGTAGGAGCGCAAAGCATCCCAAAAGTAAGGAATCCGACTACCTGTTTGCCTATCTATACGCCAGAGATTTTCTTGATAAGAAGTTGCCGGAAGACCTTCATAATAAAATGATGACCGAAGCGTCCATCAACGAAGATGAACACGCTATAAAATATATGATAGAAATAAAATGATGCGATATAACATTGACACTACGAATGGCGACCTTGTTCAAATCGACCTTGCTGGTGATTCTTGGATTGCCTCTGACGACACTTCAATCCTTGTCACTTTGATAAAGTTCAACACTGACCCTTCTCAAAGTCTTTCTCTTTCCGTTACTAAGAAGGACTTGGAAAAAATAGTTTCTAATTTAAATATCATCCTGCCTAATAATAATTAATCTAAAGAGTTATGTAAATATGAGATATCGAGATCAAATTAAAGAAGCCCGTAAGTGGTCGTATGTTGAAGCCGGATTCAGCGAGGAACTTCCTCCTGATGAGCGACAGGTCGCTCTTGAACGAGCGAATGCTTTGTACGAAGAAGCTGTCAAAGAGTTAGAAGAACTTGAGGCAGAAGAAGACGAGAGCTATAGTAAGTACGAACGCAAGTATATCAAGACTAAGAAACGTTGGGATAATGCAGCATGATCTGCACAAATTCCAAGGAAACAAAATAAAATAAAAAATAATTTGTTTCCTCTACGGAATTAGGCTCCTATAATTAATATTTTATAGGGTCGAAACACCTGATGTTTATTTTTGGTGCAGCACTTTCTACTACTTATAGAGAGGCGGTCAAAAATAATTTTCCTCTTCGACCGTTATGCAGTATGGCAGCGATTGAGACTGCCAAGCTCAACTGGGAACATGAAATGTATCTGGTTCTGATGATTAGCAACAACCGCGTCACCTACGCAAAGGCGTTTGACCAGTGGGATTCGGCTGTGCTGTGTGCTGACAACGTGGTTATGGATATTGCCGGGGTTTCAAACGATATGCTCGATTGGGAGAACGGCGATTACCGCACGGTCTACGAGCATACAAACGGCACTACAGTGACGATTGAGACGCTGGACGGGCCGGGAGCTAAGAGTTCGGAAATTCTTGGTTCGTAAGAAATAATTTTCGATCTAGTTCGTTATCCCAATGTGGCAGCGATTGAGACTGCCGCAGCAACCGGAGCAAAAAAGATGAAGAAAAATGTTTGGTTGAGTTCTGACCCCGCAAACACCGAGGGCGGAGACATGGGCTTCTGGTGGAATCGTGGTTGCAACAGCATTGCCGCTGTCTCTGTTGATGAAACCGGGCTGCGTTTCGATGGCAGCGACTTCACGGTCGTCATCGACAACCCAGGCCAGACCAACGAGAGCGTGAAAGTGCTGGTCAACGACGTGGTCGTCTTCGGTTCTGTCAAGACCAAGGCCAAGGCGAGTTGAGTCCTACCCTCCCCTGCCCATCAAGGGCAGGGGAGGGAGCTAGAAAATAATTTTCAATCCAGTTCGTTATACAAGTAGGAGAAAAAAATGAGAATTACTGCTAAAGAAGCTGCTGATCGTTTGCGTGTGAGTTATGTAGTTGCTGCGGGCATCATGGCCCACCTAGAAGAGACAGGCGCAGCGAAGGTTGTGGAAAAGAAGTTCCATGCCAGCGGGAAGGGAAAGCCGACTCGCGTGTATGAAGTTGAACAGCATACTGTGCTGAACTTCGGAGACGTTGCTGCTGCTGCCGCCGCACCCGTAGTCGAGCCAGTTGTAGTCGAGCCAGTTGTGTTCACGACTCCGGTTGTCGAGGCTCCGGCTGTTGTCGAGGTTGTCGAGGAGAAGATCGAAACGCTCGACCATGTAGCGGCTGCGTTGGCTCGACTCAAGGCCGACAACGCCGCGTGAAATAAAAATTGATTTATTTCGTTATCTGATTAGGAGAAACAATGACCACTACAAATCGTTCCCCCTACACTGCCGCTGTACTTGAAGCCGACAGTCACACCACCCTAATGGGATGGGTTCGTGACAATCACGAAATCCCCGGCGATTTTCTGCTCAAGGGACACCATTGCACTGCCGACACTAAGCCCGCCGCAAAAAGCTTGGCAGGCCATATGGTCGGCCAGCGTGTCGAACTGCGTGTTGTTCGATTCGGTCGGCTTGAAGGAATTATGGCAGTAGAAGTAGAAACTGTGATGCCATCGAAGAATACTCGAAAGCACGTTACGATTTGCCATGCACCCGATGTCAAGCCCATGATGTCAAACAGCATAGTCGAATGGGTTGATGTGCAGCCGTTCATCCTGTACGGGGTAGTGCAGGAGGTGTAAAGGCGAACACCTAATGTCTATAAAGCGGTTGGCTAGATAGCATAAAATAAAAATTGATTTATTTCGTTATCTGATTAGGAGAAATTCATGGAAAATTTCGTAGGAAAAACTGTTGCGTCGGTAGAGTACCCATCCAAGTACGCCCGAGTAGTTTTGACCTTTACTGATGGCACGAAGTTGCTTATAAAGGAAGTTGGGTACGAAGGTGAACTTGAGGTTCGAGTCGATGGAACTGTTGTGGAAGGCGAAGAGGATGGAGAGTAAGTAAACACCTAATGTCTATAAAAATGCAGTGGATTAGTTTTTTCGGCCCGCGCCGTCCAATCAACGGACAAAAGATTTTCTACTACGGCGAGCATATCGGCGTTTGGAGTGGAACGTACAGCCTAGACTGGAATGATCCGGTTAGCCCCCATAGGATAATTTGTGGGGAAAAGCCAAGCAAGGAAACCTCCGATGTATTGGCTGAGTACGGCTTGAACAATATCACCATGATTGTAGATCGAATGGATGCTCCTTGGTGGATGCCAGACGAGGGTCAGCCCAAGCCAGAAAAGCCAGATCAAAATTACCCGCCAGAATATCCAAAATAATTTTTAGTTCGGTTCGTTATACAAATAACAATACAATACGCGGCCTGCTGAAGTAGGTGGAACGTAACCACCTATACCAGTTCTGTGCGAGGAACTGGCAGGGGTAGTAGGGCAATCGCAAGCCCGAAATGAGAAAAGCCACAGCAATTACCACCGTGGCCCGCGTAAAAATAATTTATTACAATGCGTAGGTTAAGCGTTGAGCAGCCAGCGGTTGGCGGGAGTACTACCACAACCGTCCGTTAGACCAGCATAGGAAAGTGTGGGTAAAATCCCGCCGCATTGATAATTTTAGTTATGTGATTAGAGAGAACAAGACAGGGGACGCAAGGTTGTTCGCGGCTGTCGAAGGCCAAGACGGTTCGCTAAATAGACCTACGTTGAAGCAACATAGATCGCGTTCTGTGGCCGGTGCGACTCCGGGCGTCTCCTGTCCTGTTCTCTTGAAAAATAATTTTCCTTTCTGTTCGTTATGTGATTGTGGTGGGTTGCAAGGCCGGATGAACGGCTCCCCAATGGCTGTCATGAAAGCCGGGAAGTTGAATAGGTGGTCAAGTCGATGGTTTCAAACCAAAGGCGAATCCACTCACCCACATTTTTTCTTCTAATTTCTATATACAGCAGAGAGAACTCGCCAAGAGGCCCAACGGCCACACTGGGAGAATTGGAGTAAGGAGCCTCTGCTGGGTTTCAAAGGAGTAAATATGTCAAAGCAAGAAATGATCGAAATTGTGGATTCTCAGGTCAAGTACGGACTGCCCAGAGAGGAAGCAATCCGCCTACTAGCTTTCTTTATGGACGAAGATGATCCAGAGAACAACGCAGAGATTTGGTTTCAGCAAAAAATCGGCGGCGGTTGAAAATAATTTCTGCCCTAATTCGTTATAAAATCAAGGAGATCATCAATGACACTTGCAGAAGCCCGCAAGATGGCCCAAGAAGATGCTGACGATTATCAAGTCGTCGTCAATCTGATCTATGACAAACTCGCTGAGTACCCTGTGACTGACGATGGCGAGGACAACCGATACGGATTCTGTGCAGTAGGTGCTATGGACATTATGTTTCCAGAATACCTCAAGGATTACTGGAACGTAGTGGGCGTGGTAAGCCCCAAGGGAGGAATATGAAAATGTTAGGAAGTTGCCATTGCGGATCAGGCCAGCCTAGTTGGTGGGAAAACGATGCCAGAGGAATCCCTCTTGCAAGAATTTGCGAAAAGTGCAAAGAGGAAAAGCTGTCTAAGTACCGACCAGAAGTTCTGTCTAACTCAAACTACGAGGCAGACGAACCTATAGAGCCAGAAGATTACTAAACGGAGAGAATAATTATGCAGGCGGACATAGCCACCTTGACCGTCAAGGCGAGGCAAAAGGCTCGCAAATGGGTCAAGGAAAGGCTGAAAATGCACCCCGGCAAGTTCGTGGTCAAACAAGGTGAGCAGTCTTGTCCTTGCTGGAACGGGGAAAACGCTATTCAGTTAGAGAACACGACCGACAGATGGAGCGGTTGGTTCCCCGTAACAGACATAGAAATCTCTAGCGACAATGAAAAATAATTTTCACTTTTACTCGTTATCTATATATGGAACATTTAGGACATCAAAAATGGTGGTGCGACGTTTGCGACTCCAGGCAAGTGGATAGCAAAGATTCCACAACTGGTTCGTACTATCAAGTAGCTGGCATGGAACATCCAGCCAGATCAAAAGAAGAAAAATGGACATCCATTATTTTCGCTGTCTGCTGCGAGTGTGAACCAATCAAGGCTTTGCACAAAATCAAAGTCGAAAACCAAGTCGTTCGTAAAAATTAGCTAATATACAAAATATTAATTAGCCAATAATTATTATTTTCAACACCTGATGTTTATATGGAAACTAGACGGGGGCAATAAAATAATTTTCATTTCAAATCGTTATGTTCTTAGGAGGACAATGAAATGAAAATTTGCACCACCGATTCTATCTTGGAAAGCATCACTCAAAACAAGTTTGATGATGAATCCAATTCTCGTTCTGGCCGCATGAGTGGCGAAATGATGCGAATTGCCGACGAAGTCGAGCAAGAGCTAGAGGACGAGTTCATGGACGAGTGTGACGAGAGCAACAGGGAAGCGGCGTAAAGCCAGCATTTCCAAGGGTTTGCTGCTTGTCTCTTTTTTTTGGAAGCGCCGACCGACATTGGTCGTAGTTATCTCACAGGAGGAACCTATGTATCGAAATTATGAAGAATACGAATCTGCTTTCGACAAGTTGCTAGATAACGCTCCTGCAAACGTCAAAATCAAAAAAAAGACGAGACAGGAGTTCGATTACGAAAATTATCGTGACAAGATCGAATGGTATTTGATGGAGGAATGGGGCACTGAGCCTTTCCACGAAATTTTCTTCGGCCATATCAGTGAGATCGAATCGGACGAGCCTACTCCCGAAGATTTTCGTGCAGAGGAATTGCATGGCTGCGTCTATGACATCATCGACAGTTGCTACGAGAAGAAATTCAGCGTGAATCAGGCAGCGTCGAAAATTTATTTGTATTTGAAAAAAGAGAAGGCCATCTAATCAGGGCAAAATTTTTTTCGGTTCGGATCGTTATACCAATACAGGCCATGTGGCCTACTAACAAGGAGAAAAAGAAAAATGCGTTTGACTGCGAAAGAAGCCGCCGAAAGGCTGAGTGTGAGTTATGTGATTGCCGCCGGTATTATGTCTTATCTTGAGGACACTGGTAAGGCCAAGGTTGTAGAGAAGAAGTTTCATGCAAGTGGGAAGGGTAAGCCAACCCGTGTCTATGAAGTAGATCAACTTACAGTGATTGACTTTGGTGATGCCGTTGCAAAGCCAGAAGTCGTGACGGTGACGGAGACAGTTGCAGTGACGGAGACGGTTGCGGTGACGGAGACGCTTCCAGCCGTGGCAGAGATTGCAGAGGATCGCGTCGAAACGCTGGATCATGTCGCTGCGGCTCTGGCTAGGCTGAAGTCTGAGGCTGCGTAATACGCGCCCATAGGAATCCATCCCCCTCTGCTTCTCAATCGCGGAGGGGGGTGGATAAACCTAAATTTGTGCTACTATAATAATACAACAATCGGCCGTCCGGCCGTGCCGCCACAAGCGCCACGGGTTGATTCCCCACGGGAGCCAGCCATCAAAGACCGGCCCGCCGATTATTGCACAAGCCGAAGTGGCGGAATTGGCAGACGCGCCAGACTCAAAATCTGGTGTCCAAAAAGACGTGTGGGTTCAATTCCCACCTTCGGCAGTAACACCTACCGTTTATTATTAATTAATAATAAACCTATAAAATAATTAGTTCGCTCAATCGTTATTTGGTATGGAGGAAGGATATGTTTAGCAGGGAAGATTTACTTACAATTTTAGCGTGTTTGGAATGTAAAGAATACAACACGCAAGGCAAGATAGATTCAAGAGTTCCAGTAGAGGACGGCAAGAACGTCATCGACATCGTTGATATGTTGAACAGGATCGAAAAAATCAAAACTGTTATCAGGGATCAATTGTAAATTCCTAAAATAATTAGTTCGCTCAATCGTTATTTGGTATAGGGAAGATTTACTAAAAGAGAGAGTCTTATGATTTTCAAACTGTTCAATGGAGCAAAAACTACAGAGGCTTGGAATCCTAATAGCCCTGAGTTTATTGACGATTGGAAACCGGAAGAACACATCATCAAGTGTCAGGCGGTTCAAGTTACTTACTGCAATCATATCAAAGTTCATGTTGACGATGATATGATCGAGTTTCACTGGGACGAAGATGGCTTTATTGAACACGATGGCGTGTTTTATGGCGATTTCATCGTAGAAGGATAAATTACAAATGTCTAACAACTATGTCACAATGAACATAAGAATGTATGCCTCCAAGCCAGATAAGGTTATGGAGCAAGTCATTCTAAATCTTGGATGGGAATGGTACTCAGCAAGCAAGGCTTGTGAATACGCCAGAAAAGTTATAAAGGGCAGATGGATCAAAGGCGAAAGAAAGATCAAGAAAAATCCATACTCCGCCTACTTTTATGCTCGCCATGTTATCGGAGGAAGATGGCCCGAAGCAGAAAATTTTATCTTGAAGGATGAACACGCCTCTTACTTGTACGCTAAGTATGTTCTCAAAGGCAGGTTTGAGAAAGCAGAGAAAAAGAGAGGGCTTTTCAAGTCGCCTAGAGAAATATACTTCTACTCCAAATACGTTATGAAGTCTAGGTGGAAAGAAAAAGAAAAGTCTATGGTAGACTTTGTTGTAAAAAATACCTGGGGCTTTGAGAAGGTTTTCGACTACTGTATTCAGATCAGAAAAGAAAGATGGCCCCAAATTGAAGGCGAAATTGTAAAGTCCAGCAAAGAATACATCGGTCGTTATTTCAAATTATTGAAAGAAAAGGACAAGGAAGAATTTTATAATAAAGTTCTCGCCCAGTCTCTCGTAGAACCAAGAAGTTCTTGGCAACGAAACGAAGCCAGAGAATTTATCAAAACTATGAAAAACTAGTTTGAACATACTATTATAAAGTATGTATTCTGAAAAACATTGCATCATTACAATAAATGGCGACGAGTGTACCGTAGAGGGAAAATGCCTACTGACCGATAAACGTCAATTTGTAAAAGTAGCAAAGGAAGATTATGAAAAATGGGTCAGGGGAGAAGGAGCTATAAAAACTCTTATGCCCTATCTAACCGAAAGCGAAATGAACTTTCTTGAACACGGCGTTACAGATGAAGGTTGGGGAAAAGTAGTAAGTCCAAAAATTTCAATCCCAAAAGCAGAGTAGCCCGCACAAATTTAGACGGCAATATCTTATAAATATTCTGCCTCGCATTCGTTACGACTAAAAACATATAAAATAATAATTGTCATAAAAATAAAAATCACCTGATGTTTATATGGTCAGCAGAAGGATAAAAATAATTTTCGATCCAGTGCGTTATGGAAATATAAGTTCCACAACCGGAGAAAAGGTATGACAAAGAGAGAGCAGCAGACGGTAAAAAGGATGCTGGAAACGGGCCGCGTGATTGATTTCCGTGACGAACGCCGACCGGGGGAAGTCGCGGAGGATGGCAACGGCTTGTGGGCATACCTCAAACCTGGCCTGAGATGCAGTCTGTCCGACACCCACATTTGCCACGAATATACGGTGGCTGACCTAGCTCGTGCCGTCAAGTGGGCTGAACCGTGCAATTGCAACGAGTGCAATATAAAATAATTTTCGATCCAGTGCGTTATCCCAGCAGAGGAGACAATTATGCCAAACTGGTTTGAAGATCCCGCCGTTTTGGATAAGTGGACGATCATTGAAGTTCAGTTGGATGAAGCCGACTGTCAAGAATACAACGAGTACCTTGACTGGCTTGAGGCAACAACCGGCGAACAAGAGATGCCAGAAGATTTTTCTTACTAGTAAAAAATAATTTTCGATCCATTTCGTTATAGAAAACAGGAGAAAAAATAATGATTACTGCAAAAAATGCGTTAGAAGCACTTTGTCGTGATGGACTCGCTACAAGTTGGACGAGGAAAACTGAGGGTAGCGGAAGGCTTCGCTACACAGATTACACTGTGAAAAGCGATGCCTTTTCCCTCTCAAACGAAACCTATGGACAAAGAAGTTTTTTATACTTTCGATGCAAAAGCCCAGAACTTACTTATCAAATAATCAAAGTTCTTCGTGAAAATGGAGGCAACCCAGGAACTAGTTGGAATGGTGGGCCTGAACAGGGACACATCGAAATGCAAGTCAGTAGGTTCAAAGGTTGGCATTGGTGGGAGTAAGAAGCACAAAAATAAAAATAAAGTCTAGCCCAACCTGCCCAATACATATTCATACAGAATGGCAGGTTGGGCTTAGGTGCTTAAACACCTAGTGTTTATTATAAGAATAAATAAAAAATTGGGGTTGGGCGCATTTCTATCGCTCTTATCGCTGTGACAATTTGATAACGATTCTTTTCAAAAATAATTTTCCCAAAAATTATTTTCCCTTTCGACCGTTGTGCAGTATGGCCGCGATTGAGACGGCCAAGCCAAATCGGGAAACATGAAAATGGATACGATGACTTCGGATCAGTTGGTTGACCGTCTGCTTGATCTGCGTGGTGCGAAGTGCGGCTTTCGCATGGTCGCTGAAACCCCGACCCGTCTGAATAAGACGATTCGTGATGCGGCGGGCAATCGCGTTCCGAACCCCGCCTACGGCACTACAAAGTTGTCGGAAGTGGAAGTGACGCTGAACCCGATCCATCAGAACAACGTAAACGCTCAGAAAAAGCGTGAGGGACACGATCCCGATTACGTTGCTGGGCCTTGCCAGTGGGGCAAGCGTCTGTTTCGGGAGGATGGTACGGTCGTGCCGATTCGGATTCACGACGGCAAGCCGCATAGCATGGTCGTGAAGTTTGAGAGAACGATCCAACGCGAGTTCCTCCGCGACGGCAAGCCGGTTGATGCGGCATCGGCCGCAGAGATTGCAAAGCAGTTGGCAGAGAAGAATGAAAAGGCCAACGACGCTGCGGAAGAAAAGCAGGGCGTGGAAAAGCCGGTGATCCACTTGACCTACAGTTTCGAGAACATTCGTCAAGTCACGCTCGACGGCGTGGTTTACGAAATCACTAAGGGTTGACCGATCCGGCCCCTCCCCCTACTGGGGGAGGGGTTAGGGGATAAAGAATAATTTCCGATCCGGTTCGTTATCTAGTATGGCCGCGATTGAGACGGCCAAAAAAGGAGAGCGATCATGACCTACCTTCACGACATTCACCCCGCCGCGACGATCATCGAAAGCCCGTTCACCGGCCACAACGGCAGCGGAGTCGATGGATACGGCGGGAAAATCAAAACCGGATTCAAGGTCAGAATCAACAATCGACTCCATAGGCTCTACTGTATGTGCTGGTCGAACTCTGGCACACTTTGGGTCAACGTGGGCGGGAAGCAGATCATCGTTCACGAGCATCGGCATCCAAGGGAATAAAATCCCATTCATCAAACACCTGATGTTTATATAGCGGCGGACGAGCCGCGCCGAGCCTGGGCTGGGCGCATTTCTATCGCTCTTGTCCCTCTGACATTTTGATAACGAATTAGATGGAAAAAAATTTTGGCCAAAATTATTTTGGCTTTCGACCGTTATGCAGTATGGCCGCGATTGAGACGGCCAGCCTTAGTGGGAGATTGAATCATGGCTCATAAAGTCGAAAACATGTTCTACGTTGGCGAGACGCCTTGGCATGGTCTGGGCGTTGCTTTGGAAGAGGCTCCGATCATTTCCGACGCCATTACGGCGGCGGGTCTGGATTGGACTGTCGGACTCCGCGACCTTTTCACGGCAGACGGCGTAAAGGTGCCGAATCGTGCGACGGTTCGCGAGACGGACGGAAGTGTGCTGGGCGTTGTCGGCCCGCGTTACACTCCGCTCCAAAATGCGGCGGCTCTCGACTGGTTTCAGCCGTTCATCGACAGCGGAGAGGCTTCGCTTCACACTGCCGGTAGCCTTGACGAGGGTCGCAAGGTCTGGGTGCTTGCCCAGTTGAACCGCGACCCCAGTGTGATCGTTCCGGGCGACGACGTTCGCAAGTTCATTCTCTTGTCGAATTCGCACGACGGCACGACGGCGGTTCGTCCGGGTTTCACGCCGATTCGCGTTGTCTGTGCGAATACGCTCGCGGCGGCTCATTGCTCGACCGCCAGCAAGTTGATTCGCGTTCGTCACACTCGCAAGATTGCGACGAATTTGGAAAAGGTTCGCGAGTTGATGAACGCCGCGAACGCGGAATTCGAGGCGACTGCCGACCAGTATCGGCATCTTGCCAGCAAGGCGTTCAACCAGACCGACGTTCGCAAGTACGTCAAGGTGCTGCTCGACGTTGAGACGGTTTCGGATGCCGACCTGCCCACTCGCACCAAGAATACCATCGAGGAAATTCTTGGACTGATCGAGGGGCCGAAGCAATCGATGCCGGGCGTTCAAGGCACTTGGTGGGCCGCGTACAACGGGTTCAACGAATACTTGAACTACAATCGCGGTCGCACGACCGACAACCGTATGAACAGCCTATGGTTCGGCATGGGTGCGACCGACAACCGCAAGGCTCTCGACCTTGCCCTTAGCTTGTCGGCCTAGTGCGAACGATGCCCCCTACCCGAAAGGGTAGGGGGGATTCATCGTAAAATTATTTTCGGTTTGATTCGTTATCTAGTATGGCCGCGATTGAGACGGCCAAGCCAATCGGGAGACCTAATCATGATCATCGCCGCCATCCTCGCCGCCGCGTACGTCGCTTTCGGCATCGCCGGGACATCGTACGTCAACCGTTGGATTCGCAACGCTGACGACGGGGATGCAGGCTGCGGCCTGTCGAGCCTGCACATTCTCAACCCCATCATGGTGGTGGTTGGAGCGAGAATGATGCTCGACAAGCTGTCCTCCTAGCGGGGGGCAGCCGCCCAACTCAACACCTAATGTTTATTGGCAAAGGTGAGCAATAAAAAATAAATTCCCAGCTAATTCGTTATCTAGTATGGCCGCGACAGTGACGGCCAAGCCAATCTAGGAAATAACGATGGCTCGCAAGCGTAGGTCAGACCGTAATCACGCGGTCTATCAGATTGTTTGCAAACCAACTGGAGAGCGTTACATCGGACTGACGGTAGTGCGTGGAAGAGCCGTTCAGAAGAGCGTGAAGATTCGTTGGGACGGCCATGTTCATCACGCCGTAGTAGAGAGAGACAACCCGCTTCAACGTAGAATTCGTGAGTTTGGCCCCGAAGCATTTTCTCACGAACTGCTTCAAGTTGTGAGAGGCAAGCAGCCCGCTCATGACATTGAAAGGGGCTTGATCGTCAATATGAAGCCCGAACTGAATGTGGAGTGTACCGGCAAGAAACAAGCAAATCGTTCCTAATTTTTTCGACTCTCATTCGTTATACAAATGTAGCCACCACCCCAAGCAGGAAAAAAATGACTATCACAGAAGTCATCACGCCCGGCCCAGGCGGATTCAAATTTCTCAACATGACGAACGAGAAGTTCGACTCGTTCACCGCAGACGAAATCATTGCCGCTGCGGAAGCGGCCGGTCTGTGGACATACTACGAACTGGACGACGACGGGAAGCTGACCGGCTTGGCGATCACCACGAAAGAAAGAGAGCCAAACGGATAGCGGGCTTTGGCCCAATGCTCTAACACCTAATGTTTATAATCAACAGTGAGTTGCTTGCCAAAACCAAAGGAGCCGGACATGGAAACTTTTGAGCAGTGGTGCAAGAGGATGCAAGAAGAACACGATCAATGGATTTCAAGTCCCGAAGGACAAATCTGGATCAAGGGCTAAAAATTATTTTCGGTTTGATTCGTTATCAAGTATGGCCGATCATTCAACACCTAAGGAACAAGTCATGAAAGCCAAAGAAGTGCAGATTGGACAGGAGTTCTACACCAACTACGCGAGCATGGAACACTGCAAGCCGCTGTCTAACGTTCATCGTTGGAAAATGATCGCTCCAGAGCATCGGTTGGCGCAGCTTGTGCTTGTCACCGGGGACGTTTGCGATCACACTCGCATCATCGATGAAAAGGAAGAAGTGTTCGCCACAGCCGGTGAAGCTTGGCAAGATTGTGCGACTCAACTCAACGCGATCATCGAAAAGATTCGTGAAGCCGTCAAGGATTGCGAGTCCAAAGTTCCCCGCCAGTGCAAGGAATCCGCGTGAAAAAGGGGGCTTGGGAAACCAAGTCCCCAATAATTAACACCAAATGTCTATTATAGAGTATGAGACTATTTATTGATGACATCAGAACTCCATCCGAAGACTACATCGTTCTCCGGTCTTCTGAGGATGCCATTCAATTCATAAAGCAAAATGGCTGGCCTGAGTTCATCAGTTTTGACCACGATCTTGGCGGCGACGATACCACTATGGTCTTTCTCAAAAGGCTTGTAAACGAAGTATGGGACGGCAAAACCATGCCGCCAGACTATATCGTTCATAGTGCCAACCCAATTGGATCGAAGAACATCGTGAGTTTCATGGAAAGCTGGAAGAAGTCAATCTAAAAAATTTTTTTTACTTTCATTCGTTATACCAATATGGCAGCAATTGAGACTGCCGGATTACTAGGATTGCTCTAATGTTTGGACTCGTTTCTATGATTTTGTTTAGCGTCGGAACTATTGGATTTTTCTACGTCACTAAGGAGGGCAACTAATGTTTATCGTAATTGAGCAGAAGGAAGACGGCACGACTCAGATTCTTTCGCCCGTAATCAACGACCAGAAAGAAGCAGAAGTAGAGGCTGCTTGGATTTCCCACCTGAACGGTTGGAGTTGCACAGTAAAGCAAGTGGATCAAGCCGCTTGAAACAATCGGCAGTAAACCTGCCACCCAACCCAAAAGGTTGGGCCATTAGCAAATACCTAATGTTTATTGTTGAATCGAACCTGATAAAAATAATTTTCGATCTAGTTCGTTATAGATTTAGGAGGACGTTTTATGACTAAGCCCGTTGAAATCTCAACCAAGGAAATGTGGGAACTCTCAGCAGTGGGAGCCTGCATTCTTCTAGCTGTTCAAGAGATGGAAGAAGATGCTGTCGGCAGGCAAAAGGTGATCGAAGCGGGAAACCGTTTGTTCGATCTCATGGGCAAAATTGGAGAACGAGATGATTGGTCATCCAGAAGCCCAAAAGGAGAGGAAAAAGTATGAAAAAAACTGTCGGAGCAACCAAGGCTCACGCATCATGCGGATATTGCAAACACTTGCGCAAGTTCGGAAAGCGACTTGCCAATAAGGCTTCTCGCAAACACGGAAATAATTTTCGATTCAATGCGTTATCAAATATAGAGAATCCCAACCCCGGAGAATAATCATGTTCAAGAAGAAAACCGATGGTCGATTCCGTGTCGAGCTGAAGTATAAGAACGGCAGCGAAGCATTCATGGTCAGCAACGACTACCAGCAAATCTGCCGCCTGTACGAGCTTGCCAGAACTCCCATTTGCGAAAATTTCACACAGTCGATCTACGAAGTGATCTTGTTCGACGGCGATAAGCCCCTTGCAAACTGGACTAACTCAGCCGCATTAGTCAAAGTGGCTTGACAATCCTAGGCGATTCTGGGTAGGGCCGGTCTCATGAGCCGGATTGGGTAGCACCCCCCGCGTGGTTCGATTCCACGACTCGCCATTTAGAATGCGGTAAAATGCAACAAGGAGCAAACCATGAATACTGAATTTTATGTGGGCGAACACCGTGGTATCTGGGTAGGCCCAGTCATCCGAAATAAACAGACGAATCATCCTGTGGCATTCGTCGCAGCCGGATCAGAACACTTTTCCGAAATATTATCCCTAGCACCAGAAATGCTTGAAGCACTACGGAAAATCAGGAATAACTCAGACAACGCGGAAGTCAACAAAATCGCATCAGAAATCCTACTCAAGGCAACCAAACACGCCTAATCGTCAACACCTAATGTTTATTTCCCGAACGGGACAATTCAGACAAAAATCAGGCAATTTATAATAATTATTCCCGCTCGGGAAAGTTAGGTAATCTGTGCAAGCCCATAAAAGAAAATAAAAAATCCAAGGCCCGATTGACGATAGATAAGGTACGGGACAGAAAACCATTCAAAGGAGTGAATCATGTTGGCTTGGATCGGAATCGCAATAACCGCCGTTGGAATGATTTTTAGTAGCTATGAGTTCGTGAAAAAAAATCCAGAACTCTTGCCCAAAGTTCAAAACGTACAACTGCTGGCCCATCGTCAACGTCAATCAGCGTTCATGTACAGTCAAGTAAATTTGGCCTATGATGTTGTGAACGGAAAACATTGGTTTCAACACCCAGACGGTCAGTGGAGAGAATTCCCACCAAAACCCTCTCAAGTCGATATGCAAAACAGCCGATAAATAAAATAAGGAAAGGAATCCAAAATGAAAAAAATCAACTGGAACCAAATCGTCAACGCTCTTATTCTTGTCAAAATAGGACAAGACTTAGGAACCAACTCGCAACTTACCCAATCCATCCATCATATCATCGACGTTATTGCTACGTTCGCTAATGCCTTTGTAAGAATATAAAATAATTTCTCGATCAGTTCGTTATACAATAGTGGCCGTCCCATTCTCAGGAGAGCAAACATGAACACTGACACCAACTGGACTTACGAGCGCGAGGGAGCCAAAGAGATGATCGCAAGGCTCGAAGAAGAAATTCAGAATTCGACCTCCAAGCAGGATCGAATCAACAAACAGGAAGAAATACAAAGACTCCAATCGTAAAGAGTCAAAAAATAATTTTCAATCCCGTTCGTTATACAATAGTGGTCAACTAAAGGTGCTGACTGAAAGTGACACACGGCGGACAAGGTGGCCGACCGCAGGATCAGCACCACTCTAAAGGATCAAAAATGTATCTGACTCTCAATGATTGGATGATGCTCGTTGGACTGATTTCTTTCGCAGGATTCTGTTCCTACACTGCCCACGAAATTCAAGGTGCAATCCACAACTACTTACATGGAGAATATAATGATTTTTGAAGTTGAAATGCTCGCGTTCGGAAAACCAGGAGAAGTTCGCAAGGTCAATGTTCCCGATGAGGCTCTAACTCGCGCAAAAGAAGATACAGACAATATTCTTGAAGCCGCGTTTTATTACGGCCAAAACGATTTCCAGCCGCAAAACCACCCGTCAGTAAGTGCTGGCGATGTGATCCGCTGGAAAGAAGAAAACTATCTGGTTGCTGGTATGGGTTTCAAAAAGCTGACCGATGAACAACTAAATGATTATCGATCTCTCGACCAAAACGATAAGTTCATCGGAAGATGCCAAATTGAAATAGGCGAACCAGTAGTAGGACGCAGAAACAAGTAACCTGCACAATTCCATCAAACCATCAAAGCCCTAATAAATAATAAATATCGCTTACGAAAGTGATATTTATAGGGCTTTATCTAACACCTAATGTTTATAAAACATCGCTAGTCGAAAAAAATAATTTTCGATCCAGTGCGTTATGCCAATGTGGGCAGCAATTGAGACTGCCCCCGTTTTCAGGAGGTTTGAATCATGGGTGACGAAGATTCCTTTCTCGATTCGCGTTGGGAAGAAATTTGCGAGTATGAAGACTCGTACGAGCAAGAGGATTGCTTCGATGACTTCGACGATGAAGATGATGAATACGATTGCTTCAGCGAAGACGACAACGACGACTTTGAAGACGACTTCGCTGACGACAACTACGACGACTACGACGACTTCTACGAGGAAGCCGCGTGAAAATAGGGGGCTTGGGAAACCAAGCTTCCCCCAACTATCAACACCTAATGTTTATAATGCCAACCCGCCGGAAACTTCTCGAAGAAAAATAATTTTCCATTCAAATCGTTATAAATCATCGGCCCAAAACCCTGAGGATCAAATCATGAGCTACGAAAACGCCCCCGCCACCATCATGCTCGCGACCCACTGCTGCTGCTGCGGTCGCCCACTGGTCGATGCTATCTCTGTTGAGATGGGTATCGGCCCCGATTGCCGTCAAGGTCGCACCGATGGCATTTCCAAAGAACAGCAAGAAATCTGCAACAAACTCACCCATGCCGCCGCTCTTGCCGCGCAGGAAGGTCAAGTCGAGAAGGTTCGCGCGATTGCCGCCGAAATTGCCGCTCTAGGTCTGACTGAATTGGCCGATAAGGTTCAGCACCGTTTCGTCAACGCTGAAAGATTGGCAAAGATCAATATCATTCAGACCGGCGACCGTCTGACCGTTACAACCCCGTGGAAACGTAGCAGCGACTTTGTTGCCGCATGGAGAACCATTCCCGGCAGACGATATGGCGGGGCCGGTAAGAACATCATCCCCCTTAGCAGCAAGGGTGAGTTGTGGAATCTGCTACAGAAGTTCTTCCCCGGCCAATTCGGCAAGGGGCCAAAGGGACTGTTCAGAGTCCCTAAGAACGAGGCGGCTTGACTGCCTGCACAAATTATATGCCCCCGAAATCCAAATGGAGAGTAGGGGTCGCGTTATACAGAAAAAACTTTAGAAATAAATATTAATACCTAATGTTTATTTTTATTCGCGCCGGTAGCCGGTAGCCGGTCGAGTTCGCCGGTAGTAAAAAAATAATTTCCGATCCGGTTCGTTATACCAATATGGCCGCGATTGAGACGGCCAGCCAATCGGGAGGATGGGACATGGCGACTTGGATCAACGGCGACCCGGTGAATGTTGTTGCAGGCATGATCAGGAGCCGCTGGTTGCTTCTGCCCGCAACTTGGTTTGAATCAGGCATGGGCGTCAAAGTGGACGACGAACGCAAATTCGTCCATGTGATCGACCGACGCGGAAAGCCCGTGGGCAATCCCATAAAGTTTTGGGATGATGCTCCGGCCGGTGGCGGATCAAAAGAAGATGCCATCAACGAGTGCAAAGCATTCGGAGAGACATACGCACAAATTTTCCGCCCCCGAAATCCACAAGGATAGTAGGGGTCGCGTTATACAGAAACGGCAGAAAATATTTGGCCTGCCACTTAACACCTAACGTTTATTTTTGATGGTGGGCAGCAAAAAATAATTTTCGGTTTGGTGCGTTATCTAGTATGGCCGCAATTGAGACGGCCAGCCAATCGGGAGCTTGTCATGATCGCCATCGTCATCGTCACCGCCGCGTACGTCGCTTTCGGCATCGCGGGGTACTCGTACGTCAACCGTTGGATTTGCCACGGCCTTGACGACGGCAATGAGTCTGGAACTGGCCTGTCGTGCTTGCACATTCTCAACCCCATCATGGTGGCGGTTGGAGCGAGAATAATGCTCGACAAGCTGTCCTCCTAGCGGAGGGCAGCCGCCCAACCAAACACCTAATGTTTATAAGTGAGCGAACGCGCGGCTCCCGAATAATTTTCAATTTCATTCGTTATCCAGTATCGCCGCACTTGTGACGGCAGGCCGACCATAGGAACCAACCCATGACCACCACTCGCGAAACGCTTCTGGCCGAGTTTGCCTCCGTCTACAGCCGCACAGGCTGGAGGGTCGCCGCTTCTCTCGACGGCATGACCGTGGATCAGTTGCAGACCACGCTCGACGGTCTGTACGAAGCCATCAGTGAGGAAAGGGAAAAGATGGACGCTTGGTTCGCAAGACAGAACGAGGATGCTGAAATGTCTGCCCGTGAGTGGGAGCAGTTGCAGGCAAAAGCCGATGCTGAGGCTGCTGCCGAAGCTGAGTGGTCGAAGTGGCAACACCACTACGACAGGCTGGTAGGGGTGTGACCCGCCTCATATCGAAACACCTAATGTTTATAATGGGCCTGAGTTAGCCGAAAATAATCCGCCCACCCAACCGTTATCAGTGTAGCGACCGCATATGTGACGGTCTCGCCTACCCTTGGAGTTCCTGCCATGTACACCACTCCCTCCTTCGTGAAGAACGTTCTCCCCGCTGGCAAGATCCCCGGCATGGAAGCCCACTACAGCGATCTGTCCGACTTGAGCATCACCATCCCCTTCGCACTCATGGGATGGGACGATGGCCTCGACTGTGGCTACCAAGACTCCCCGCCCACTGATTACGTTGTAGGGGCTTTCGAGAATCGTGATGAGGCTGAGGATCAGCTTGCTTCCTGTGTGCAAAACAACCCAGCCGGTATCTATTGGATCGTGGAGAGCTATCAGGAGCCGCTGTACAGCTTCAATAGCGTCAGCTGGGACGGAATCAATAGGGATGCCTATCTGTCCATGTCGCTCACCCGCGAGGATGTCATACGCCTTGAGAGCAGGCTGGTAAGGGAGAAGACCCAGAGCGACCATACAGTTGTGCGACTGGCCTAATGCACAGCACGACTGCACAGAACCAAGGCATCCTGCTGCCAGAACGGCAAGCAGGGCCGCAATCAAACACCTACGGTCTATTATATAATCGAACACCCAATGTTTATTAAAAAACCAAGATCAAACCTTAAAAATATTTTACAAAAATTTTAATTAAGAAATTATATTTAAAAAACCTACAGGTTGGGTCCCTACCCAGGGGGGTTCCACAGCTAACGCACCCCTTTTTATAAAAAAGATTTTACAAAATTAATAATTCATAAACTTTCCATCAAAACTATTAGACTTGGTTCCCCCAAAACATGTTGCAAAAATTTTAATTAATTAAATATTTTGTAAACCTTATAGAGTTGGTTCCATGAATCATTGTGAAGAAAATGTATATATAATATTATGGATTTCAAATCATTTGATAAGAAAATAGTTGCAGCAGCTTCTGTAATTTATAATTCTGACAACAAGCTTCTTTTATTAAGAAGAGGACCAACAGCTCCTTGGATGCCGGGCAAATGGAATCTTCCTGGTGGCAATATTGATGAAAATGAAAGTGGTTTGCAAGCGGCGAAAAGAGAAGCAAAAGAAGAAATCAATATTATTATAAATAATGCTCGTAGTTTAGGAATTGTTACTGAACAAGATTGGGGCGTTGCTTTCTTTTGTTGTTTAGATAATGAATGGTCGGGAAATCCCACATTATCTGTTACTAATGGAATATTAGAAAATGATGATTTAGTATGGGAACTTCCAGAAAGTGCTCTTAAATATTCACTAGTTCCTACGGTAGATACAGCTATAATCCGATCAATGAGATATTTATGATTAACGAAAGCCCAGATGCTATAAAACATAGAGAAGATATCGATAGTCCTTCTTATGGAGATCAAGACAGCGTAACTTTTTCTTTATTTGATAACTTTACTGTCTACAGCCTAAGATACAACACAAGTCATGGAGACTTATACAAATTTGTAAGAATATACAGTAAGCCTTCAGACATAGAATTATTTAAGTGGAGTGAGAACAGAGGCAAATATAGTTGGTATCTTGATCCAGAACAATTCAAGAAAAATTATGAAATATATCATAAAGGTGAACTAACAGATAACGAAAAGAACAAAATTATAAATTTTGATATTTTTGAATTAGATAGAAGTCCAATACTAAAAGAATTTCCTAGTGTTATTCAGGGAAGAGCATGGACCGAGAGTAAAATGATTAGCTTCTGGAATGATTTGGTTTATATAGCTTCTAGAAAAGATGATATAATAAAATTTATTAATTTAATAGGAGGTAATCCACATGTCTACCAATATGAAATCAAGGATAATTTATATAATTATGATGATTTTGTGTCGGGCAAATATAATGATAATTTAAAATTTGACCGCACAGTACTTCATACTTTACCCCCAGATAAAAAGGGAGAAGCTTTAAAGAAAATGGGAGCTGCTCCTAAACAGCCAGTTCCTTTGCAGTTCAAACAAATGTTGCAAGGTGAGAGTTTTAGAAGTTGGCTGTATAAGCATGAGCAAAAATGATTATAAATGAAAATCCAAATAATATAAAAACAGTTGCGAATACTCATTATGGAGCCTCTGGTGCTACTGCTTTTGTTTTATTTAATAAATTTTATGTGCATAGTGATTGGGCTTGGGCATCTCATGATACTTTATTAAGATATATTGCTTTATACATTCAACATGAAAAAAAAGAACTAGCTAATCAATTTAGAGAAAAAAATAAAATTAAGCATATTGGCGATCTAACAGGTGAAGAAGTAGATAAACTAAATAGTGAAAGGGATATTGATCGACATATTATTTTAGAAATTTCACCATATGTTATTCAAGGAAGATTGTGGAGAACCACTAAAATGATTAGCTTCTGGAATGATTTGGTTTATATAGCTTCTAGAAAAAATGATATAATAAAATTTATTGAATCATTAAATAATGATCCTAAAAAATATCAATATGAAATAAAAGACAAGTTATATGACTATAATCAATTTTTATCTGGAAAGTACACGGATGATTTAGATTTTGACCCAGAGGTTGTTCACATGCTTCCTCCAGATAAAAAGGGAGAAGCTTTGAAGAAAATGGGAGTACGTCCTAAAGCTCCAGTTCCTTTACAGTTCAAACAAATGGTTCAGGGTGAGAGTTTTAGAAGTTGGCTACAAAAAGGAGAAAAAAATGGTTAATTTTTATGATTTTGAAATGATTATGGAAGGCAAGGGAGATGATGTTGTTAAATGTTCTTGTAAATGCAAAGCATGTAAATATAATTTTTGTAAAAATTGCAGTTGCAAAGATTGTAAATGTGAAGGTTGCAGATGTGAGAGTAATATTGGAAAAAATAAGAAAAATAACTAATTTATAGCATGACTTATATATTTCAGCATATTCCTAGAACAGGCGGCATAACGTTATTATCTATTGTCAGGGAGGTTTATGATAATAATGATATAATTATAGATATTGACGGGAATAACTTGTGTTACAAAATGCATGATCTTTTTTATTTACAAAAGTCTCCTAAGGCTATTTTTGGACATTTACCGTTTGGTATTCATAAATTATTAGACGGTGAATTTTCTTATATAACGGTAATGAGAGATCCGGTAGAAAGAATTAAGAGTGTTATAAATCATTTGAACGAATCAAATATTTTAAATGTTGAAGAATATTTAAAAAATTATAGTCAGAATGATATGACAAAAGCATTTGTTTATAAGCCACACACCAAGAATGAAGAAGATCACTTAGAAGAAGCTAAAGATAACATTAAAAAATATTATACTATTGGATTTACTTCTAATTTTAAAACATTTGTAAAGTCTTTAGGTAAAAAACTAGGTTGGACTCCTTTTTATTATATTAATAAAAATGAAAGTAGACCCCTGGTTGATTTTACAAAAAATGATATTAAAGAAATAAAAGAAAAAAATCAATTAGATATAAAGTTATATGAATGGGCCAAAAAAGAATTTTAATTTGATATATAATTTTGGAAAAAAAAGGTAAAGATTTTGGTCGCATCACGCCAGAGGTAATTTTATGTCGTCTCAAATATTAGAAGTTTGCGTTCTTGTGATAAGTATTAGTTTCACATCTGTTGTGGCTATGGGAAGCTTATGCATGGTTTATGGTTTACTTATGGTGTTATTTGGGAAAGATGTTGATTAAATTGTGGTTTCCGCCTACTAAAAATATTTATTTGAAAAAGACTAGATAAAGAACACTGAGGAGAAAAAATGAAAAATTTTCACGAATGGTTAGAAGAAAAACACCCTGAATCCCTAGAAGAGGGAATGTTTGGGGACTATATGAAAAAGGTTGCACTCCCAGTAACAGCTGCGATGGGGATGACAGCAGCACTCAGCGGAAACGTACCGCAAACAAACAACAATAAGCCCGCCGTCGTCAGGGGTGTTGGACACGCTCAAGGAGCTTCAATGAAGCCACAGTCACAGCTACAAGATCTATACGGCCCCGAGCGAGATGATAATGGAAGACGATGGACGGATAATGAAGAATTCATGGACTATGCCGTACAGCAAGTTGAAAGACAGCTTGGGGGATCGCAGAGCAGCAGAATACCCAAACCAGAAGGATGGGACGATTTGAGCGACGACGCACAGTATCAAATATATAACCATGCCATCTACGCACTCGTTCAGCAACATGGCGTAAAAGACAAGGACGAACTTCAGAGTATGTTTGACAGGGAGACAGCTCAAGGAAGATATGACGGATCAAATCCTTATAGAATCAATTTCAATCCTGCTCAATTCAATCGTTGAATGAAAACCTTCTATCAATATATTTCAGAAAATCATTTTGATCAATCATTATACACAATTAATGGTAAAAATTATAAAGTTTCTGAGCTTGCCGATTGGGCAAAGAAAAATCTACGTCCAGTTGCTTTGAATATCTCAGACATTCAAAGTAAGTATATTGATGCAAAAGGTTTGTTTATAGACGTAGAAAAAGGCGAAGATTGGTACGAAAGATCTATGAATGCAAATCTATCGTTTCCGATTTTAGTGTTGGAAAATCCAGATAACAAGTGGGAAATTATAGATGGAAACCATAGAGTCTGGAAAGCTTGGAAAACAGGAATGCAAACTATTAATGCATATCTAATTAATCCAAATTCTTTACAGCAAATTTAAATAAATTCCCATTTGGATAAAAAAATAATAGTTGTCAGTCGATTACGCCAATTAATAATTATTTATAAGTATGCTTAGCTGCAAGGAGGTTAAATGGCATACAGTCAACTAGGTCAAGACGAATGGGTGGTTGGATTATACGGTAAAAACCCAGGATTTTTTGTTGACGTTGGTTTTAATGATGGAATAGTATTTTCTAATACTTATCTTCTTGAAAAAAAGGGTTGGATTGGCATAGGAATAGATCCATTTCCTTTTAATTATAAAAACAGACCCAGAACAATGATCTATGAAGATCTGGTTTATGACAAGTCGAACATTACTGTTGATGTTTGTGTTTGTGATGTTTATACTGGCGTTTTTGATGACATTCGCCGCCACAAAGAAAAAACTGTTGGCAAACCCATGGTGAGTTTAGTAACAAAGACTTTAGAGTCTGTGCTAGATGTTGCAAATTGTCCTAAGTTTATAGAATATTTATCATTAGACACTGAGGGTTCGGAGCATAAGATATTATCTTCTTTTGATTTTAATAAATATTGTTTTGGTTGTATAACGGTTGAGCATAATCACGAGAAAGAAAAACGAAAAAATATTAGAAATAAACTAGAAGAAAATGGATATGAAATTTACAAGCAAGTAAAATTTGATGACTGGTACATCAAGTCTAGTATGAAAGAATATTTCAGTAAAAACCTACTATGATATTTTCATGAACAAAGTTTATTATCATACGTTTGCTCCTTCTGAGAATTCCGTTAATATTATTATTGATTATTTTAAGAAATGTTTAGTTGACAATTTTTTTAATAAAATAGATCAATTTAATGTTATACTCACAGGTGATTTTCAACAAATAGCTTATAATGAGATGAAGAAGTTGTCAGATGATAAAAAAATTAATTTTATTATAAAGGAAAAGGCTTCTGAGGGTGAAACTTTGCTGCTTCTTTATGACGAAGCTTCTAATGAGGATAAAATTTTATATTTTCATTCGAAAGGAGTAACGCAGATGAATAGTTTTTGTTTTAATAATGTAAAAGCTTGGTCGAATAAATTGCTATATTTTTTAGTAGACAAGGCAGAAGACTGTTTAAATTTCTTAGATAATTATGATTTAGTTGGAGCTAATTATTGGGGAGAACACACAACAGATGATTGTCACAAGAGTTGCAATCAGGATAAAAAGCCTCCTCCTCATTTTTCTGGTAATTTTTGGTGGACGAGGGGCGATTATATAAAAAAGCTTTCTAGGCCGGAGAACTTACAACGTGATTCTCACATAAATGGAAAAACGGATCAGGACCCTGAGTTCTGGATTTTTTCTACTAGACCGATTAGAATAGCAGCTATGAGCAATATTAAAATAAATCCTTATATTGATCCTAGTCTTTTTGAATCTTACAAGGATGAAACTCCCACATTTTCATTAATTAATTAATATGAAACAAATAGAAACAGAGATGAGTCTTGCCAAGAAGTATTTGAATGGGGATTACACAGACGTGCAATTGAATTACTGGGTAGTTCAGAATAAATTTGACAAACAAAAAATTGAAAATCTTATAGATTGTTTGAGAATGGCAGAGCCTTTTTTGGTCGCTACTAAATTAATTATAGCTTTTATTTTGATAAATTATTTATTGGGATTTGCTTTATCTGTTATTTATTTTGTCCAATAATGGAAAAAATTTAATTTTATCTTGGTGGCAATTTCATAAATATCTATTAGTACCAACAAGGTACAAGGAGGTATTATGAAAAGGTTACTTGTGGGCTTATTTTTAGTCCTAGGATCAATTTCAGTTGTTTCTTCTGCTCAGGAGAGAATCATAAAGGTTGTTGATTTGGAAATCACATCTTATGAAGATTCATTAGTTTTGGCTAAGAATCAAGATAAAAAAGTTCTAGTTTTCTTTTCGGCAGATTATTGTGGATGGTGCAAAAAGCAAAAGGATGTTTTTTTAGAATCTGCTGTTGTGGATAAGATTAATGACTATGTTATTTGCTACGTTGACATGAGTAAAAAAGATTTGGTGTCAAAGTATAATGTTAGAACTATTCCAGCATATTTTGTTATTGATAAAAATGAAAAAATAATTAAGAAAAATATTGGCTATAAAGAAAAGAATGATTTTATTAGATGGCTAGACAACTAATATTTTTTATACTATAATCTATTGAAAGGATTATTCATGAATAAGTTTTTATTTATATTTATTATTTTATTATCGAGGCCTGTTTTCTCTCAGGAGAAGACAGGCTTTGCTATTGATCCAAATGCAAATAATGTAGCTGCATTGTTTACAATGACAGATGAAGGCGGAAGAACTAAGAATTTAGACTTAATGGACAGCATATTTAAAGATGGATCTTTAGGATTTGAATGTCAACGTTACCATAATGTTTCTTCTGTATTTATTTATAAAAAATTAACAGAGCTAGCTTTAAAATTAGAAGAGGACGCGACCTTACTGTTATATTTTAATAGTCATGGAGGAGGAAGCGGCGACAGGTTTGCTATGACCGCTCAGGGTGGGAGTTTTAAATTTAGTAAAGCTTTAGAATCATTGGGCAAATCTAATAAAAAAATAAAAAGGCTTATATTCCTTGTGGATACTTGTCATGCTGCTGGAAGTATACAGGATAGTTTAAAGCAGGATGGGGAATTATTAAAAAACATTCAATCAGCAAAGCCTACTGATTATCTTCCTGAACTTTCTGACGCGGCAGTTTATAATCAGCGTCCATTTAGATCTATATTTGATATTAAAAATAATAAATTAGATTTCGGTGAAAATAGTGGGATTTACAGTGAAATACTAATCATTAGTTCTTCTAGTGTTGAGGATCTTTCTATAAGGGGAGCATTTGCTTCTAGGTTGGCAACAACTTTTGGAAAAATTAAAGATAATAAGGAAGTAACAGTTGGTCAGTTTTTGAAAAAGTTTGCAGATAGTCATTTGGCAAGTGGTCAACAACCTTATTACAAGATCCTTCCTGATAATTCCATGTTTGATGAATTATTATTTGGAATACCTTATGCTAGATTGATTCCGATTGTTGATTGGGACAATGACAATAAAAATAAATCTGATTTCATCCCTTTGCCGAGATTATGAACAAAGTTTTTCAAATTGGATTTAATAAATGTGCAACGACTTCTTTTTTCTTGTTATTTGGAAAAACAACAAGACCAAGTGTAAAGTCTATCCATTGGGATGTTGGAAGACTTGCTTATAAAATTCACAGAAACCATCTAGAAAACAAGCCTCTTCTTACTGGTTATGAGGAGTACACTTTTTTTAGTGACATAGAGGGGCCAATAGACGGAGACAAAAATTCTCCTTTGATATATGTTCATAAAGAATATTATAAAGATTTAGATAAACAATATCCAGATAGTAAATTTATATTGAACACAAGAAATGTTTATGATTGGCTAGAAAGTAGAAAAAAACATTTAAATAGAAAAGACTATCAAATAAGATCGTATTTTGAAAGATGTAAATTTCATTATAAATTAAATGATCATCAGCTAGTTGAGAAATGGCTTTTGGAATGGGAAGATCATCATAACGATGTTTTAAATTATTTTAAAGATAGGCCAGACGATTTATTGATTTATAATATTGATCATGATAATTTAGATAAAATTAAAAAATTCTTTCCCGAAATAAACTTTAGGTGCAAAGAATTTCCTTGGTCTAAAAAATTTAAGTGCTACTAGTAATAAGCATTTTGTGGTATGATGCCATTTCCAAATGAATCAAATGTAACACGATATATTCCATCAGGATGTCTAGTAGGGTAATCCCAATAATCTTCATTTCTACTATTTAGTGGATCTGGTCCTTTGTAATAGCCAGCTTTTAGCCATTCGTCTTCAGTAGGAACCCTATACAATGCATTTTGATTTGCTTGTATGTTTGGCTGATATCCATTCAATGTGTAAGCTCCATCTAAAGTATACTCAAGACCAATAGGAGTTTGTCCCAGAACGGCCATATTATGTAACCAATTAGCAAATTTTACAGCACTAAACCAATCTATAAAAACAACAGGTTTATTTCCCATATTTGTTTTTACAGAATATTTACTTCCAATAGAAGCAGAATTATTAAATAATATTCCCCCAGTGATATCACTACTCATTTTGGAATTATAAAAGTCATATCTGTTTCCTTCATGATCGGCTGCGTTCAAAAATAATACGTATTCGGCATTTGTTACCGGGTATTTCATTATTTTGTACTCATAATCAACTTGTCCAATCAGCTTGTAGGCGTATCCGTATTGAGCTTGTCCTCCAACATTATTGGCAGTATAATTTAAATAAGGCGGATTTCCCAAATCTCCGACCGTTAAGAATTCATTTGATCCAGACGTGAAAGAATGATAATCTAAAGGATCAGTTGAACTGGACAATCTGAATCCAATAACATCACTTTTAATTGGATAACTATTTACCGTTCCGTCCTCATTTAAATTAATTCCTGGGTTGTTGAAGAACCTGGCGTTGGTGTGTCCCATAGAAACGTTGCCTCCTGCCCAATGTCCGCTTCTAATTCCTCTTTGATATTGTCGGTTGAACATTTCTAGTGCATCATTCCATTCGTAAACAAGACCTCCTTGATCATACGTTCCGTAATATGAAGATCCTCCATTTGTTCCTACTGTGGTGATTTTATTAGATCTACCCAGAACACCTATATTTGAGCAGTGCGGTCCGCGATTACTACCACTAAAAGTAAACTGAACCGTATCGCTTACAACAGAATTAGCTCCTGATGCTATTACAAATCTATATCTATCTCTCGTTACAGAATCAAAATAGTCTGCGTTATTTGTGCCAAAAGATTGGCTTCGAGTTGCTTCGAAAATGCTACCATTTTGAAGAAGATTAGAGGCTATTGTTGTGTTTTGATCTACAAATTCTCCCAAGCCATTTGTTTGCTTTTGTGTGGTGACTGTTGTGGTGCTTGGAGATGTGGTTGTAAATCTGACAGTAAAAACCCCACGGTATTCATCGATTGAAGAATTTTGTGGTTGATTTACTATTGTTATGCTAGCTCCCATCGGAGTTTGGGTTGGCGTGGGCGTTGGTGTGATTGTATCTAAGCATTCTAAGTAATGAAATCCATCGGTAATAGATTTAATTTTATATGTTCCATTATACACTCTAGGGTCCATAATGTCCCAGACAGGGTGTGTAGGATCCAAATCTTTTTCTGCATTTGAGATGACCACTGATTCTCCGACAATAAATCCTAAATTGCCAATGGTACTATCAATGCTATTATACAATGCAAAATAGGGATCTATGAGCAGATCCTCTCGATTAACAATATCCAAGCTGCCATGACAACCCCAATCATTAGAGACTCCTTGAATTATAATTCCACTGGTTTGCCCTGTGATAGTAGCTCTGGAATACAAATTGTTGTTATTTGGCCATTGATCAAGATTACAATTATCTTCTGGCGTTAGATTTTTCGTTGGCGTCAATGTAGGGGTTGGTGTTGGTGTTGGCCTTAAGCTTTCAATTACGCAGTTTGAATCATATTCTTCAAAGTACAAATGAACAGTTCCGTACCAATCATCAGTAGTCCATAGATAGGGTATAATTTGATATCCCAAGTCTATAGGCTCCCCAAGAGAGTCAGGAAAAAATAATATATGGGCCAACTTTCCATTATAATTGTTTGATGATATTTTTATTGTTTGCATAATGAATTAATTTATTGAATTTATCAATACAATATATATATAATTTGGAGGTAATTTATGAAATTTTCACTATGGCTCGAAAGAAGAAATCAAAAATCAGCTACAAAAGAACCAATTAAAAAGAGCGCTTTAGAACTAGCTAAAAGAGCAGCCAGTAAAAATATCCATGATATGCAACATGGAAGAGCTGGTGCGATGGAGCCTAGAACAATAAATAAGAAATCAAGAGGCGAACAAAATAGACGAGCCATAAGAGACCAGTATTAAAATGCTCGTGTTCGGAACAATTTCCTAGGAGATTTTCATTGATTTTCTAAGTATTTCAGCTGCCTTTAGTATAGTTTGAGCTTCTTCTTGTGATATGTTTAGCATTCCTAAAGCCTGAACAACTCCTCCATCAATTTTATTAGGAGTGAAATCTATCAGGTTAAGATCTAATTTTGAATATAAGTTGTCGTTTTTAACAACTCCATTTATTATTCTTGGTTTTATATTTTCTACTGATCCTGGGCCTGTGCCTTCTGTTGTTGTTGCTGTCATTTTTTTTCCTTTATAATTTTTCCTGTTGCATTTATTTATTGCGCTTTGGCCAAAAATTACAAACCAAATATTTTATTATGAATAAATATTTTAAACAATACGACATGAGGTTTGTATTCCATGACAGAACTAAGCAGAATGCAATTAATACAAAAAGCAGATGAAATATGTGAATTTGCTAGAAAAATTTTTAATAATAAGCGAGCAGAGTTATTAAGAAAAGCAGCACAATTTTATAAAGAAGCTACATTATCAGTTATGGCTGAAAAGGTTGAAAAAGAAGCCGCTGATTGGGAAATGTGGGAAAAAGGAGAGTGATTTTAACTTTCGGAAAATTAAATACTAGAGTATTTGTATGAACGAACAGCAAATCAAAGATAAAATATCAGAAATAAGAAGTTATATAATATCTGAATATTGCAGTGTAGATCAAGCTAAAGAACTGCATCAAGAAATCAAGAAATATGAAGATATGTTAAAAAAAGTTCTCGAAGATAAATAGAAATTTTTAATCTTTACTTATTATACAAAAATTTCACCTTCGGCGTCGAAGCCGATATTTTGAGCCATAAGTTGTTTGTGTGTTGCTAAAATATCACTGACTGGTTGTAATGAAAAGTTGTTTTGCAATAATCGCCAAGTGTTTTTTATTTGCGATTGTTTGTGTGCTACTGGGGGTTTTTCTGTGAAGAACTCTCCTTGTCCTTCCCGTCCCAATTCTTCAAAATCAGTTTTTTTAAATGTTGATATCCAAGGTTTGTAGTCTTTAACAACTTGTACATCTTGTTGTCTAATATACAAAGTTTTCTTTGGTTTAGTAGGAACCAGTATCCAAGGCATATTCCTAGGTATTAGGTAAGATACAACATTGTGATATTTTCCAGCAAAAGCTCCTGATCTAAAACGTCCGGGTGTTGTTCCTTGTGGTGTTTGTGCCCAATTTGGAACTTCGTTTGGAACAGATGTTGGACCACTTTCACCATTGTTTGTAATATAAAATTGTCTAAGATTAGAGTGGTCCCCAAAATCTCTTTTTTCTGCGTCTATTCTGAATACACGATTTTCAAGCCATAATTTAAAGTTCATAATTTTATAAAATATAAGCTTCACCATTTTCAATTAATTTCAATATGAAATCGTAAGCTTTTCCTGAGTCTTTTCTTTCCATTTTTCTAATCTTATTATGATAAATTGAATCAACGATTATTGTTTTTCGTTCTCCATTTATATTAATGAGTATTCTTCCGTCTTTTGAATAACCGGTAAAGAGTACATTTTCATTTATAAAATCACGAAAGCTTTTCATTATTTTTTAGTCTTTTTAGTAAACAAATACAAGTTGGAAACTGTGCGTTCTCAGAATAATTTGATCCGCTAGATGGCATTCCTGTTTCACGAACTGGTTCCCATCCTTCTTCCAATAGTTTTTCAAGACTTTTTATAGAAGAGTTTTTTTCGTCTAAAACTAAAATTTGATATTTATATTCATATTCCATATTGATCGTAATCTTCCTCTCCTGGGTGTTTTGAAATTCTACTATCAAGTTGTTTTTCTACATCTTGCTTCCATCCCATTTTATCTATATATTCATTTGTTTTTTTTATTAAATGATCTATATGATCCATGTAAGTGTTATAAGCTAATCTAGCACTCATCTTTTTTTTATGATCATGTGATCCTGCTGAGTTTGAGTGATCAATATCTTCTTGAGACATTTTAATCATTTCTAATTCATCAGCATCTTCACCAAGACCTAACACTCTTAATTTTCTTACAAGATTATTATGATAGCTCTTATCTTGATAAACACCTTTATTTGGTCGGATATCATCCGCTTCCAATAAATGAAAAAAAAGGTCAACCCATAAATCTTTTTTATCAAGCCATTCATAAAAGTTTTGCATACATTATATATAATTTAATGATTAATTAATATGTTCGCATTTATTTCGGAGAGATGATGAGTGCCAAAAATTTTAGTTTTAAATTATGGTTGGAAGAAAACGCAGCACCAGCACCAGCACCAGCACCAGCACCAACTTCATCAACACCATCATCAACACAAACTTCGGATTCTGGATCTACCCTTTCTAAGGACATAGCAAAGGTGCCGACCAAAGTGGGATGCAGCACTGTTAGTTGTTGCAGTAAAGATTTTTTCAGAAATTGGCATTACAAAAAAAAGAGAAAAAAGAGGAAGAAAAAATGAAAACGGGTTTCTGTTTTACAGGAGAAGGAGCTAGAGGAGCAATACAAGCAGGAATAGCCTTGGGTTTGCATAATCAAGGCATAAATGCTGACTTTACAATTGGAATATCATCAGGATCTATTTGTGCTGCTTCATATGCGTATCTAGGACCTAAAGGATTAGCTGAAATGTGGTCTAATGTTAATAATATTTTTGATGTTTTTGGAATTAATTATAATTTAATTGGCAAAACAGGACTATTGAATCAGAAGCCAATGCAAAAAATCTTGCAAAAAGCGATGGAAAACGAACCAATATGTGAAAGCGTTGTTATTAGAATGAATATAGAAGATGGTTATTTAGACTATGTGTCAAATAAAGATGTATCTTCTAGCGAATTCGCAGAAGCAGTTTTAGGAAGCGTAGCCATTACTGCTTTAGTAGAAGATAGAAATGGCTGGGTAGATGCTGGGAGTCGTCAAATAGCCCCTCTAGATCAATGTATAAGGGCAGGTTGTGATAATATCTATGTGATTATGGGTAGGCCTCTTCATTTGCCTCCTTGGCAAAAACCTAAAGGTTTATTTAAATTATTTAATATGGCATTTAGGGCGTTCGATATAACCCTCTATGAAATAATGATTAGAGATATAAATAGTTGCATAAGGGACAAGTCACACCCCGATTTCAAAAATGTAAATATTTTTTTAGTAGAGCCTAAAGAATTATTTTATGAAAGCGTTGAATTTGCCAAATGCAAAAAAGGCGTTGTTTATGGGACAACAGAATACAACAGACATGATAAAAAAGGATTGAGAAAATTTATAAAATGAACTTCAAAGAATGGCTTATGAAAGAAGGTTCTAATACCGGATCTAAAACTGGTCTGTACCCTTTGGGATACGGAGGCGTAGGTTTGTATCCTCCATCATGGTACATAACAAGAAGCGCAGATGCAATTTATTATTTCACAATTGATGAAAGAATATATAAATCTAAGGATGGAGGTCTTTTTGATATTAGTCATATTCCAGGCAATAATATAAAACAAAACTCTGGCGAGGGTGGATCTTGGAACATTACGAAAATAAAATAACATGACATTATCAATAAGAAAAATTAATTCTAAAGATTATAATGAAATAGAAAATATAGCAAATCAAAGCTACTCAGAAGATTATTATGAATCTGAAGAAAGTTTCATTAGCAAGATAGAGAAATTTCCAGATGGATGTTATGTCGCTGATCTAGACGGTGTTGTGGGATACGTAATATCATTTCCTTATTACGTAGGAAAATCTTTTCCCATCAATACGAATTACGAAATAGTAGAAAATCCAAATTGTTGGTATATACACGACCTTTGTGTTGTTGAAAGATTCAGAAACAAAGGTGTTGCAAAAACACTTGCAAAAGAAATAATTAAAAAATCATGGAATGTCGTGGCTCTAACAGCAGTGCAAAATTCAACTTCTTTTTGGAACAAGTTTGGATTTTTATCTTTTAAAATAGTAAATTACTGTAACCAAAAAGCAGACTATATGATATTAATTAAATAAAGGAAAAAATGATTGAAGAAATAGATTATTCAGAAGAAGCAAAATTTGATCTGTTCGAATCAGTTAAAAAAGAAAAGACCTCCTGGGCCAGTTGCATCATATCAAAAATGCCACCTTCTTATGAAGATGTTAAAATAAAATTAGAAAAGATGGATATGTCAATAACAAAAAAAGAATATGAAAAAATATGCAAAGAATTAGGATTTAATTTTTAGTCATAAATCTTTTCATAAATTGACTGCCGCTGTATTCGTTTCTTAGTTTTCTAATTTCTAAAATCGCTTCTTTTATTATTTCTTCTTTTTCTTTATCTTCAAACGTAATTTTACTTAATTTTTCAATTATATCCATAAGACTACCTCTTTAAAAATCTAAAGATACAACACTTTTCACCTCGAAATCTTCTGATTGAGTATTTCAATTTTTCAACTAATAATTTTAATTTAATAAACATTATTTTATCCAAAATACAAAATCGTTTAGTTCTTCGTCAAAAGCAGATTCTAAGGCCCCAGAAGAAACCAAATTGACCAAAGAGTTACTAATCATTCTACTATTTAAATTTTCTATAATTTTATATAATGTCTTTTTAGAAAACTTATAGCCAGACTTGTATTTTTTGATCATAGTCATAGCTATGTTTTTAGTTTCTTCAATTGTTATAATAGAATCGATATTTTTTGGTTTTTCTAATTTCAATAAATAATCTTCTTTATCTTGAAAGGAATCATTGATTTCAATAAATTTTTCAAACGAGATTTCTCTTACTCGTTGTAAAAAATTATCTATTTCTTGATCTTCTATGTAAAACCAATCATTCATCTTTTTTCTTTTTCTTTTTCTTAGGTTTTTCTTCCAAGTCTTGATCTTGTTTCTTTACTTCATTTTTCTTGTTCACAATAGAAAGAAGTCTGGCTCTTTCTTTTTTTGCTCCAACATCTTTTCCAAAAACAGAGTCTAAAGAAGATATTTGGTCCTGTGGACTTCTTTTATCTCTTTTTTGCTGTCTATCTTCAGCCTCTTGTTTTTTTAGATCTTTACTCTTTCCCATATTTATCCCTTTGTTAATGTTATTTCCAAAAACTTTTAATCTTGGTTTCTTCGTTTTTTGAAACTATTGTTTTTGCCAAAGTAGACAAAATAAAAACAGAAATCCAAGTCTTCCAATTATAAGGAGTGTCTAAATGAAATAAATTATTCAATGCCCATATTACTAATAGAGGCGTATAAAATATAAGAAAAAAAGACAATAAAACCAAGCAAAATGTAACTAAAATTTCTTTATTATTCATTATAAACTCCTTATAAAATCTTCCCAGTCCTGGGCAGATTTTTTTTCTTCAAACAAAACTCTAGACTTTTCTAGCAATTCTGTTCTTTTACTTTTATCTTTATTTGTGGCTATGCTGACTGCCTTTTCAATATACTCTTCCACAGTATTAACACAGTAATCTTTTTCTAAATTTATTTTTTTATAGAAGCCATAAGTAAATCTGCCATTAATCTTATTAGTTGGCATAGAAACAACAGGAAGCCCACAGGCAAAACACTCAAGAGTAGAATTCATATTTCCAAAAGGATAGCTTTCTATAAATACATCACTTAGATACAACAAGTTCATATTGTCATTGGAATCTAATCTAGACAGAAATCTTATTCTATTAGCATATTCCAAACCAAGGTTTTTCTCAAGAGCAGTATAAAATATTAAATCAAAATTAGAAAATCCCAATTTGGTAAGAACAATTAAAGCCTTTTCGTCCTTTTCCAAGATGCCTTTAAATATATCAAACATTTCTTTGCCCATCTTAAAAAAAGAAGAATTGCAAAAGTAAATGTTATTATCCTTATGTATTTGGAAATATTCTCTTGGTTTAAAGTTATTTATATAATTTTCTAGTTGTATTTTCTTATAAACAATCCCCAAAGAATCAAAAAGAATTGGCTTTTCTGTGTAGTTATTTTCCGGCTCTGTTTCATAGTACTTGGAAGTGACAAAATAGTCCGCCGTTCCACTCGATTCACTATGTCCAAACGTGGTCACCTGAACAGGCGCAAGTCTAAAAAGCCCTATGCAAGAAGTCATAGCATCCATGTTCATATCAGGATAAACTATAACGTCATACCGCCCAGCACCTATTTTTTCTATGTTTTTTTCTATGTTGTCTGTTTGTATTATGTTTTTACAATCTTTATAAGACTCCATAACATCATTGCTAACAGGATATTGAGTCATTAGATCAATATGAAAATCAGGAACTTTTGATAAATGCTCTAAAATTCCATGAGTTGATTTATAAACAGAAGAATTACAATTCATTCTTGAGCTAAAAAACAATATTTTTTTATAAGGCTTATTGTATGGAGTTTCACATTTATATTTTTCATTTATTTTATTAATATAATTGCCAAATGAATTTTTATAAATATAAATAAAATCTTCTAAAATATCTTTTATACTCAAGCCATAATAAGCCAAATAAAAAACAGGCAAGCCATTATTTAATAAATTTATATCAGCCTTCTCTTTTTCATAACTTGGTACGCTATCAACATACTCTTTGAATTTAGCTAAATGCTCTCTTACTTTTAATAAATGTTGGCCTCTTTCTTTATGATCCATTTCCAAAATGTAATGAGGAATTTGACTAAGAGGCTCAATTGCTTTTGATATTAGATTTTCATTCATTATAAAATTTCTACAGTGGTGGATGCTGGATTTGAACCAGCGAAGGCAATGCCATCAAATTTACAGTCTGACCCCTTTGACCGCTCGGGAAATCCACCGGAAAACACGGAAAGAAGGAATCGAACCCTCACCAGCCGCTTTGGAGACGGCAGTTCTACCATTAAACTATTTCCGCACTCGCAACTCTGCGTCAGCCTCCGAGTAATATATTATAATAAAATGCTATAGAAAAATCAACATAATTTTTTGTATCTATTTTTTCTTCCATTTCCCCTATTCCTGCCTTTGAAAGTTGGCAAAGTTGCATCGCAATTATTACATATAATTCTAAAATTAGATATTTCGTTATTTTTTGAATTTCCATCAATGTGGTCACTGACCAATGGAATTTTAAGCCCTGTCCATTCTGATAGGCCGCACATCATACATTTATGTCCGTATTTATGTATTAAATACGCTCTAACTAATCTACGAATGCTACAGTCTGTGTGTGTTTTGTAATTTCCACTTTCTACTGTTTCAGTTAGTCTTCTAATATTTTTTTCTTGAAAATTTTTATTTTTATTCCAAGGAATGGATCCTTTCTTTTTACCAGCTAATTTTGAATGAGTGTGTTTTATTTTTTGAAGATTGTTTTTACAACACATTTCGTGTGCAACTAGCGAGCCTTTGTTTTCTATTTTTTTATTACAAAATTGACATTGATTTTTCATAATGCTTGAGCAGAGGCCCAGGGAATCTAACCCTGACCGGTTTTATCCGGTCCGCTTTAGCAAAGCGGTGCAGCAAAACAGTATCTGCCTGACCTCTAAAACTGGCGAAACAGGATTCGAACCTGTAACCTAGCGGTTAATCCACTGCTGGGGTTTGAACCCAGTAATCTCCAGCCTTTTGGGCTTTAATTCAGTGGCTTTATACAGCCGCTCGCTCTACCGTTGAGCTATTCGCCAATAAATCTAATTATATTATAGAGAACATTTTTTTTCAATAGCAGTTTCAGATATAGCAACTGTATTCAATACTTTATCATATCCACAAATTTCCCAATCTACTTTATAAAATAGTTTATCTTCTATTTTTTCTAATATTTTTGTTTCAACGGTTCTTTGTCCTATTTTAAGAATAACCAATTCATTAACGGAAAATTTATGATTCATTTGTTTGCCTCAAGTACAAAATAATCAGGCTTTGAAGCAAAAACTCTACCAAATAAAGTTAGCTTTTCTGCTCGATCAAACGCTTCATTTTTGTCATTTGTTTCATATACTATTTGTGAAAAACTATCAACCACTACATATTTTTTTTCAGATTTAGGCGTAGAGCAAGAGCAAAAATTTATAATTAATAGAGAAATAATTAAGCGAGAAAGCATTTGTTTTCATCCTTGATGGGTTAATGTGAGTATACCAGAATAACAATTAAATAAAAAGGGAGGATTGTTTTCACAATCCTCCCTTAGTGGAGTCGAGGGGAGTCGAACCCCTGTCCGTAAGCGTACTCAATACGGCCTCTACACGTTTGTTTCATTGTTCATAAGACTTCATTAACCACAATGAACAAAGGTCTTTGAGTCTTTCAACCTATTTTCTCATATTGGGCTAAGTTGACCAGTCCAATACCAGCAGGATTTTACATCAAACTTTTGGACGCTTCCCGCGTGGCTTCCTAAGTTCGTGGTTGCCTTCTCAGGCAGCCATTGCGTAACTATTTGTGCCGGTTAAGGCTTTAGTCGATTTTTACGAGGCCATCGACCAACCTCGACGTGCCACCAATATCTCCTATCACTACGTCGATACCATTACGACCCCTTCACGGAATATTATAGTTCATTATCGGCAAAAGTAAACTCTTCTTCTTTAATTAATCCTCTTGAAATTAAATATTCAAAAGTATCAAATAATTTTTTACATTTTAGTTCATGCAATTGAGCTATTCCTATAAGAGCGTTTGAAATTTCATCTGCTTCTAGATTGTAATCCAAAATAGATTCGGCCAAAAGACTAACGTCGTCTTTTGTGTTCCAACACTTCATTATTTGCTCTTCTAAATCAAAACGATTCATGATTATTCCTTTTTAAAGTTACTCAACAAAATCTTTGATCAAAATTGCCAAATAGAAAATCTTGACGCAAAGAAATCATATCCATAATATGAAATTTAGACAATATCAAATTATCATAGAAATATAGATTTTCTTGTTTCTTGCTAAATTTTATCTTTTGATCATTAGAATCCTCAAAAGCAATTCCATTTTCAAAAATCCATTTCTTGTCATTGAAGTTATAGTTTTCAAAATTAAAATTTATATTAGAAACTATAGTATCAACCACTTCAACAAAACCGTTTTTATTTAATTTAAGAATGCATCTAGAATTTATTTTAGATGCATCTTTTGCATAAAAAACCCATAAACTATCTTCGAACTTTTGTTCAAATATTTCTATTATTTCTTTAGGATCCTCAAATTCTTTAGATTCTATGAGAAGCTCTTCTAATTGATCGCAATTAGCAATATTGCCTATATGTGTGAATCTTGCATTTTCAATTAATCCTGTGTAGCTTTCAAAATTAGGATTAGGAGATAAAAAATAACATTCAGTCACAGGAACTTTAGCTATTCTAGCTAATAAATATATAACTTCGTCATCAACAATAGAAGATTCTTCGGAACAATTGTTCAAATAATCATTTGCTCTTTCATAATTTCTAATTTTATCCAAAGCAAATTTCGATAAAACAACATGCTCGCAGCCAGATGCAAAATATGGAATTGTCTTAAATTTATTTAAATCATTTGTTCCAACAAATAAATCCATTTTCTTAATTACATTTTGAAGACCTTCGCTGATTTCATTTTTACTTAATAAAATTCTTAGAGAAGTCCTGTCGATATATCTTGGCAAATTATAAAAAAAAGATGAAGAACCGGTGATTACAATAGGATCTTCATAATTATAAAAATAATCTAATCGTTTTATTGTTGAATCAATATCGGTGCAAGAATCATCGCCAACTTGAAAAGCCCATCTAGATTCAATTTCATTTTTTAAAATATATTCAATAAATCTTGTTGAAGAGCTTCCAGAAAAAATAACCCAATCAAATGCTTCTGGCAAAAAGGAAGGTCTTGGCTCATTAGATAAAAATGCAACCTTAAATTTAAATTTATTAGATTTAAATCCTATTTTTAAAAAATTAAAAATTTTATTTATATCAGAAACAAGAACAAAAAGAGTTAGATCTAACATTGTGATAAGAATCCTAAATCTAGGTGGAGGGAATTGAACTCTCGACCTCTTGCTCCCAAAGCAAGCGTTCTGCCAGACTGAACTACACCTAGTAAGTGGAGAAGATGGGACTCAAACCCACAACCTCCGCGTTGCAAACGCGATGCTCTATCAATTGAGCTACTTCCCCTTAGTTCCGGGACTACGATTCGAACGTAGAAAAAAAGAACCAAAATCTTTTGTGATACCGTTTCACCATCCCGGAGAATTACATGAATCGAGAGCGGGTGATCGGGTTCGAACCGACGACAGTTTGATTGGAAATCAAAAACTCTACCAACTGAGTTACACCCGCAAAAGCTAGCGGTCGGAATTGAACCGACGACAGGCAGTTTACAAAACTGCTACTCTACCAACTGAGTTACGCTAGCGTCAAATTATATTAGTATGTCATCAACATTCTTTTCTTAAATTTGCAGCATAAAAATCGAATCTTTCATGTTCTGTTGGGGTTGCTAATAAAACTGCTGCTCTAATATTTTCTTTTAGTAGTTCTTGATAGCAGTGGCTCATTATTGTTTGTTCAAAAGGATGGGCATATTTTGTTTTCAGATAGCAATTATAATTTCCTTCTTTGGATAATACAATAGGCCAATTACAAATATAAATTTCTCCGGTTGCATAAGGAACTCCGTCATGAGATTTTATATTTTCAAATTTAAGGCAAGGAGAATTTGGGTCAAATCCGTGTTCGGGAAGCTTGCAATAATTTGGCCATCTTTCTTGTCTGACTGATTGGGGCACGTTGTACCAAGCCCATTGTTTTTCATTTGTTCCATAGAACTCAGAAAAATTTAGCTTTAAGAAATCAAATTTTTCTTTTTTAATTATTTCTAAACACTTATTGAATAGATCATCTATGTATCTATTGAATCCTGTTTTGCAGACGTAGTCCTGTGTGTCAACAAAAAACATATCGTCTTCAAAAAAGAAATAGTGACTTAGGTCTTTTTGTTCATTGAAATGCTCAGCGACCCATTGTCTTCCACCTGTGATGCCTATATTATCTTTCTTGATATGTTCGAATCCATATTCTTCACATAACTCTAAATATCTTGGTGTTGTTGACAAGTCTGTTGAATTATCTAATAAAAATTTCTTGGTTTTCTTTAGAAAATTTTCATCATAACTTACCATTGATTTCAATAGAGTTTCAAATTGTTTTGGAGAATTAAATGTTATAACATATAGTCCTACGCCGTTAGTTTTAGGCTTAGGGACTACTTGCGTATACTTTTTGAGTTCTTCAAAAAAGGGCCAAACCAAACCGTTTCCTTCTACCTCGAATCTGTGAATGGTCTCAGGATTCTGATGGCAGAGTATTGTGAATATGCACTCGTCTGCCCCCATTAAATTTTGTTGCAAGGTTGAATTAAGTGTAGCGTAATATGATTCATTGATTTTATGAATCGCTTCTTTTTCTCCTCCAAAAAACCCACCACGAGCCACATAGTTTACAAAATCTGTTCTGCAATGTTTTGCCATAGCATTACGTTCAAAGCCATGTATTTCGGTATTGCCTGTATACGGGTAGGTTATATTCATAAATTCAGCATGGTTTGAAACCATGTAATTTTCTAAATTATTTAAAACTTTATCTTGATGAAAGTACCCGGAACCGACAGTGTTTGTTAGTCCTCCATCTATCCAGAAAAAATACTTTGAATTGAATGGATTTAGTACTGCTGAGTCGTTTACCATAAACATTTTTGTAAACATCATGGCGTTATAATATCTTAGAGCTGCTTGTGGAGATTCTCTAAGCCATCCTGCCTGGGAGAGCCAATTTTCGTCTTGTCTAATTTCTTGGATTTTATCAAAAAAGGGATTCCAAGTTTCAAAATCTTTATTTTCTTTTATGAATATTTTGGTTGGTTTTCCTTCTCTTATTTTTTCGACTTCTTCTCTTAGAGAGCTTGGTATCCAAATACACATTTGGACGTTTGTTGCTAGCATCTCAAAGAATTTTTCTTTATAGTAAGAAAACTCTCTATGCGCCCAACCTTGTAAATTTTCTCTTTCCAAATCCCAAAGTCCAGTAACAATAGTTATATCTTTGTTTATTTCATTATCATCAACCATTACAACCTCTTTTTTTATATTTCTTCTTATTATTTTAAGGGCCATAGAAGACCAGCCAGATTCCCATCCACAAGTCGCAATAGTTTCAAATCTATATTTTTTTTCGTCGAAGGAATCGGAAAATGCTTTTATACTATGATGTTCCCAACCAGGATAGTTGTGAACATCATCTATAATTAGTACGGCTTCATCTTCTAGCCAATTGAATATAATATCAAAAGCGTTTTTAGAAGAAGAATAGAGATCTAGATCAACATGGGCAAATTTTATTTTTTGATTTTTTTCTAGTAGGAATTTTTCAAGAGTATCTTCTATTTTACCTACGATAAATTTATTTTTTTCAGTATCATTTGGAACATTTGTGTTGAAGTGATCTTTGCTAAAGATTAATTCATCTTTTTCTGTTTTCCAATCTTCAGGTAAGCCAGAAAAAGTATCAAATCCATAAACAACATGATCTTTCGTATTGTTGTTTATCATTTGTAGCGTATGACCACTAAAAACGCCCAATTCCATAAAAAGAGAATTTATGTTTATGTCTTTTAAGACATGCTTGAAGTAATCTGGCTGATACCTCCAATCTTTGACGGGATAGTCAGGGGCACCAGAATTTTCTATTATTTTAACTATTTCATTTACATTCATAAACTAAAGTAGTTTCTATCAGTATTATTTTTCACAATGAGACTTCTCACAAAATGGAAAATTTGGTGTAATAAGAATTAGTTTATTATTTTTTTTAATATAATATCCTCCATTTTTTAAAGGATTATTTCCAAAAAGTTCTTTTTCAGCTTCTACCCAATACTGTTCAGAATTGCCAAGTTTTCCAGATTGCTCCCACTTAATATAAGCTAATTCTCTAATTTTTTGTTGCAAATCTTGAAACGTGATCATTTTATTTCGCCTTGAGGTTGTCAAGAACTCGAATCAATCAGAGTACCAAATTTTTAATTAATTTACAAGCATTGGGCATAAATAAAAATAAAAGGAAAAAATGAATTTTTTATTATACTGTCAAAATAAAGAAAAATACAATGAGGCTTTTTTAGACTCTATGACAAAGAGTTTCAAGTCCAGTTATGATCAGTCTCAGCAAGGAATTGATCAAAATTATGAGAAATACACAGATGTAGCAAAGCAAGCTTTATCAAAGGCTGGCAGCACAGCAAAAATGCTTTCTCAGAAAACGGGAGTTCCTCTTCCTTTAGCAACCGCACTTATAGCAGCTGGAATGACCGGAGGACCAACAGCAATTCCATTTGCTGCACTCCTTTATTTTGTCAAACAACCACTAATGAAAGGTGCAAATAAAGCATTTGATTCGACTTGGGATGCTGGGGCCAAGGCTGTTCAGGGCGTTAGAAATGCTGTTTCTAGAGACCAACCTCAGTCACAGGCCCAATTGCAACCTGAATCTTTTAGGGCATTTATAGAAGCCGATAGTTGGGGAGATTGGGCAGGAGAGAAATTGGGAGGAGCCGCCGGAACTGTTGCTGGGAATTTAGCAGGATATGGTGGAAAGATTGCCACCTCAATAGGCAGTAGAATGAAAGAAATTGGGCAGTACGCTAAAAATAATCCAAAAGAAGTTGCAAGAATGGCATTTTTGGTAGGTGCTGGTGCCGCTATTGGTGCTGGAGTGGGTAAAATCACTCATGAGGTCAAAGATTTCATAATGGAAAAAATAAAAGACCAAGGAATAGATCCACAAGTTCTTAGCTGGGTGAAACAAAATGTGGTATTAGATGATAACGGAAAGTCGGCAACTTCAAGTAGAATTACTTCTAAAGGCGGACAAGAAGTAAATCATCCTTATTTCATCAACGATGACGGACACAAAGTTTACGGCGATCAATCAATTTCAACAACAGATAAATTATTGGGAAACAAGGGGGTAAGTAACCCTGGGCCTAGTGATCTTCATGGTCACGGTAGAGGAATTGGAATGACCACAACTTCAAGTAGTACCGGAGGTTCAAATACACTTACTAGAGTTGGCGTCCCGAGCAGTCCCGATTTAAGAGACACCTATAGAGATGCTGCAAGAGTTCTGCAAGGAGAGTATAAACCTGGGGTTCTTGGTGGCATTTTAGGAGGGGATGCAGAAAGAAGTGACGCAACAAATGCAATGCTTCAGTCTTCTCCTACTCCATTAACTTCTAAATTAGATTTAAAACATTACGGTCATAGTGGCTCTGAAGAAATTGCCAAAAGATTGGCTGCTGCAAAAGCACAG